>Ga0209166_10000519_pt1 | contig 42014 bp, 31 predicted proteins | sample Coa_R1_3_FD_187151 | JGI IMG/M metagenome (GOLD analysis project Ga0209166, IMG submission 187151) | Surface soil microbial communities from Centralia Pennsylvania, which are recovering from an underground coalmine fire - Coalmine... | ecosystem: Environmental > Terrestrial > Soil >...
TCTACGCTTCAAGCGGCACCTCGCGGTATCACTTGCAAGACTCGAGGCCAGGATGGAGTCGCTGTCTCCTTTCCCGTAGGGCTCTTTCATCCCCTACAACATGCCGGTTTATCCCGGCGCACTCCGGATTGCCCGTCACTCGTGATCGAGGCTTCCACGATTCATTCGTATCGCAACGCCTCCATCGGATCGACCTTCCCCGCGCGGCGTACCGGCATCCAGCACGCCACGAGCCCCACCCCCACGAACAACACTCCTACCACAATCAGCGTCGCAGGATCGCTGGGGTTCACTTCGAAAAGAAAAGACCTCAGCACACGCGACAAAACGATTGCCAACGCTACGCCGGCGAGCACGCCGCATGCAATCAACCTGAATCCTTCTCCGAAGATCAACTTGTGAATGTCCTTTTGTTGCGCCCCCACCGCGCTGCGAATGGCTAACTCTCGGCGTCGCGAGCCCACGGACAATGAAAGCAGTCCGTAAATTCCCACCAGGGTTAACACGCTTCCCACAGCTGAAAACCCGGTCAGAAGATGCATCGCGAACGTCCGCGATGCCAGTGATTCGTCGCGAATCTGCTCCAGGGTCTTTACGTTCTCGATTGCCGCAGTTGGATCTACCGAGCGCAGTTCACGCTCCACCGCAACTACCACCGCGCGCGGATCGGCCGTTGTCCGTACTACCAGGTGTTTTGAAAACGCGGTTGCCTGCCACAGTGGCAGATAAATCTCCGGCGACGCCCCCTGCGTCAAATCGTCGGTCCGTCCATTTGCGATTTCTCCGACAATTTCCGTCCCTGGCTTGTCTCGCCCCTCCATCCAGAATTTTCGTCCTATGACGTTGCCATGCGGAAAGTAGCGGTCCGCGAACGCCTGGTTCACTATGGCCACGTTGGGCGCCTTATCATCATCGGTCGATCGGAATTCCCGTCCTTCCATCAGTGGCATTCCCATCAACTTGAAATAATCGGGCGTCGCGGCTCGCAGCGGCAGCGCCGTCTTGTCGCTCTCTTTGACAGCCGGGGGCTGGCCCTCGATCTCGAGCGTTGCCGGCCAATTGTTTCCTGTCAGCGGAACTCCCCAGGCAAACGCCGCGTACTGCACACCCGGAATCGCGGCAACGCGCTCCAGCGCCTGCCGATGAAAGCTACCCCAGGTCTCCCAGCTTTGCACCTCCGTGACGCTCATCGTCAATATTCGACTTGTGTTGTAACCCGACGGCACCTTCGCGATTTTAGCCATTGTGCGAATCAGCAACCCCGCGCCCACCAGCAGTGCCAATGTCAGCGCTGTCTGTAGCATCGCGACTCCCTGCAACAAGCGCCTCTCCCCGATTCCCGCCGTCCCTTTCGGCCCCGCGTTTTTCAGTACTTCCATCGGATCCAACTGAAACGCTCGCAGCGCCGGAATGGCGCCTGCTAAAAGCGCTGCAAGCACTGCTGCCGCAAGTCCCCAACCCAAAACTGCCCAGCCTGCCGTCACTCCATCCAGCCGCGGAACAGCGTGGCTCGCAATCACCTTGAAGAGTTTTATGGATCCAAAAGAAAGGCCGACTCCAAATGACCCGCCAAGAACCGCCAGTAGCAAGCTCTCCGTCAAAACTTGCCTTAGAAGGGCTACGCGGCCCATACCCATCGCGCTACGCACCGCATATTCTTGTTGCCTTTGTAGTCCTCGTACCAGCAGCAGGGCTGCCGCATTCCCACAGGCGATCAACAACACCAGTGCCGCCGCGCCTAGCAGCGGCAGCAGGATCCGTCTCCCATCCCGGTTCATTTCGTCGGTTACCGGCTCCAATCTCGGCGTGAATCCTTCAAACTGCTTTTCCGTTTGCGCTTCTCTTGCTGCCAGTACGGCGACTTCCGTTTGCCCCTGCTGCGGAGTCGTCCCATCCTGCAGCCGCGCGACAACGTTCCAGTACGGCTCCTTCAGATTCTTGGGATTCGGATCCGCTGGCACCCAGAAATCCACCGTCGCGTTGACGTCGTAATTCGGTTCCTTTGCTGCGCCCGGCGACGGGAGGAATCTCACTCCAGGTTCCATCACCCCGATCACTGTCGGCGGCGCATCCCAACGGCTGATGCGCACTGTCTTCCCGATAATCTGTTTATCGCCGCCAAATGCCCGCTGCCAGAACTCGTAACCCAACAGAATCGCCTTCACCGGCCCTTGCCCGAAATCTGAATCCTCGAAACCACGCCCTGCCGCCGGCTTCAGTCCCATGACCTGCAGATAATTTTTGCTGATCTCCATCCCCTGCATAGACTCGCTGGCGTCATTGCGAATCAAGAAATTAAATGTCCAGCCGTATGCGGCAACTCCTTGGAACGATTTTGCTTCTTTGTTCCACTCCAGCCACTGTTGCGCTGCCCAGCCCCGGGGGCTGTCCATCTTCTGTCCATCTGTGCGCGCCGTTGGAATCAGCACCAGTTGGTCCGGCTTCTCGTACGGCGGCGGCGTGAGCAGCACGCCCTGAATCAAACTAAAAACGGCGGACGTCGCCCCAATCCCCAGCGCCAGCGTTAGCGCTGCAATCAGGCTAAAGCCCGGCTGCTTCAACAACATCCGAATAGCAAATCGCCACTCTAGTAACATGTGCTCACCTTATTCCGCTTGAGGTTCCGCGAATTCCTGCTCGGCATTCCCAGGCGAAGACCTTGGTAGACCCTCGTCCTTTTCACCCATCCGGTTGGACGATGGAATCCCAGCCAGGTTAGTGGCCAAGGTTCCCGATTTCTCTGGTGTCCGTTTTCGTTCCGTATCGATCGTTTTCAGGTCTTCAATGAGCCGTTCCGCAGTGCCACACGCGGTGATCATACGGATTCGATCGGTAAGCGGCAACAGCGGTCTGCGCACAGTTTGTCGGCTACTCGGAAACTACCGCCCGACCCCGCCCAGGGGGCAGTCTCAGACCATGTCTGTTTAAGTTAACGCTTATGGGCGTCCCCGCCCACGCTGCATCGACTGATCAGCGCCGGGCAGACGACTTCACCGGAACCGGGTAGCCCTGCCTTCTTCATCTTCTGAGTTCGCTTCCGCCAGCCGCGCCAGTCTCGTTCCCAAGCTGCTGCCTCCGAACATCTGAAAGAATCCCCAATAAAGAAAAATAACCAGCATCGCATCTCCCGCCGCCAGCGCCCAAGGCCAGCGCGGAGCTTCGCGCGTCACCGATAAGAAAACCAGGGCGAACAACAGCATTCCAGCGACCACAGCCAGCGTGTTGATGGTCCACGCCAGCCCGCGACCGGAGAGCGGCTGCGAGAACCAATCCCACCCGGTCGAAATTTGCGCAGCGATCTCACCCGCGTCCGCTGCCAGCAAAGCCGGTGCGACAGCCGTGGCGCGCTGCGGCAGGGGAATGACCGTCACCGGCGTGGAAGACACCAACAGACCATCATCTTTTTCCGCCTCAGCAAGAGCCGCCCCTGGCTCCGTCGATTCGGCAAGCGCTGGCGCCGCAAACATCGATTCCGCCTCGTCGGAGTGTAGCGCGCCTCCTTCGAGCAGATTGCCCAGAATCCATTCGTTGATCTGGCGCCCGGTGCGATCAGGAAGGTCAAGAAAGCGGATGCCGCACTGCCCAGAGAACGTGGCCCACATTACCTCGCCGCGCGTCTCCACGCGCAGCCGCGGATAACGCAGCTCAAACCGCACCCGCAATTGTTGCTGCGGACGCAGCGCCGCCACCACCTGCACTCCAATGCCGTCGTGCGTGAGATTGCGCACGATTCCGCCGTTCGCTTGATCGAGAGTAACGTAGGTCAGGCTGCGGAGCTCGTGCCGATGTTGCGCCCGCATCTGTTTCGCGGGAGATGTCCCTGCGTCCATACACACCGCCGGAGTAACTGATAGGCCAGAGTTTCTTCTCGAAATGGTACCTTGCCCCTCCGCTACGTCTTAGTAACTGCGCTGGTTCAAAGGAAAATTGTGATTGTGGATTGCTGATTGTTGATTCAAAACCTCTCCCCAGCGCGCCGGGATGAGCCTTTTATTCAACAATCAAAAATCAACAATCAAAACTGCCTGACGTTGTGCCAAAGCTCTCTACGTTGATGGCCCGACGAACGCATCTTTCGCCCTGCGTCCAGATGCCTGCCATACCTTGACCACCTCAAACACAATCACGGTCGCATACGTCACCGCCAGCCACACCAGTACCGCCTCCATTGGCAGGCACGACCACGCCCCAATAAACACGCCCATCATCGCCCGATGCTGATAGTTCCACCAACCATAAGGCATGGCCAGTGTCGCCTCCCACAAAAGGCTCACCAGCAGAATGAAGAACATCGTCAGGCTCAATGCCCGCCAATTGATGAATCGCCGCACCACCGGATAGAAACTCATCGCCGGCGCTAGCGCCCCCAGGACCAGAAAGGTGAAGTACCAGGAAAATCCGGCCCGATCTGCCTCGAGGGCGAAATATTTCTTGTAAACTGACGCTGCCCCGATCAGCACAACCGCCGCCACCAACGACGTCGGATGAAACTGCAGCAACTTCCGTACCGCCCGCGCCTCGCCGCGATAGTCCGGCACCGTATAGGCTGCCAGCCAATACTCGCTCATCCACACATACAGAAGCAGCACCGCCACGAATCCCGTGAAATAAAAAATGTATTCCTCGACCGGCACCCAATGTCCGAGCGCCGGCGCGAGAATCCCCAGCGTCGCCTCCGGATGCGGAAAGGAAAAGAACCACTGCGCAAAAATAAAATCCAGTAAGCATCCCAGCAGCGCCAGTATCCCAACCGTCCTCCAGAATGCCTTCTGCGGAATCTCCAGCCCTTCGCTCGGCAGAAACCACCACGCAATCACTCCAATCGGCACGATGAACAACAGCAGGCTCAACGTATATCCATGCGGCGACGCATTCCCTACCACCTGCAGCGTCGCCGGCCGGGCCACCGAATGCAGCGCGACTCCCGCCGGAATCACCATCATCGCCAGCATCCCGATCACAATCCACGCTGCCACCGTTGGGCTGGGAGTTCCATGTGTACGCGGTTGCAGCATAGCGTCCTCCTTCTGGGCGAGCGATCCCGTGAATTCATCCCGTCAAATTTGCCGGATTCTACTCCCTATCCCGCTGTGCGCAACCCCGTGACTGTCCCTGTCCGGAATCCCGAAAACCTCCAGTCACCAAAGTACATGCCCAAAGGGTCATCCCCAGGTAATTGCTTCTCGCCTCAATCCCCGCTACCTTACTCATGGGCACGTGTCTCGATGGCGACCACCACAACGAAACCGGACATGGAAACGTCCGATTCCCTGCGCGGGATCGGTGCGTCCACTTGGCCCCCTTCGAACCATGCCACCGACACCGAAGATCCCTCGCGCAAGCCTTCGCAGCGCGACGCCTTGCAAGCCTTGCTCGCGTTCTCAGCACTGCATGAGCAGGTTCGCCGCAGAAAAGCTCTTGCTGTCCGCCACCCGGCGTTCGATTCCAAAACCCCGGTAGCAGAATTCGAGCCGAGCGAACGCTTCGTTCTCGATGAAGTCCTGCAGTTGGTCGCGGAACGGGCGGTAGCCATCACCGGCGCTGACGGCCTGGCCATCGCGCTTGCTGAACACAACGAGATCGTGTTGCGCGCCGCTGCTGGAACGGTGCGGCCCGATGTCGGCGCGCGCATTGACCGCGATTCCGCCTTCTCCGGGGCCTGCTTCCGCACCGCCCAAACCGTCATCTCTGACGATACCGAACTCGATCCCCGCGTCAACCTTGAAACCTGCCGTAAGCTGGGCGCACGCTCCATGGTGGCGGTGCCGCTGTGTGGCCGCCGCCGCGTGATTGGCGTTCTCGAGGCGTTCTCATCGTGGCCCTTCGGATTCAACGATAGCGACGTCCGCAATCTGACCTTGCTCGCGGAACTGGTGCTCGCCGCGCTCAAGCCAGAGGATGAAGACCGCTTTGCCCAATCTGCGCAAGTCGCAGCGACGAAGCTCGAGCCGGCGAAGCCCGCACCCATTCCCGCTCCGAAGATTATTCAGCCGGTGACTGCCGCGCCAGCGGCCTCAGCCGCGACTCCCGTTCCAACGAGTCCAGTAACAGCGACGCCAGCGCCAACCACTCCGAAGCCGCCGGCGCACACGCCAACCGCGGTCCCTCCGAGTGTTCCAGTAATACCCGCGCCAACGGCTCGTGCAGCGACTCCTATTAAGGTGGCGGCTCCGCTCCTCACCCCAAAGGCGGCCGTTCCTGCTGCCATTATTCAAAAGCCGGAAGCCGAGAGCCGAAAGCCGGAAGCCGAAGTTCGCAAGCCGCAAGCCGGAAGCCCTATCGAAAAAGCGGTTGAGCCCGCGCTCGCCTTCAGCCAGGCAGAGCCCGAGCCGGTAACGCAGCGCGGATGGATTCTTGTCCTGCTGGTGTGCATCGTCGTGGTCACCGCGTTCGCCGCAGGAGTGTGGTGGAAGCTTAAGACTCAGCAACTGGGCAGCGAGATGGTTCGCACCGAACCAAAGTCAGTTCAGCAGTCTGAGAACAGCCCGCCGCAGATTCCTGCTGCGGCCGCAGCCGCAACCAATGCTGACGAAACCGCCGACTCCAGCCAGCCCGAGAATTCTCCGGCAGCTCCGGGCGAGCTTTCCAAGTTCCCCAAAGTCACCGGTGTGCGCCACTGGTCGTCGGCCGACACCAGCACGGTGGTTCTCGATCTCGAGGACCAGGTGCAATACGAGCCAGGACATCTCACCAATCCCGATCGCGTCTACTTTGATCTTCGCGATACGCAACTAGTCCCCGAGTTGAAAGCAAAGTCGTTCGATGGCGATGCCCTGCTCAGCAGGATTCGCGTAGCCCAGCCGGTCGCAGGCATGACTCGCGTCGTGCTTGAAGCCAAGGGTGGCGCAACTCTTTCTCAGCCGCAGGTCAGCCTGGAGCGCGATCCTTACCGTCTTGTCATTCAGGTGACCAAAGCCGGGGCGCATCCCAAAGGCGCGGTCAATCTGTTCCCCAGCGCTCCGGAAGCGGAGAAGAACAAGCTCGCAATCACCATTCCGCCTCCCGCGAAAGAAGATTTGCAACTGCGCGCGCGCGTCCCCAAGATGCGCATCGTAGTCGACGCGGGCCATGGCGGGTGGGATCTTGGCACCGTCGGACGGCGCGGCTTGCTGGAAAAAGATCTGGTCCTCGAAATCTCGCAGCGCCTCGGCAAGCTGCTCGAATCGCGTATCGGCGCCGACGTGATCTACACGCGCCAGGATGATAACTACATTCCACTTGATCAGCGCGCCGAGATGGCCAACCAGGCACAGGCCGATCTCTTTGTTTCTGTGCACGCCAACTACAGTGATCTGCCTTCAGCCCGCGGCGTCGAGACCTACTACACGAATTTCTTTTCCGCGCCGGGCTCGAAAGATCTTGGGCCAAAGGGAATGGCGGCGTACGGCGGAGCCTTGGCGAATGCAAACTCCGTTGCCGGGTCGCTCAAGAATGCGGTCGCGCCCACGCTCTCCGCCGCCGACTTGCACGAACGCATCGAGCAATCGCGTCGTCTGGCGGCCAGCGTCCAGCGCTCGTTGTACGGCACGCTTTCTGTGCAGAATCCGGGCTTGCGCGACCGCGGAATTCGGGAAGCCGCTTTCGTCGTCCTGACGGAGAGTGCGATGCCCGGAATCTTGGCCGAAGTTTCCTTCGTCAGCAGTCCCACCGACGAGCAGAAGCTGCGCAGCGACGGCTACCGCGAACAAATCGCCGAAGCCCTCTATAAAGGCATCGCCCGCTACGCCGCCGCGTCACGTGGCGTGAAAGTAGCCAGCGCGCGGAAGTAAGAAAAGTTATTGAAACGGGGTGCCCATCCTTCTTTCGCGTTTTTTGCGAAAGAGGGTGGGGCTTTTGACTTTACGGCGAAACCGGCGGGATCAGCGGAACGGGTTCACAATATGGAGCCCGTCGATCTCGCGTGTTCCTTGCATGTCTTCCGAGAACAGCACACTGCAGCCCGCCTGCATAGCCGCGCGCACGATTAAGGCATCCCAGAATGAGAAGCCGTGAAGACGATGCAGGTCGATCGCGGCCAGGATGTCGGCCAGCTCTGGAGTGGCCACGTCAAACTCGGCGAGCAATTCGACCTTGCGGCGCGCAATACGCGCGTCTAATTGAAGCTTTCGCGTGGCCGTGACGAAATACTCCTGCAGCACCTGCAGAGATACGACTCCCGTTCGGGCCCGCCGATGTTCTTCAATCAGATCGAGGCTGCGCCGCTGCTTCGCGGGAGCGCCTTTGTCGTCGGCATAGATCAGGACGTTCGTGTCGAAGAAGCTACGAACGCTCATGAATCTCGTCCCGGTTAAACCGCCATCCCCGCGAATGACCTTGACCTGAGAGCCGTTTGAACTCCTCGATGCTGCGCTCGGCGTCGTCTCCTCCCGCAACCGTTTGCAGGTAGTCGCGGATCAACTGGTTCAGGCTTTTGCCGAGAGCTTCCGCCTTCTTACGCGCGCGGGCCACCAACTGATCGTCAATGGAGAGAGTGACATTCATCTCCACAGTATACGTGCGCACGTATTACGTGTCAATGGCTTATTTCTGCGCGGCCGCGCTTTCCTTCACATACGCCGCGCTCAGCGTGCCTTTGCTCTGCGCGATCGGCAGCAGCGTGGGATAGAACTGGACGAACGTCGTGTCGACCGCCGCATGATCGGCGTGGCAGCTGTAGCAAGCCATGTCCGTCGGAGTCATCTTCGCAGTCTTGGCATCGTCGAAGCCAAAGAACGCCCACTTCCCCGCAAAGCGCGCTTCGTCCTTCACGTGCACCTCGAGTCCCATCACGTTGGAGCCCTGGAAGTTTCCTCTCTGGTTGATCGAGCCTTTTCCCTCCGCTTTGCGGGCTTCGAGCACCAGCATCGTCTTGTCGGGCCAAGTGCCGGTCTCAACAAATGCCTTATACGCTTCCGGATTCACGAAGACGTTGTCGAACATGTGATGATCCATCTGCATCGCGTTGGCGCTGTAGCTCATGTCGAATCCCGTCGTCAGGTAGACCCATTGGCGATAGTTCTCGGGCAGCTTGAGTTGGCCGTCGCTGGTGTATTCCGGAGCGGCGGGCGAAGCCGGCGTTGCCGACTTGAGCAGGACGGCTGAGGACAAGAGAACCAGCGTAGCGAGCAGGAGAGTCGTTTTCATGCCTCGCAGTATGCAGCGGCGAGCGGCAGAGAACCAGACCGCTCGCTGCACGCGCCTGACGATTGGCTGCATTGTTCACCGCTGCGTCTCGCCGTAGAATACGATCCTGCATATGGACGCGACGCGCACTGCATCGGACACACGGCGCTGGCTGTGGATTGCCGCGATCTGGGGAGGAATCGGCTTGTTCGATGCCTCACAGACTGTGTTTGTTATGCGTGCGGAAGGCATGCACCATTACTGGACGCGCCTGTTCTTCACCATATTCCTTTCGTGGCTTCCGTGGATGCTGGCAACTCCGATCGTATTGCGCCTGATGCGGCGATATCCTCCAACGCAGTGGAGACGCTTCTCCACATGGGGAACCCATCTTGCCGCGTGTGCCGCAATTGGCGTGGTGTTTGCCGCGTGGCTCGCACTGTGGGAGTCGTGGCTGAATCCGTGGGCGATCACGCCGGGACCAGATCCTTTCCGGCAACTCTGGTTGCACAAGTTCTATGGAGGGATGCTTTCCTACATCATCCTTTACGGGCTGATTCTGCTGGTCGGACACATACTCGATTCGCGGGAGCAACTGGCTCGGCAGCAGACCGAAACGGCGCGACTGAACGAGCAACTGTCGAAGGCGCAACTCAACGCGCTGCGACGGCAGATCGAGCCGCACTTCCTGTTCAACACGCTCAACGCGATTGCCGGATTGGTCCGCGAGAAGAGGAATGACGCGGCGGTGAGCATGATCGCAGGACTCAGCGACTTCCTGCGGCGCGTGGTGCAGGATTCCGACCGGCAACAAGTTCCGCTCGCTGAGGAACTGGAGTTCACGCAGAAGTATCTTGACATTCAGAAGGCGCGCTTTGCCGAGCGCCTGACGTTCATCGTAGATGTTCCGGCGGAACTGCTTCCCGCGCAGGTTCCGAGCCTGATCTTGCAGCCGATGGTTGAGAATGCCGTCAAACATGGCATCGCACAACGCGTGCATGGAGGAGCCATTTGCATCACCGCATCGCGCAATAACGGAACACTCACTTTGCGGGTCTATAACGATGGTCCGAGTTTGCCTTCGGGATGGGAGAAGAGCCAATCCGGGATCGGAATCTCCAATGTGCGAACGCGGCTGCAGAGTTTGTATGGCGACGCGTTCGAGTTGAGCATGCGCAACCAGCGTCTCGGCGTGGAAGCCACAGTTTCGCTGCCCTTCGTTGCGACGGGCGAAAAGGCGTCGGAGTAATTCGTGCGCGTCGATGAACATCCCGCGAAGATACGCGCGCTGATCGTGGACGACGAGCCGCTCGCTCGCAGCAATCTTGCGGTGCTGTTGCGCATGGATCCGGAAATTGGCGCGGTGAGCGAATGCGGCTCGGGTACGGAAGCGCTGGGCGAGATCCGCGTCGCGAAACCGGATCTGCTGTTTCTCGACGTGCAGATGCCGGAATGCGACGGCTTCGACGTGCTCGAGATGCTGGGTAAAGATCTGCCTTCCGCAATCGTCTTCGTTACTGCGTACGACCAATACGCGCTGCGGGCGTTCGAAGCGGGAGCGCTCGATTACCTGCTGAAGCCGTTTGACAATGCGCGCTTCGAACTCGCGCTCGGCCGCGCGAAGCAACGAATCCGGATGGGCGTCAACCAGCCGAAGAAGCTGGAGCGCTTTGTCATCAAAAATGCGGGACAACTTTGCTTCGTGAAAATCTCGGAGATCGATTGGATCGAAGCTGCCGATTATTACGCGTGCCTTCACGTCGGCCAAAAAAATCACCTGTTACGCCGCAGCATGTCGGAGCTCGAGGAAGATTTGGATCCGGCAATGTTCTGCCGCGTGCATCGCTCGAGCATCGTCAACCTGGAGCGGGTTCGCGGGCTGAAGCTCAGCGAAGACGGCGAGTACGAAATCGTCCTCGAAAACGGAGCGCGCGTGCGCCCGAGCCGCAGATACCGCAAGCAACTGCAGGAGAGAATGGGCGTCCGCTCCGAAGTTCTCCCAGGCAATTAGCGGGCTCACTGCGGCTTCTGAGCCAGTTTCCCGGACAACCAGTCTCGGGCGACCGCTTGCACCTGCTTTCGCCCTTCCTCCGGGCTGACTTCTTTCGCTGCCTTTCTTTCTGACGGCTTCGCGGCGGGTTCCGGTTTGGCCTTTATGGCTTCGGCCGGGTGTTGATCGTCGACTGCGATCTCATCCTCGTTTTCTTCTTCCTCGTCAGCTTCTTCGTCGTCAGCTTCTTCTTCGTCACCTTCTTCCTCGTCACCTTCTTCGCCGCGTTCGAAATCGTCTTCAAACCACTGGGGGCCGTCGATGCAGGTGGCGGCGACGGTGTCGCGGTCGATGACAACATCGGTGACGTCATCGGCCTCAAAGTCGACATTGCGGAGGTTGTTGCTGGCGGTCTGGAGGGCATAGAGCATGAGGCCTGCGGTCTTATGATCGATGGTGCCGGAGCCGAGCATCTGGATGACGTGCATCAGTGCGACCTGTACTGAATTGGCGTCTTCGAGGAGAGGAAGAGTGAAGCGTGCTGCGGGAGTACTGGCGCGAATTTTGGCCTGCTCGCTGCGGATCTTGTCGTGGAAAAAGCAATACCTTCTGGCACGCAGTGCGGGAGAGCCGCACTGGGTGCCGTTGAGCTTGACATGCTGACATCGTGGAACATCATCTAACGCCATAATTTTTCTCCCAATGGTTGACTTCGGACGCCAGCGACTGTGACCGGGTACCCCCCTCCCCCTCCCCCCGAATCTTTAGAGTCAGAGGGTTAGCAGGAAATTCCCGGCAAAATCCGCTGGTTAAAGCACTTAGATATCAAAATCCGTAAAACAAAGGACTTAGGACCGAACCAGTTCGCGGGTAAGGTGAGAAGTACTCAGTACTCAGTACCCAGTACTCAGTACTCAGTTAAGGGCCCTGGGGCCGGACCTGAGTACTGGGTACTGATTGTTGCGCCCCGGCCATGATCCCGTCGTCCTCATTTTTATTTGCACCGGTTTTGCAGCCAACGCTCCGCCCGGCCCACTCCTGACTGTGAAGGCGAGGAGCAGGCCGTTTTCCCGCGATTGATTTTCAAAGAACTGGATTTGTCTGGAGTGTTGGCTCCAAAACGAAGCCCCCATCGGACTCTGGGTCCGTGGAGGCTAGCCACACGCCGTGGCTAGGTTAAGCTCTCAGAAATGGGGGAAGAAGTCAGTGAGCGGAGTCACGCTGGAGCGTGATGAGAAACACAGAGCAAGTGTGAAGCAGAGAACGTCAAGAGAAATTCGCTGACAGCGCGACCCTTCCGGTGTATGGTGTCCACAACGAAACAGAGGAGTCCTTCAGTGCGGGAAGAGACTCAGCAGCAGGACGTGTGTGTCTATTGCGGCAAGCCCATCCTTCCAAAGGAACATCCCTGCAAAGGCATGCCGGACGGCAGGAGTGCCCACCTCATCTGTTACCTCGATCACGACGCTGAGGAAGAAAACGAAGTTGGGCGCTGACTCCGAAGAACGCCCCTCAGGGCAAAACGGCGGCCAGAACCCTACCACGGTATGAAGTGGGGAGCGTAATACATTGGGGCGCGTCCCGTCTGTCCCCATTTTTTTCCCGTGGTTGCGGAGGCGGCCCCGCTGTGAGAATCTTGCCAACGGTATGTACATCAGTAAGTTTCAAGTCCGGAACTTCAAGAGCTATCGGGAATCGACTGAGATTGAGTTGAGGCCTGGGTTCAACATAGTCACCGGCCAGAACAACGCCGGAAAGACCGGGCTTCTAGAGGCTCTTACTCTTCGGTTCAAAGCAAAGCCCCATCGTAGCGTGCGCACTATGCCAGCACCAGGGACACTCCCCCAAGAGGAAAGTACAGTTCGGGTGACATTCGTGTTAAGCGGCGAAGAGTTACTGCGTTCGTTGCAGAGCATGAGGTCCACCTATCCTTTCCCCGCTCCGAACGTAGGTATTAGTAAGGACGCGATGAACAGGCATCTGGATAATTTGGTTCGCCAGCGGGAGCTTCGCTTTATCGTACGAATGGAGGCGCGACATGACGAACGATGGACTACTGATGAGGATCCGATTTTTTTCGGCATCTATCGCCCCGAATTACATCCGAATAATTTGCCGATGTTATTCCCGGTTTCAGCCAACGCCGACCGACTCCTCACGGTAAGCGAGGGGTATTTTGCCAATCCCGCAGAGGACGTTCGAATTCCACTTGCACAATTCTTGAGGTCGCGGATTTACCGCTTTCGGGCAGAGAGATTCAACGTCGGGCAGTGTCCTTTTGGTGACACGGCGGTTCTCGCCTCGGACGCATCTAACTTACCGCAAGTTCTAACCTCCCTGAACTCAAACCCAAATCGGTTCGACCGCCTAAACGCCACGGTTTCCGGGATTCTCCCTCAAGTCCGACAGGTCTCCGTCCGACCTATGGGAACCGATGTAGAGATCCTGATCTGGTCTCATGACTCCGCGACGGAGCGGAGCGACTTGGCGGTTCCTCTGAACGAATGCGGATCGGGAGTAGGCCAGGTGCTAGCCATTCTCTACGTCGTCCTGACCTCGGATCATCCGCAAGTTATCATCGTCGATGAACCTCAAAGCTTCCTGCATCCCGGTGCGGTGAGAAAACTGATTGATGTCCTCAAGAAATACCCGCAGCATCAGTACATCTTCGCAACGCATTCCCCGGCTGTTATTACAGCGTCGGATCCCGTCACTTTTACGATGGTGCGGGCCACGGAGGGCGAAAGCGAGCTGGAAGTCATGGACCCCAACAATGCAAAGCACCTGCAAACCTATCTCTCCGAAATTGGGGCGCATTTGTCAGACGTTTTCGGGGCGGACAATATCCTTTGGGTGGAGGGGCAGACGGAGGAGGAGTGTTTCCCGCTCGTTCTGAGGAGCGCGAACTGGGCGTTAAGCGGTACGGCGATCATTGGAATCAGACAAACGGGCGATCTCCAAGGACGCGACAAGAGGAAGGTTCTTGAGATGTATCGAAAACTGTCCGAAGCAAAAACGCTCTTGCCACCAGCAATTGCGTTCGTATTCGATCAAGAGTGTATGACACGGCAGCAGAAGGAAGACCTCAGGCGAATGGACCCCCGCCACGTCCACTTCTTGCCACGTAGAATGTACGAAAACTACCTGCTAGACCCAGCTGCCGTAGCTGCTGTAATGAATGAAGTTCAAGGTTTCCGTGATGTTCCCATCACAGATAATGAAGTAAGCCAGCTATTCGATCAGAAACGAGGGCAGTTGTTAGATGAGCGAGGGCAGGACCTACGGTATTTTTGCAAGGGTACTGTCCAAGTGCCCGGCGACTGGGCGCTGCACATCGACGCAGCGACCTTGCTGTGCGACGCCTTCAAAGAACTGTCCCAAGGTCGTGTTGCATATGAAAAGATGACGCATTCGGTTGCCATCACTCGTTGGCTAATCGAACATAGGCCTGAGGCGCTTCGTGAGGTTGCCAGTTTTCTGGTCGGGCTGCTTCCTCCGCAGGATGCTTCGACTGAGTAGATGAAAACGGGGTAGATCGTGGCGTCGCTCAGCGCTGGGGCTGAACGTTTGCAACCGGAAGAGACCCTGGGACTCTCGCAATGAAAGGGAGGCTGACCTAGTTGCTCTTTGGCTTGTCCAAGATGCCTAGAATCTTATAGGTTTCCGACTGCATTTTCTTGCCATCTAGGCTGACGGGCCAAATCAATTTTGCATTGTCACCATGAAAGTCAGCTTGAATACTATCCACCAGCGGCGTGCGGCAACTCCTCCGATTCCCTACACGACCAGCCATGTGTTCTGCAAATTTGCTTTCGCAGTTGACAATTGCCAGTCGGCCATCGGGAAGCTGTAGTGTGAATGTGGCACCATGAACCTTGAAGGATTTTCCCACTGCAACATTGTTGAAGACGGCAGCGTAGTCATACTCATCTTCTTTGTCCTGTCGATCAATTATCTTCACGTCCAGCTTCTGTGCTGAGGCAGGAACAGCACACACCAGAATCAGTCCAGCAACAGCAATCGTCCATTTCATGAAACATCCCCCTTTCTGGGGGTTCAGTATCAGGCGCGACGAGCAACCGCACACCCCTGTACAGTTCCAGTGCCCCGGCGAACAGCCGAAGTATACGGCAGAAATCCCGGTAGCGGGCTGGCCCACCTTTGATTTCTGTCGGCATCATAATAACTGAGGCTGCGCCACCTTTCGTGGGGTTCGAAAGGTGGGCACCACGGACCTCGCCCTATTCGTTCATTCTTCACCGCCGCTGCCGAGAGTCCGCGTGAAGGCTGAGGTATTGTCCGCTGAGCCCCGATACCATCGTCCGTGGTACCCACCCTTCGAAAATCGCGAAGGGTGGGGCAACCTCAGTGTGGGGAATGGTGCAAGCTAAAGATCGTTCATCGAAAGGTGGGCCACCGGCCCGATCGCCGCGATGGGCGTCCACTGGGGCTGAAGCCCGTTCGTGATTCTGCGCGCTTTACGCGGCGCTAAAGCGCCGCTCTTCCACGGTACTACCGGCGCTTCCACGGCACTGCCGGCGCTTCCGCGGCGCTACCAGTTGCGAAATCCTCGGCAGGAAAGCTGAGGGTCTTGGAGAGGCGATCACAACGCGTCCAACGAATAGGAAGTCAAAAAGCCCACCCTAAACTCGCCAACATCGGGCGAGTTTAAGGGTGGGGCAACCCTCGGTGGGAATGGTGCAAGCAAAGATCGTTAATCGTTAACGGGTGGGCCACGGGCCCGATCGCCGCGATAGGCGACCACTGGGGCTGAAGCCCGTTAGTGATTCTGCGCGCTTTACGCGGCGCTAAAGCGCCGCTCTTCCACGGCACTACCGGGGATCCTTCGTCGGGCCAAGAACGCCCTCCTCAGGATGACAGGGCTGGTAGGGTGCAGAAGGATGACAGGGTTGATGAGTTGCAAAATCCTCGGCTGGAACGCTGGAGTTCTCGGGGCGGGCGATCACAGTGCGTCCAACTTCTGACTCCGGTTTTGGGACATCGCATCGGTCTTCGTGGAATAGAATTCTGCGATGAGCACACCGCCGCGATTCCTTGAAACCGCTGCTCCTAAGAAGTATGAGGGAGTCGAGGGATGGCTGGTGGTTTTCTGCCTGATCCTGATCTTCTTTGTACCTGTCAGCACGATTTATCAGGTGTTCGGCAACGTACTTCCACTGATTTCAAGAACGCACGATTCAAGGCGGGAGATTCTGTGGACGGTCTACATCATTTTCTTTCTTAGCATCGCCGGATTCGGTTTGGTGACCGGGATTCGGTTATGGCTGGTGCGGCCTGGGGTGGTTCGTCTGGCGAAACTGTGGCTGCTGGCATTTTTCTGTGCTCACGTCTGCTATTTCTTCCTGTGGTTGGCGTTGTTCCAGGGGCATGGGAGTGAGCCTGTCGCGAAAATCGCGTGGGGTCATGTGGTTCGGCCGCTAGTCCCCTTCCTGGTGTGGACCGCGTACCTTGAATATTCAAAACGGGTGCGGCAGACGTATACGAATTGACGAGGCGCGTTTCTTTCGTGGTGTTCTGCAGCACGGACCACGTTTATTCGTTCATTCGTCACCGCCGCCGGCGAGAGTCCGCGCGAGGGCTAAGGTATTGTCCGCCAAGCCCCGATACCATCGTCGGTGGTACCCACCCTTCGAAAATCGCGAAGGGTGGGGCAGCGCAGTCGTGGTCGCGCCGCCCGACTTCTGAGCGTAGCCGTTGTTCAGGCGGAGTCATCTCCGCTACGACGGTGTGTGCTACGGGAGATCCCTCGGCCCGCTGGTGAAAACGCGGGCGCTTCGGGATGACGACGGGTGAGATTCGGAGTTCAAACTGAGGCGCCTTTACTTATCATGGATGTCCCAATTCTTTAGAACCAAATCATCCTGGCGAGAGACAAGAAGATCGTGACATCCACGACGCTTACGGCGCAATCTCGAATGCCGTGCCTTGCCCGTTGTTGTCGGGGCTGCCTCCGACTCCGCCGCCCGCAGTCACGCCGAGCAACTTTCCGGACGCGCCGAAGATCAGCCCACCTACCGGAAACCTGCCATCGGTCCCGGTGCCGAAAACGTAGAACAGACTTTCCTGCCAACTTCCACCGGCACTGGGCGTGAGTTTGAACAAGCCGCCGAAGTCATTGGCGGCCTGATACTCAACTGTGCCGTACAAGTTCCCCAATGGATCGAATACGAGAGGACCCGCAGGACCGAATGCGTCCAATCCGCCGCTGAACTCGTACAGGATGGTTTCGTTCCAACCCGTCGCCGAAGGCGATAGTTCAAATACCGTGCCGCATCCCAAGCCGTAGCCGAGGTTAAAGCAAGTGGCGTTGTTGATTCCGCCGGCGATGGTTGTGCCGTAAAGATTCCCCGATCCATCGAAGATCAGGTTTGTGATGGGTGATGTGCCGTCGCCTGCGCGCGTGCCCAGAAAGGAGTACAGGATTGTTTCAGTCCAGCCGCCGCTGGCTGAGTAAGACAACTCGAACACGGTGCCGCACCCTTGCCGGGCGCCCATCGAGCACGATCCTGCGCCGCCGTTTTGCGTGGTGCCGTACAGATTGCCATTGGCATCCATCGTTAAACCGCCCACGGGATAGTTACCATCGTCGGGGATGGTGCCGAAGTTATGGATCACCGTTTCTTCCCAAACCCCGCTGGCGTTTTGCGTCAACTTAAAGGCCGTGCCGGCTCCTTGCGTGCCGCTCTGATGCGTGACTCCGTAGAGGTTGCCCGCCTGGTCGAGAACCACGCCCCCGGTGGGTTCAGCCTGGCCTTTGAAGCTAAACAGGTTCGTGACCTTCCAACTGCCGTCGGCTTGCAGGCTGGCTTGGAATACCGCCCCGAAATTATTTTTTCCGCCAAACTGGGTCGTGCCGTAAAGATTGCCCTTGGTGTCGGCGATGAGCGGAGATGGTCCGACGCTGAAATAGAGTTCGTTCGATGGCGGAGTGAAGCTGTACAGCAAGCTCTCTTTCCATCCATTACTGGCAGGACTGAGCTTGAAAATCGCTCCGACGTTATTGAGGCCGCCGTACACAGTTGTGCCGTAAAGATTGCCGGCTGCGTCTTGCACCAACCCGCCCACAGGGTTTTGCCCGTCGGTGGTGGGGAAACGATAAAGCGTTTTCAGCAGCCACTGACCGGAATTCGCGCGTAGCTCGAAGACTTTGCCCTGAGTCGGAAAAATATCGTCAGGGCCCAGGTTCGTTCCATACAGTTGCCCTGCTGGGTCGAGCAGGAGGGAAGTCGGGAAGGAGCCGCGGCCGCCGAAGTCCCACAAGTCGGATTCGGTCCAGCCGCCAAAGCTGTCGGGAACCAACTGGAAGACGGATCCGCAATAAGGGCAAATGCCGGCTCCGCCATTCTCAGTAAAGCCGTAGAGATTGCCGCTGGGGTCGAAGCCGCCGAGGCTGGGGTGCACGGGCTGGCCGGGAGTTCCGATGAATGCGTAGATGGATTGTTCAGTCCACTGGCCATTCGATCCGCGGCTCAAAGCAAAAACCGTGCCGCATCCGTAGTCGCAGCCGGAGATTCCTCCTTGGCCGGTGGTGCCGTAGAGAATGCCATTTTGCAGGAACAGGCCAGCGGTAGGAACGGCCCCAGAGCTTCCTCCAGCGAAGGCATAAAGGGTGGTCTCATTCCAGTGTCCCGCAGAGGAAGGCGACAACTCGAAGACCAGGCCGTTGGGCGCTGAGGCAGCACTGGTGAGCGTACCGAAAATGTTGCCGGTGGCGTCCAAAACCAGCCCGGGAATTGCAACGTCGTACTGAGAACCGCCGGCAAAGGTATAGACGATGGATTTGTTCCAGCTGCCGCCGGAGGGCGTCAGCTGGAACACGGAGAATTGCGCCGCGAGGAAGTTGGACATTGCGCCATAGAGATTTCCGGCGTTGTCGATTACGAGCGCGCCGGTTGGATATCCATCTCCGGTGTGGAAGTTGTAGATCACGCTTTCCATCCAGGCGCCGTTGGAATTCCGGGTCATCTGGAAAACGGTACCGCAGGCGCTGATGGTGCAGCCCGAGCCGCCGGACGCGGTCGTGCCGTAAATGTTTCCTTGCGAATCCAACAGAATGAGCAGAGGCATCCTGCCGTCGCTGCCGCCGCCGAAACTGTGGAGCACAGTCTCGGCCCACTTTCCATCCGCACCAGGCGAGAGCTCGAACACTGTGCCTGCGTTAAAAGCGCCGCCGAATTGCGTCGCGCCAAAGAGATTGCCGGTAGCGTCCTGCACGAGCGAGACCGGCAACGCGCCGCGAGGCTGCGACGAGAATGCGTGCAGAGTTTTGTCGCGAGCTGCGAGCGCATAAGTCGAGGACATGACTATCATCGCCAGCAGAAATGATGAAATAGAGATGAGAACGCGGCGACGCAGGGTACGCATGTTGCACTCCTCAAAATGGAGCAGGCTGATGCGAATCAGGGAGGGGGGCGCTCCGTGGGCGAATTATAGCCCAGTTAAGCCCCGATACCATCGTCGGTGATACCCGAGTGCTGAGAATTATGGGAACGCGGCGAACCTACTGCGATTCCTGGACCCGCACCGGCACCGAGTAATCGGCGGATGGCGTCCGCACGAGAAGGCTGGTCCTGCCTTCGGCTACCGCGGTAACCATGCCGCCAGCGGTTATCGCTGCGACATGCGGATCGGCGGAAGCGAACGTGGTGTGGCTGGAGCGGGTCAGCTCCGCCTGGGAGCCGTCGGCAAAAGCGCCGAGCACCCGCAGCGGGATTTGGTCGCCAAGATGGGTGAACTGGATGATGGAAGGCTCGGCCCATATGCGGGTCGGCTGATCCGGGCGCTCGACATCGAGGGCCAGCGCATTCGATTCCACGGTACCGCCGGAGGTTCTTCCCATAGCGGTCACGTGATAGGTGCCGGGGTGAGTCGTGGTTGGAATCGTGAGCAGAAACTGCAGCGGATGTGCTTCACCCTGGCCCTGGGCCACAATTCCTGCGGCACCATCGAGGGCTAGCCGCGCCATGCCGAGGGGATGCTGGCCCATCAGCAGCAGCTTCTGCACCGCGGGATCCGCGGACACGGTGATCGTAACGGTTTGTCCCGGCCGTACCACGAGACCGGAAGCGGGGGAAAGAATTCGCAGCTGGCTCTGCTGAGCGGAGCTGGGCAGGATCATGAGACCTGTTATCAGGACGAATGTGGCTGCCACCAAGAAATCATATTTAATTCGCTTCATACTCACTCCTCCCGCGTTTCTGGTTTCTTTCTTGCCTTACTTTACTGAGGCTCACATTTACGTCGAGGTTAGTGAAAGTCGCTGCCGGTGGGAGCTTCATTCAACAAAGTAATTACCTCGCCGGCAATGTTGGGCGCCGCGTCGAGCACTGAGGGTCCGTTGAAGTCGAGAGTCTCCAGCCCCGCGGTGTGAATGACGCCGGAGTATTCGAGGCCGGTGAGATTATTCAAAGCGCTATCCAGGGGAACGATGGTGTCGTTGCCCTGGGAGAAAATTGTCGGCCAATTCTTGGCGGTCAGGTCCGTGGCCAGAGGGTTGCCGGAGCAAAGAAGTCTGAGGGCTTCTGCGTTGCAAAAGAAACAACTCAGGCCATTGAGATTGGATGAAGTAGCGGCGCCGGCGATATAAGCCGTGGGAAAGGGCTGGACGGCCTTCAGATTTTTGAGGGCGGTGCTTAACGCTCCGCCAAAGCCGTCGCCTTCGAGGTCAAAGACCGCTCCGTGCGCCGTCCGGCCGGAGAAGGTGACCGACTGCAAGGCGATGTCTCCATAGCCTGCGAGTGTGTTGCGCACACAGGTGTTGCTGCTGGTCAGCATGTCGGCCGCGACCGGCGTACCCAAGTGGGGAGTGGCGACGGTGATCAGCTTGTTGATGGGCCCGGCCCCGAAGGTATTGTTGGCGAGAAAGTTTGTCAGCAAAAACGAGGTGCGAGCGATGTCGCCGCCCATGCTGTGGGTCACAACGTCAGCCTTCACGCCGGCGACGTTGGCGGTTGTGCGGTAGGCGGCGATGAAATTGTTGATTTGCTTCAGCACACCGGAAGCGTTGTAGGCGAAGCCAAGAGAATTCGCCTCGATGGTTGAGTCGATGCTGCTGGAGAATGTGGGCACCGTGCTGGTGATGCCGGTGATCGGGGTGTTGTAAATGGCGTAGCTGATGTTGAAAATGGCATCGGTGATCAGCGGAGTGAAATTGTTGAAGCTCGAAGCGTCTCCCCACAAGCCGTGCACCAGCACCACTGGCGGCCTGGCTACGGTGACGGCGTTGCTGGTAGTGCCGCTGGTGGAGGCCGCACTCAGGCTTACGCTGCGCGTGGTCAAACCGTCGTCTTGCGTGCCTCGGGAAAAGTTGACCGGCCCGCGATAAATGACAAAGGCCTCCGGCCCCTTGAGAGTACTGACTGCATTGACCGTCAAGGAACTGGAGAGCGTGTTGAGGTTGGCTCCCAAGGCCATTACGCCGCCATCGTTGGGGACGGAAGTGCTGGTCTGGCCTTGATCATTAATTACGGTGATGGTGAAGGACTGGCCAGCGCTGGCGGCGGGGATACGCAGCACGATCTGGGTGGTACCGTCAGCAGCGGCGCCTTGAACGAAACCGGTAGTGGCAGCCGCGATCGCATTTACGTTGGTCGTGATTGCGGGCCCACTCAGCAGCCGGGCTACCACCGGGTCGATCAAAACCGGACTAGTCCCCGTGGCAAAGCTGACGGAATCCATGGTGAGAGTCCAATCCGGCGCGTTGTCTGCGATCGTGACCTGACGGATATTCTGCGAGGGCAACTTCAGCGCGGCCGCTCCGGGACGGAATCCCTCAGGCAAAATGACTTTCTGCAATTCGCCGCGTTCATCCTCCGCAGTATAGGAAACCGCAAGAACATGCGGGCTATGGAGGGAAATCTGCACATCGGAAACCTTTTGATTGAAGTGAATGGAAATTTGCGGCAAACATGCCGAGCAGGCGAACGACGTTCCGTAGACGGCAGTTTTCCCAGTGGGCGCGAGCAATGGATTGCGCAGCACCTCGCCGCCTGAGACCGATGCGGAGAGCTCGCGCACGGGAGGCCGCGCGACGTCGAACCGGCTCGGCCCGGCAAAATCCTCAAAGTCGAGCGTCTGCGCCGGCATCTGCGCGAAAAGTGCAGTCGCAAACAGAGAAAGGACGGCGGGAAAGAGAAGAAGTCTGCGGGTCCGCATCGTGTACTCCTGGGAGAAAATGCCCGAGGGAGGTTCTTCAGGTCGGGCGTTACGAACGGTGAGAGTATACACCCGTGTAGAGGTGCGCAAGCGTGCGCTTTGCAAGAATCAACATCCGCTTGATGGAACAACTCATTCGCTCTATTATGGCATCTATCGACATGTCGCGTAGGGACATATAAAGGATTCTTCGTTGTCAATCGTCCTCACCGCCCGCAAAGCGGACATATCACCTGCTATCTCAACCGGACATATCATGTGCTACCGACACAAGTCTTTTGGCCTCTTGACGCGTCCGGAGAAGCGAGTCATACTCGCAACCCGCCACCCGCCCGCGCCTGAACTGCGTCGAGGAAAAACTGCTATGACGACGCGAACTCTGCTCTGCTTACTCGCCATCTCCTCCGCTCTCGCAATCAATCCGATTCTTGCACGCTCGCAAACCGCTCCCCTACCCGTTGGCACATGGACCCTGGACTCGCCACCAGCCACGTGCCCGACGAGCGCAGGTTGGCTAGCCAGCGGTATCTGCAAGCACTACACGGTCAGCTGTCCCGGGGCCGACCCTCTCGGCGTCACCATCAACTACGTGGCCCCAAACGGCACCAGCAACGGGACGATTGCGTTCGTCGCCGCGGAGGGCGGGACGAGTCCCAACACCAACGTAGGCCAGGAGTCGGTATTCGGCAACTACTACCTTTCAAAAGGCTTCGCAGTGGTTCAGACCGCCTGGGACTCGGACTGGGAGGACACGGACACCGCCGGCGACTCGGGATCGGACAGCATGCTGGTGGCGGGGTGTCGGCCCGCAACCGTCCTAAGCGCCATAAATTCATCCTCGACCTACCATCCGACTGGCGCCATGTGCGCTCAGGGTGCCAGCGCCGGGTCGGGAGGCGCGGCGTTTTCTCTGGAGTGGTACGGCGCGAAGAAATACCTTAACAATGTTGAATTGATCTCCGGCCCGGTCTTCAGCGATATGGAAAAGGGTTGCGAAGTACCGGTCGCCGGAAATGTAACAGCGTGCAGCTCGACCCAACTTGGCTGCAACAATGAATATGGCAATACCCAGAGTTGGACGAACGCACCGGACTACGTCGATTTCTACATTACGGCCGTGCAAGGCTGGGTCGGGGCCGGCACGACGGGCACAACCTACAGCTGCCGGAACCCTGGGGGCACTTCGCAACAGGCGGACTAAAACTGGTTCAACATGAGCATATTGGCCACAGGCGGTGACTCCGACTACACCAGCACCTCGATGGGGGTTTGGGTGTGCGCCGGACCGGCTTCAAACTATCAATCAGGCACCTGCGGCAACAGTCACTGCCCAAACAATTCCGGGTCCCAGGGAGCACTGTTTGCCCAGCAATTTTCGTCGAGCAACCCTCCTCCGGCACCCCACTATGTCTTTGTCGGCGTGAACATGTGCGATGGGGAAGAAGGAGTGACGGGATCGCTGGCTACCACCCCGAATGGCGAAAATGCCATGTCGGCCATTGAGAGCGATATGACGACCCACTGTACAACTGGGCACTGATACTTGCCAGACGAAGCCGAGGTTCCAACGTAGGAGTCTCAGTATGTCGCCGATTAAAAGTCTTCGAACGCTGTGCCGCCTCATCCTTACGGTTGCATATATGCTCTCTCTGGATCACCTGGCCGCAGCCCAGTTCGAAACCCGCTCCTTTGAACCTACAGTGCAGGCTCCTTGGGGAGCCCTCGTCGCCGATTTCAACCATGACGGCAAACTTGATCTGGCGGTTACAACGTGCAACTCCGCGGACCAAGTCGGCATTATGCTTGGCAACGGCGACGGTACGTTTCAACCGCCGGTTAGTTACAACGTGGAGGCCTGCCCGGGCGTTCCGGTTGCCGGAGATTTCAACGGTGATGGAAATCTCGATCTCGCCGTGGCGATTTACAAGCAGAATGGACAGTTCAACGCCCTCGCCGTGCTGCTCGGCAACGGCGATGGGACCTTCCGAAATCCTAGCTATGTTCCGACCCCGCCGTTCCCTTACTTCGTCCAAGTCGGGGATTTCAATAACGACGGCATCCTCGACTTGCTTACCATCGAACCATCGCCGAATGTGCTCAGTGTATCTTTGGGCAATGGCGACGGCACGTTTCAGCCTTACATCGAGTCCCCGATACCCCTACGCGACTATGCCATCGCGGTGGGTGATTTCAACAATGACGGTAGGCTCGACGTCGCCGGGACCTTCGAATTTGGCTCTGCCAGCTCCGTGCAGATCATGTTGGGCAATGGAAACGGGACTTTCACCTACTCCCAGAGCTATCTCGTGCCAGACCCGGCGGCCATTACTGCGGCAAGGCTCACGGCCAGCAACAACGTCGATCTTGTAGTAGCGAACGATAGTGCCGTCGTCGCCAACGGTATAAGTGTTTTGCTGGGCAATGGCGACGGCACCTTCCAGCCGGCAGTGAACTACCCCACGGCCAGCCCTACCTGGGTCGCCGTCGGCGATCTGGATGGCGACGGTGTACCGGACATCGCCGTGGCCAACATTTTCGCCTTAAACAGCCTTTACGAGAGCTCGGTCAGCGTACTCAAAGGCAATGGCGACGGGACTTTCCAGCCCGGAATCAGCTACCGCACCGGGCAACAGACCCGATTCGTGGGGCTCGGCGACCTTAACGGAGACCGGAAGGTTGACATCGTTGCACCGTCCTACCAACTGGACAACGTTTTCGTTCTTCTCAACAGCGGCGTAGTCAGCTTCTCACCCAGCACGCCGCTGAATTTCAAGAAGCAAGCCGTCGGCACCACCAGCAACCCGCAAACGGTCACCCTCACAAATACGGGAACGACTGCCTTGAAAATCGCCTCGATGAAAGCCAGCACGGAGTTCGCCGTGACCTCGACCTGCGGTTCAAGCGTTGCGGCGGGAGCAAACTGCACGATCAGCGCAACCTTCTCACCAACGAAAAAGGGCGCGGTTCAAGGAACAATCTCGATCATCGACAGCGCCTCGTCGAAGCCGCAGGTCATCGAACTACTCGGCACAGGCACCTAGCCCCCGCCGTTCACGTTCAGCAGCCCGGGCGCAGTTGGGAACGTGAGTACCTCTTGACTGTTTAAAAGGTGTTGGCACTCATTGAGCTTGTGTTTCGGAGCGTTGATCCGTTGCTCCAGATGAATTCCTGCAAACCAAGGATTTGCTATCTAGTTCGGGAGCCGCATTTTTTCTTCACCTTTTGTTCGCTTTTGAGAATGAAGACGATTTCGTAGTTGCGAAAGCACACGACTTCAATAGAATTCAACAGAGTTCAATCGCGGGCTACAACGGCTTCAATACCAACCACTTAGCTACAACGCAGTTCCACAAATTTCAACAAGCACTGGAATCTGGTTCGGGACCAGGGGGGCGTGGGATCCTTCGTCGGGCCAAGAACGCCCTCCTCAGGATGACAGGGTTGATGAATTGCAAAATCCTCGGCAGGAACGCTGAGGTCTTGGACAGGCGATCACAACGCATCCAACGAATAGGAGGTCAAAAACCCCACCCTAAACTCGCCAACAGCGGGCGAGTTTAAGGGTGGGGCAACCCTCGTGATCAGTTCGAGGCGGGGACGCCGCCGTATTTTTCCAGCCACTTCAGTTCTTCGCGGACCTTGATTTTTCCGTGCCAGGGATTCTTGCCCAGGCCGTGACCTTCGCCGGGGAAGACCAGCAGGGCGTTCGGAATTCCGAGCGAGTAGAGCGCGTGCTCGAGCAGATAATCTTCGAGGACGGCGACGCGGATGTCGGCGGCTCCAGCCACCAGGTGCGTGGGCGTCTTCACTTTGTCGATCTGGAAGATGGCGGCTTCGTCGTGATAGCGCTGCGGGGCCTCCCAGGGACGTCCGCCGAGGAAGTAGGCGTCGTCGTAGGTGGTGTCGTCGTTGCCCCAGTTGCCGATGTGCTCGACTGCGCCTGCGCCGGTGACTGCGGCCTTGAAGCGCGTGGTCTGGGTGATCAGCCAGTTGGTCATGTATCCGCCGTAGCTGTAGCCGCCGACGGTGAGGCGTTCGGGATCGGCGATGCCGTCTTTCACGAGAGCGTCGACGCCTTCGAGAATGTCTTTGCCGGGGCGGGAGACGATTACGGGAACGATCTGCATGAGGAACTTGTCGCCGTATCCGGTGGAGCCGCGGTAGTTGGGCTCGAAGACGAGCCATCCGTTGGTGGCGGCGAGGGCGGCCCATTGATACCAGTCGGCCTCGAAGTGGTTGCCGTCGGCGTCGGCGGGACCTCCGTGAATCAGGGTGAACATGGGCAGGTGCTTGGCTTCAAACTTGCCGGGAGGATAGATCAGCATGCCTTCGACGGCGGTGCCGTCGTCGGCCTTCCACTGGTAGGGCTTGCCTTGGGGGAGATCGGCGTCGGCGAGCGATTTGTTGAAGGAGGTGATGGGGCGGGCTTGATCGAACTGGGCGGCGCTGTCGGCGAGATAGACTTCGTCGGGCTTGCCGAGCGATGAGTAGATGAAGGCGACGCGCGGCGAGTGGAGCGCGGTGGAGATGTTGGCGTAGGTGCCGGGAGTTTTGGTTAAGGCGTGGAGTTTGGCGGAGGGCTGGGTGGTGTCGTAGATCTGGACTTCGGTGCCGATGCGGGCGGAGGCGAGGATGGTAGTGCCGGCGACGGCGTAGTGCTCGACGGGGCCGATGAAATCTTTGCTCCATTGCTCGACGGCGCCGGATTCGGAGTCCGCCCAATAGAGGTGAGGTTGGAGGTCGCGGTAGGGGCCGGAGACGTCTCCGACTTCGACCTGGAAAAAGATGTGGTGGCTGTCGGAGGCCCAGCGGGGATGGCCTTCCACGGCCTGGTTGTGGGTGATGCGGCGAGGTTGGGCGGCGCTGCCGGAAGACGCGGATGCCAGATCGAGAGTGTAGATTTCGACGTCCTCGTATTTTTCCTGGCGCTGGTTGATGGCGTTGGTGACGAAGGCGAGTTTTGTGCCGTCGGGCGAGGTGACCATATCGTCGACGCGCAGCGGTGTGGTGGCGATGGTGCGGGCGCCGGGAGTGAGGTCGGGCTGGGGATTGGGCGCGCCTTCCTTCTTTTCTACTTTTGCGGCGGCATTGGTGTGGCGAGCGAGAGCAGTGGAGACGTCGAGGGCGAAGAGCGCGTCACCGCGCTCGGCGGTGCGGTATTGGATGACATCTTTCCACTCGTTCTTGTAGTTATCTTTTTGCGCCTTGGTCCAGGGCTGGCGGGTGGCGAAATAAATGGTTTGAGAATCGGCGGACCAGGAAAGTGTGTGAACGTCTTCTTCGCCTTCGGTCAACTGCATGGCCTCGCCGCCGTGAGGAGAGATGAGGTAGATCTGGCTGACGTCACCTTTGTCGTCGGAATCGGAATCGTTGTCGTTGCCTTTGCTCGAGGACGACTTGCGCTCGGAGAGGAACGCGATCCACTTGCCATCGGGCGACCACTTCGGGTCGGAGTCGTGGCCGGACTGCGTCAACTGGATCAGAGAGCCGTCTTTGCCGTCGGCTTGATAGAGCCAGAGATCGGTGCGGAAGATTTGCTGGTCCCAGTCGGCGCGGTCGGTTGCGATGACGACGGAGTTTCCGTCGGGTGAAATCTCGAGGCCGCGGAAGCTGACCGAGTTGAAAAAGTCGTCGAGGGTAAGCTTGGGCTTGGTCTGAGCCAGGGTTGGCAGGGCGGAGGTCACTGCGAGCAGGACTGCAAATGCAGTTTTGCGAGTTGGCATAGGGTTCCCGGTGGGAAGAAGCGTTATACAACGGGGGATTCGGTCAAGGCAAGTTTGTGAGTCAGGGTTGCGCCGGAACATGCGCGTCGTGGATGTGCCCGCGAAGTTGCAGATCAAAGCGAGCGAGGCCGCGGGGAACGAAGGCTTAAGGCGAGCACTGCCAACAAAACGAATGGAAGGACAGCGGCGGTGCGGAGAGGGAGAGCGAAGACCGCTTTGGAATAAAAGACCGGGCCGGTAAGCAGTGGTCGCACCACAATCAGGCCAAATGCGGAGAGCCACGGCCAGAGAAGAACTGCGGCTCCAATCGCGAGAAGCGTCTTGGAGGTGCGAGTCAACGAGAGTTCCTTCCATCGGTAGGAAAGGAGAAAAATGCCGGGCAGGAGAATGACATGGTCCTGGAAACCCTGACTGGGAAGGAATGTAATGGCCGTGATAGTGAGCACAGAACTCAGGGCCAACCAGAATTCGAGGGAGGTCGCCGGCTGGTTTCGATTCTTCCACGACAGCACCAGAGTGAGCAGCACGCCAATTGCGCCGAGCGCGGCGGTTCCGCCAAGATTCGGGCCAAGGTAAAGTAACTCACCCGCCAGCGGAGGCTTCGCGTAGTGAGGGTAGCGGAGTAGAGCACGAGTCCAGGAGGGGATCCAATGCGGCCAGATAAGCATGGCGGCGCCGACCAGCACTGTAAGCGCCGAGAACAAACCGATGCAGAAACGGCCGCGCTCTCGCCATTGATGCGAACTCCAGAGCAGCAGAAAAATCACCGCGAGGATGCTCATCTGCGGCTTGATAGTCGCCAATGACATTAGTATTCCTGCCAGCAAATGCCTTCCGCGCTGTAGAGCGAGAAGCGACGCTGCGAGCAGGAAGCCTACCAACAGGCCTAATTGGTCGGCATATAGACCTTCAAGAACGGGATAACTGCATACGAGCAGCAGAGAAATGGCGACCAAGGAAGATGGCGGGGGACGCAAGGAGAGAGCTTGCATCCACAAGACGACGCTGGAGATGGTTGTCCCGACCAGAAGCACGGCGATGGCCACGCGCACTGCAGTGAAGGGAAACTGTGCAGCGGGCCAAAATAGAAGATCCGTGAAAGCAGGATAGACGAAGGTCCGATAATCGGAGGGCGGATCGGAGATGCGTGAGTCCAGAGTCCGGCCAAAGAGTCCCTTCTGAATTTTGCGAGTCATCTCAGGACTATATGGATCACAGCCGGTTGGAATGCAGTCATGGGATGTGAGCCATACGGGGTAAAAGTCGTGTCCGAAGTCATAGGCGCCTGTGAAGCTGCTGGCTGCCTGGGCACGGATGAGGCGCGGCATAAAGAGGCCGAGATAGTACTCCAGCATGGATGCCGAGCCGAGCACGGCAAGAGCCAGGACCACAGTCGCCGGCATACCAGCAAACAATCTGAAAGGCGAAGTCATTGGATGGGCTCGGCGTTTTTGAGTGCGTCGTCCATGGTTTGGGCGGAATGAGGAACGCGCTGCGCGATGCGCCAGCCATCGTCATAGTGGCGAAATCCGACGGTGGAGGTGTAGCGCAGATCGGCGGAGTAGAGTGCGGCGCCGACTTCGTTCAACGGGACCCACTTCCAGGTGAACTCGACATCGGCTTGAGTTCCCTCTTTGCTGATTCCGGTAACTTCCACGAGTTCCCTTCTGGCCACGGGAAATTCGAGAGAAGATCGATCCGCCTGTTCCATGGGGACGAGGGGACGAATGGTGTCTACGCCAGAGGGAGTGAGCAGGATGTCCCAGCAGGGCGGAGGCGCGAGGCCGGCGGAACAGCGAGACGGAGTAGCGGAAATCCATCCATGATGCTCGAAGACGAGAGTTTCGGGGGAGACGTAGGTTTGGTTGGAGACGATGCCGATTTGCAAGGTGAATTGCTGCTGCGTGCGGAGAGCGGGAGAGGCAGAGATAAGGTCGGCCGCGAGCCGGCGGGTGAGGAAGTCGCGCGCAGAACAGCCTGCGAGACAGAGAAGGGAGATGAGGGCGAGAGTCGGTTTATTGCGCATGCTTAAGTTGTGGCGCGTGGAGCGTAGCGCGAACGAGCCGCGGCTGTGACGAGGATATGTTAATCCTCGACGCGGGGGCGGGACGCCCCCGCGACAGCCGGCGAGACGCCGGCGCTACTGTTACGAACCGTCGCGATCGCCTGCGACGCCGGCGCTACTTGCTCGCGCTGCGCGCTCGCGGGACGGACGAATGCGCCCGTCCTTACGCGTTTCGTTTGTGCCGTCCTTACGCGTTTCGTTAACGACCTGTGATTGTAAATAAACGGGAGCGGTTGTGCGGGAGGAAAGGGCGAGAGGCAATTTGGCCGTCGAATTCTGGGGCCCAGCGGCCGGGGACTTGGTATGAGCATTTGGGGCAGCGGCCTTCGGGAGTGAGGCGGTAGTCTTCGATCAGGTAGCCGTAGCGGCGGATTAGGGTTTCGCCGCATTGCGGGCAGTGCGTGTTCTCGGCTTCGCCAACCTGGCCGGGAAGATTGCCCGGATAGATGTAGCGGATTCCAGCTTCGCGGCCGATCGCGGCGGCGCGCAGTAAGTCTTCCGCGGTGGTGTCGCGCTGGTCATTCATTTTGTAATCCGCGTGGAATGCAGTCACGTGCCACGGGATATCGGGCGAGACTCCGGCTACGAATTCTGTAAGGCGGCGGAGTTCGTCGTTATCGTCGTTGAAACCGGGAATGAGGAGGGTAACGATCTCGAGCCACAATCCCATCTGGTGAATGCGGCGGATGCTGTCGAGGATGGGACCAATGCGGCCACCGAGTTCGTGGTAGTGGCGATCGTCGAAACTCTTAAGATCTACTTTGTAGAGATCGAGCCAGGGGCGGAGGAATTCAAGTACCTGCGGCGTGCCGTTGCCGTTGGAGACGAATCCGGTGAGCAGGCCGGCGTCTTTGGCTTCTTTGAAAATAGCGACGGCCCATTCGCTGGTGATCAGCGGCTCGTTGTAGGTGCTTACCAAAACTTTGGCGCCCTGATCGAGTGCATCGCGGACCAGAAATTCAGGCGAGGCCGGTATTGGTGGAGAGACCGCGTTGGGATCGCGCAACGCCTGCGATGTAACCCAGTTCTGGCAATAGCTGCAGTGGAGATCACAGCCGAGCATGCCGAAGCTGTAGGCGAGCGCGCCGGGATAGGCGTGGAAGAAAGGCTTCTTCTCGATGGGATCGCATTGCATTCCAGCGGTGTATCCCCAAGGCACGTAGAGCGTGCCGCCGCGGTTGTAGCGGACTTTGCAAACTCCCGGCTGGCCATCGGGAATGGGGCAGCAGTGGCCGCAGGAGAAGCAGCGGACGCGGTTGTTGCCGAGACGCTCGTAAAGCTTGGGATCGGCTTCGCGAACGCGCTGATCCAGGATGTCGCGCAGGGTGTGCACGGAAAAACCTCTTGTCTCTATTTTAGCGCGGGATGGCGGAGGACAGCGGCCTGGCAGTTTCAAAGCATTAACCACAGAGGACACGAAGGTACGCGAAGGAAATCATTAACCACAGAGGACACGAAGGTACGCGAAGGAAATCATCAAACACGAAGGTAGACGAAGAAAATCATCAACCACGAAGGACACGAAGGTACACGAAGGAAATCATTAACCACAGAGGACACGAAGGTACGCGAAGGAAATCATCAGACACGAAGGTAGACGAAGAAAATCATCAACCACGAAGGACACGAAGGTACACGAAGGAAAACATGATATGGCTTGCTCGTTTTTAGGACTTGGCTTTGAGGAGTCCGGCGGCGGGCTTGGCGTGGGGGCGGTGCTGCTGAAGCCAGCGGTCAGCGTCGAGTTCGATGGATGTGACTTGCGAGCGAGAGAGCAGAGCCGCCACGAAGGGGGCAAGTGTTTTGCAGGCTTCGTCGCCACTGGCACGGGCGACAACGATCCAGAAATAAGCGCGATTGGGATCTTTGCGAACGCCGCGGCCACTGTAATAAATGGAGGCCAACTTGGACTGCGCTGCAACATTGCCCTGCTCAGCCGCCTTGGTGAACCAGCGAACGGCTTCAGCTTCATTCAGTAGCACGCCTTCGCCGGTGGCATAACGGAGACCAAGGGTGTTTTGGGCGGCCGCGTCTCCCTGCGCGGCCATCTGGCGAAGTTGATCGAGGCTCGCGGTTTCGACCGCCGGATTGGAAGACACATCTAATTTCGGCGGCTGGGAAGATGCGAGCACGGTCGGAAGTTGAGTTTGCGAATGCGTGTGCAGTTTGCTCTGAAGCCAAGGAACTACATCGGACTGCAGCCAGGGAGCGAGGCCCCAGCCAAGAGCCAGGGCAGTGGTGGCTAAGGCACACACCAGGATGATCAGTTGAGAGCGCGGCAGGGTTATGCCGGCAGGACTCTTTTCTTCTGGAGCGGGCTTGTCCTCTTGCTCTTTCGTCGAAGCAAAAAGAACGCTGCCGGCCGGCGGCGAAAAGCGAGGAGCGGGAGGGGGGCCGAGGGGCGGCAAATTCTCGGCGCGTGCGGCGCGATTGGCCGCGTCCAAAACGGTTTCTGAAAAGCGCTGCAGAGTCTTTGCGTCGGTCTCAGTGAAGGTACTGGGATGCGGCGAAAAAGCTTCGATCAGGCCTACCGATTTGTCTCCAGCGCGGACGGGAACGGCGAGGATGGATCGAATGCCCAGGGCGCGACAATTGCCGGGATCGACGCGAGCATCGACTTCAGAATCATCGCAGCGCACCGGAACGGCACTCTTCACGCAGTCGCCGGAGAGTCCCGATCCCAATTGCAGGCGCGCTCCGATCGGGGGAGCATTGCCGGAACTGGCGCGGCAAACCATAAAATCCGGATCAGAATCGGCGAGCGCGATGGCGATTCCAGCGGCGCGAACGAGAGCTTGAGAGCGCTCGGCAACCAATTGCAGCGCAGATTTCAGATCAGGGCCGAGAGTTTCGACCTGACGCTGCACGGCGGAGATTGCGGCCAGCGTATCTGTATGGTTGGGACGGGGAGGAGCGGCATTGCGAGTAACCGTGTACTGCGCGATCTCGGCCTCGCCATTGGCCACGCCTGCCATAACGTTCACGAAGAGCCACTCGCGAAGGCGCGATAAAGCATCAGGCGGAAGGTCGGAGAAATGGAATCCAGCGCGGCCGTTTGCGTTCGACCAGACTACCTGGCCGGTAGTGTGGATTTGTTGGGGGCAATCGGCGAGATCGAGACAGAGATTAAGGCGGCTCTCCACTTCCAGAGGCGAGTGGCATTGAATGGACATGCCGTCTTCGCTGATGTCGACGATCTCGTGGAGATCGAGCATGGCGCCTTGAGATTCGCCGGTGAAAATGGCATAGGCGGGCGTTTGAATTCTGTGTCGCACGCGGCGGCGACGGTTGGGTGGAGCCGATGGCAGCGTCGAAGATATAGCAACCATGGGGAGGGGCCCAATACCTGTGTGCTACATATTAACGCGGGTTGGGCGAAAAGTAAGCAAGGAAGAAAAAGGAAGAAATAATGATTAGGACGGTACCGGCGTTTTTGGGAGTGGTGGGAGCGCGGGCGAGACGCCGGCGCTACTATCGGCAGGACTGTGAGTACGCTAGCCGGCTTGGCGTAGGGATTGGCGTTGCAGGCTGGAGATGCGGGAGATGGCGGCGACCATCATTCCGGAGAGGAGTTGCATGGTGGCAACGTCGCCCTCGTCAAAGGCGGCGGGGGATGACGACAGAACTTCGAAAACTCCGAGGGTGCGGCGGTAGTGGCGCAGGGGCGAGACAAGAATGGAGCGGACGCCGAGGCGGCGGCAACTGGCCAGATCGACGCGCGGGTTGCGCTCGGCATCGTGGCAGAGCATGATCTCGCCGGAGCGGACAGCCTCGGCGGAGATGCCGGCATCGGTCTGGAGGCGAACGCCGAGATCGGGGGCGGTGCGTCCTGCGCGGGCCCGGCAGACGATCTCGTCGCCGGCACGCAAGGCGATGGCGGCACCAGTAGCGCCGGTGAGGTGCTGGGCGCGCTCAGTGATGGCGCTGATGGCAGGCTCGAGATCGAGCTCCGCCGGATGAATTTCAATTTCTTCGCCCAAGGAGACGGCGCGAAAACCGGACGCCGGATGAGCCGCATTGGCGACGCGCAGTTGACTACGCTGCGCCAGGGAAGGCATGCGGGAATGATCGGCGTACTCGAGGACATCGGGATCGGGGACGGTTCGCAGCAAATCTCGGACGAGATTGTCGAGTTCGGAATCAGTGATCAGGTGCGCGGTCTGCTGGTTGCGTAGAGATCCGCCAAGCACGCGAGAGAGCCCGAGCAGAGAATGGCTGCCGCATGCCAGGCAATAGGGCTTGCTGTTGTTGCTGATCAGCTCACACTGAACGCAGAACGTGGCCGACTGCAAAGAGACAAAATTGACGTCCTTGAAAGCTGTGCCATACAAAGGCTTGCGAAACATGATTGCGCGATCCTTGGCCCGCAGAAGTGCAGTCGAAGGTAAATAGAGAGCGAAGAGCGGGAAAGTGACGGCAGTGGTTCCCCGTGTGGAAAAAGGGATTTAAAACCAGAAGGATGCGGGTGTGCAAGAATTTGCAGCGAGACGGAGTCGATCGCTAGCGATGCGAAAAATGTGCAAAGATTTGCCTACTTTATTTTTCGCGGGAATGTTGCGTTTCGCTGGAAGGCTGGGATATCCTTAATCCATTCACACGGTCCAAGACTGGACCGCTGGGGGAAATCATTATGGAATGGACCGTTCCTGCTTTTGAAGAAGTTTGCTTGAACTGCGAAATTAACTCCTACGCCAGCCCCAAGCTGTAACCGAACCACTCTCCCCTCCACTCACCTCACAGCAACCGGGGCGCGCACGATGACTTGTGCGATGCGTTCGGATGCGTGTCCATCCCAAAGGGGCACGCGAGTCGTGTCTAATTTTGCATTCGTGACTGGTGGGCGCTGAAGAATTTCTTTGGCTGCGGACCGCAGCTTTTTCAAATCCCTACCTACAAGTTGATTGGTTCCCATCGCGATGGTGATGGGACGCTCGGTGTTTTCGCGGACCGTGAGACACGGGACATTGAGGAAAGTTGTCTCTTCCTGAATTCCTCCGGAGTCGGTGATGACGAGGAGGGCATGGCGTTGCAGGGCGAGGAACTCCAGGTAAGGCAGAGGTTCCATCAGGCGGAGTTGGGCACGCGATGTCTGTTGCGAACCGAGAGCTTCGAGGCGCTGGCGGGTTCGCGGATGAACGGGAAAGATTACGGTGAGCTGCGCGCTCAGGTCGGCAAGGGTGGCCAGCAGGTCGCTGAGCCAGGGGAGATCGTCAACGTTGGACGGGCGATGCAAGGTCACCAGCGCGTAGGGAGACGGCAGGTGTTCGGGGAGATGCTCTTTGGAGCGTGGCAGGAGACGGATGAGAGTATCGATCATCACGTTGCCAACGCGGTGAATCTTGGAGGAGTCGATGCCTTCGCGAAGAAGATTTTCATCGCCGTCGGGCGAGGGAGTGAAGAGCAAGTCGGAGAGTTGGTCGGTGAGCAGCCGATTGATTTCTTCGGGCATGCTGCGATCGCGGGAGCGCAGGCCGGCTTCGACGTGTCCGACGCGAATCGCGAGCTTGGAACACACCAGAGCAGCGGCGACGGTGGAGTTGACGTCGCCATAGACGAGGACGAGATCGGGCTTGAGTTCGAGCAGGACTGGTTCGAGCGCGACCATCACGGCCGCGGTCTGCTGGGCATGCGTGCCGGAGCCGACACCCAGGTTGCGATCGGGTTGCGGCATTTCCAGTTGCTGAAAAAATACGTCGGACATAGCCGCATCGTAGTGCTGGCCGGTGTGGACCAGTGTCTGCCGGACGCCGGAGTCTGAGGACAAAGCGCGCAGCACGGGGGCTGCTTTCATGAAATTGGGGCGGGCACCAACGACGTGCAGGATGTGCATGCGGTTTAAAGTGCAACGGGGAATTATATCGGTTGTTACTCAGCGGGAACGCATCTAGCCGGCTTGGGCGGCGATTAGCGAGGAGCTCTGCTCGGGCAGGGACATCACGTGCGGTGAGTGAGCGAGGGTGCGGTCGAGGGCATCGGCGAGCGCGGTGGGAAACGCCGAGGTGAGCAGATTGACATCGATCTGCAAGTGCCGGTGGGAATAGACGCGGTGAATGGTCAGGGTGCCGCGGCGACGGTTGGCCGAACTCAGCAGATCGAGAGCGATGGTCCAGACAGCGGCGCCACTCAACGCCTTCGACGCTCCGGGCTTGTTCCAATGGAACGAAGTTCCGTTACGGCGCGAGGCGGCCGACTGGACGGCCTCCAAAGCGGGGTGCTCGCCGGAGTGCAGTTCCAATTGCAGTTCAAAGCCATCGAAATCGTTGCTGCCGAAAGCGGCTAACAGAATGCGGCGAACCTGCTCGTAGTCCTGCGCGACTTTCAATTCCTCGGTAGCGCGGCGGATGGCAAGATTGTTGACGAAAATCTGTGGCTGATCCAGAGTGCGCTGGGCGACGCGCGCGAGTTCTCCGAACTCGAGGTATCCGAGGTGCTGCACTCCAATCCAGATGCCGATGCCCAGTACGGCCAGAACGAGACCCAATGAACTGCCGGTCGGCCAGAGCAGGAACAGGCTGAGCATGGCGAATGCGGCGGAGACACCGTACAGAAGAATGACCACCTGGCGGTGGCTGAGGCCGTGTTGCAGTAGCTTGTGGTGAATGTGCTCGCGGTCGGCGGTAAAGACGGGACGTCCGCTGATTAAACGGCGAATGATGGAAAGCACGGTCTCGAGAATCGGCAGTCCGAAGGAGACCACGGGAATGGCAACGGCAACAATTGTCGGGGCTTTCTGGGCGCCGTAGAGGGCGAGAGCGCTGAGCACGAAACCGATGAAGAGACTTCCAGAGTCGCCCAAAAAGATGGTGGCGGGATTGAAGTTGAAGCGCAGGAATCCGAGAATTGCGCCGGCCAGGGCAATGGTCAGAATCTCGACCAGAGGCGGCCCATTCAGCGTAGCCACCACGAAGGCGACCATGGTGGAGAAGAGGGCGGACCCGGCGGCAAGGCCGTCAAGACCGTCGATCAAATTAAAAGCATTGGTGATGCCTAGAACCCAGACGATGGTGAAGATGAGGCCAATATACCAGGGAAGATTGTGATCGCCGAAGACAACGGGAATGTTCACAATGCGCAGGCCACCGACGTACAACATGGTGGCGGCAACGGCCTGGACCGAGAATTTGAAATAAGGGCCGACGCCGCGCAAATCGTCGTAGACTCCCAAAGCAAACACCAAGGCCGCGGGCACAAGGATTGTGACCATGGTGCGCAGGAAGTGAGTGGAATGGAGTTCGGGATGGCGAATAGCCCAGAGAGCGGCGAGTCCGGCGCAGCAGGAGAAACTTAGGAAGATGGCGACGCCGCCCAGACGCGGCAATGGACTGGAGTGCAGATGGCGTTCCTGGCTGGGGACGGCGACCCAGCCGAGGCGGTTGGAGAAATCGCGGACGTAGCGCGTCAGCACGAAGGCTGAGAGCAGCGCGAAAAGGAACGTTCCGAGGAAGATGCCAGTCAACTAAATCACCCTCGTCCACGAGCGCGCCGGAGCGCGGCTCGACACTCGTGAAAAATGGAGCAACTGACCGCGGTTAACAAATGAGTGAACAGATTCTTGCTGAAGTTGTAAGTTGCGTCACTGTAGCAGCAGGAACATAGAAACTGCAATGCAAAAGAAAGGACAGGCTGTGGAAAACTAAGATTGGTCGGCGCGAATAGCGGCTGCAAATGAAAGTCGCTGTGCTACACTTTTGTTCAAAATTCCAGCAGTATTTCAGAATTTCTTATGGAGTTCGGGACCTTGACTTTCACTCGCCGCGGCATTTTCCTGTTCGGAGTTTTCTTCGTACTTGTTGGCGTGGTCACTGCGCAACAGCCGTCACCCGACAGCAGGCCGGTTCAGAGTCCGCCGGCGGCCATCCCGGCGGCTCAGCCTGTGCCACAGGCAACGGAAAATACGCCCAAGGCGGCGGTAAGTCCGGCGAAAGCTGACGAACCAGCGAAGGACAATGGCGGCCAGTGGGCCACAGTGAAGTTGGGATCGGGCGACCTGCTCGAGGTAGGCGTCTACAACGTTCCGGAGTTATCCAGCAAGGTTCGGGTGAGCAACTCCGGGGACATTTACCTTCCTCTGATCGACTACGTACACGTGGATGGACTGACGCAGGAAGAGGCGCAAACGCTGATCGAGAAGCGCTACGAGGATGGCGGATTCGTGCGCAATCCACACGTGACCATCTTTGTTGACGATGCCACATCCCAAGGGGTGACGGTGATCGGGGAGGTTACGAAACCTGGCATTTATCCGGATGTGGCGGACCACAAACTGTACGAACTGATTTCCGAGGCGGGGGGCTTCACGCCTGCAGCATCACGAAAGATTTCGATCTTCCGTCAGAACCAGCCGGATCCGATTCGAGTGAATTTGCCGCGGAATCTGGCAGAGGACCAAAGTGGAAACGTGGAGATCAACCCCGGAGATACAATCACGGTTCCGCGAGCGCCGGTGGTCTATGTGGTGGGAGATGTGGGACACCCGAGCGGGTTCCTGGTGGATAACGGGACACTTTCGGTGCTGCAAGCGCTGGCGCTGGCGGGAGGAGTAAACCGGACGGCGAAACTGGGAGCGGCCCGGATCATTCGCAAAGGACCTGGCGGCATGAGCGAGGTCAAGCTTGAAGTCAAGAAGATGTTGGAAGCGAAGAGTCCAGATCAGATGCTGCAGGCCGACGACATTCTTTTTGTGCCGGTCAGCGGAGCGCGCGTGGCGGCAGGCAGAACTTTTGAAGCAGCGATGACCGCGGCCACCGGAGTGTCGATTTACGCGCTGCATCCCTAGGAACCGGGCAGCTTAAGCAATCGGCGGATTGTTCACCACGCCCCGAAGCACTTTAATGTATTTCTCCGCGGTGCGCGAGCGGGAGAAGTACTGCACGATGAATTTCCTTCCCTTTTGTCCCAGCGAGTTGGCGAGTTGGCGATTGGCAGCTAGTTGCTGAATGGCGGCGCGCAAGGCATCTGCATTTTCCGGTTCGATGACGATGCCAGAGCCGGCTTGCTCGACGATCTGGCGGGCCTGACCATCGACGCCAAGGATTACCGGGCGCGCGCACGACATGAACTCAAGCATTTTGGTGGGAATGACCGTCTTGAAGACGTCGGTTTTTTTCAGCAGGACGAGGCAGGCGTCGGAGGCGGAGATGAAGGCTGGAATTTGCTGGCGCGGCTGTTGATCGAGAAATCGAACGTTCGCCAGACCGCGGGATTGCGCCAGAGCCTTGATCCGTTCCTTTTCGGCGCCTTCCCCAATGACAAGAAAAAGTACATCCGGGTTTTGGGTCTGCAGTGGGGCGGCGGCGGCGAGGAGAGTTTCGAGACCGTGGGCATTGCCGATGGTGCCGATGTAAGAAGTCACAAATTTGGAGTCAGCGCCGAGTTGCTGACGCAGGGCCTGAGTTGCGGACTGGGGCGCGGAGGCGAAGAGTTCGGTCTCGACTCCGTTTTCGACGATGTCGATCTTTTCGCAGGGCACGCGCCAGTGCTCGATCAAATATTCTTTGAACGCCGGTGTTACTACGACAATGCGGTCGGATCGGCCGTACAAGAATTTCGCGATGGACGCCAGGGTGCGATGCAGCAAGGAGTCCTTGTCGCCGATGCCGACGGCCGCGAGGGATTCGGGCCAGAGGTCGCGGACTTCGAAGACGAACGGAATCCGCCGGATGAAGCTGAGCCACCAGCCCGAGAGTCCGACGAGAAGTTGGGGCGAAGAGGCAATGATCACGTCGGGCCGGGGTAAGGTAAGCCCGCGCACAGCGGCGGATAGGCAGAAGGAAGCGTAGTTGCGGATGCGTTCGTGCGACTTGCGGTTGGGCAAGGGCCAGAGCCAGGTGCGGTAGATGTTCACTCCGTCCGCTTTCTCGTGGTAGGCCATGCGGCGCAAGCGAGGGCGCCATTCGGGGGGAACAATTCCGGTGGGATGATTGGGAAATCCAGTCAAGACGGAGACGTCGTGTCCGGCCCCAGCCCAGTGGTGGACGAGTTCGGCGGCGCGGGCGGCGGGAGCGCCCATCTCGGGCGGGAAGTATTGGGAAATGTAGAGGATCTTCACGCGAAGTTAGAGGCTATCGCATAACGGGGCGTTCGGGGTAGGTGGTGAATGGCCTCGGCGTCCATAAAGCGTCTAGAATGTCGGGAAATACAAGGTTATCGACCGAGGCTGCGAAGTTTGGAGCAAAAAGGCGTAGAAGCAGTGTCCAGGATTCGGAAGATTGCGAAATCGTGCGCCGTACTCATTCTGGGAAAGGAATGCAAACCCCGCAGAGTTCTTCGCGGTTTGGCCTCAGGATACCGGATGATTGTTTCCCCCACTGATCATCTTGGTTATCTGGTCGGAGCCTATGAACCTCATCTCCAAAAAGCAATCAGGAGGTATGTTCGCAGCGGGGACACTGTGTACGACATTGGGGCAAACCTGGGATACATATCCCTGTCACTGGCTAAACGGGTTGGACCCACAGGTCATGTGGCTGCCTTTGAGCCCATTCCGCAGAATGTGGATGCGCTTCGCAAGAACATCGCAAACAACGGAATCTCGAATGTGCGAGTGTTCGACGTGGCAGCATCGGACCGAAAGGGAGAGGCGGTGATCCGGACCGCCGGCAACTTCGCGACCTCGAGCCTGGTTTGGCACAAAAAGAATTCCTCGGCCGAGGAACTCGTGATCAAGACGGTAGCGATTGATGAGCTCGTGAAAAATGGCGAGTTGGCTAAACCCGCCTTTGTAAAAATCGATGTGGAAGGCGCTGAAGGTCTTGCACTAAAAGGAATGCAGCGGACGGTTGCTCAGTCGCGACCGGTTCTTTTTATTGAATCTTCAGAGGCTGGCCGGGAAACGACGTGGCAATTACTTCGGGAGCTCGATTACCGATGCCGGTCGGCGATTACCGGCAAGTGGGTCGATGGGTTTGAGGAATACCGTCATTCTGACTTTCTCTGGCTTCCGTTGGGGCATCCGGAATTATTGAAGAACCGGAATGAGTCCAACGTAGCCGGAGGCTGATGCCATGAGGTCCGGGGTGATGTCCTGTCATTTCCATTTCCGATTGGAGCAGCGGCGGTAGAAAGTATACTTGTCAAGGTATGGATAGCGTGAAACCAATCGATAGACCCGCAACCCTCGTTATAGATTGCTACAAAGAAGAACAGCCCCGCGGCTCAAGCGCACCCTCGCGTACCGAATTGGTCATAGTATGGCTGCTCGGGGCCGTGTGTTTCGTTTTCGTCGTCAGTCATTTCCAGAGCTACCTTGATAAAGTTGAAGCGTTTGGCGACAATGGCGCCTACCTATCCACTGCAAGGGCTATCCAACATTGGGATTTCTCATCAGTTCAAACGAAGCAGTTCTGGGGAATGTCATATCTTATCGCGTCTTTCTCCTGGCTCCATCTCACTCCTCGCTTCAGTCTTCTTCTGATATGCGTGGCATCGTCGCTGGGAGCGGTGTTGCTCGCTGGAAATCTCTGGGGTGGGTGGATTGCAGCTTTCTTTGCGATAATGAGCTTCGATTGGTTCCAAGTTTCACTACTCGGAGGCGCGGAGCCACTATTCGTTTTGCTTCTCTTCTCCTGTTTTTGGTTTAGCCGGAAAGAGCGCTGGCTTCCCGCTTCGTTTCTGGCCGCTTTGGCAAGCCTCGTTCGTCCACTTGGGTTGTTTGCCCTTCTCGCGATCGGTCTGCAATTGATGATTCGCAGAGACTACAAGAGGGCATTTCTCTGTACTGCGATCGGGACGGTGCTTGGAACGCTCTATCTTTTGCCGTTTTGGGTGTACTTCCATGACCCTTTGTACCAATTCCATCGATACAAGCAGGCAGATTGGCAGTCCGGGTTTGTGGTTAGTTGACCCTTCCGGGCAATTGCTGTAGGGTTCTTGCACAATCGTGAGCCTTGGACGAATGTAATATTCACGGCGGGTTGGATCGGCTTCGCCCTAGCAGGTTTTTGGAGGATGACGGGCAAGG
>Ga0209166_10000521_pt1 | contig 41835 bp, 45 predicted proteins | sample Coa_R1_3_FD_187151 | JGI IMG/M metagenome (GOLD analysis project Ga0209166, IMG submission 187151) | Surface soil microbial communities from Centralia Pennsylvania, which are recovering from an underground coalmine fire - Coalmine... | ecosystem: Environmental > Terrestrial > Soil >...
CGTCTAGGCCTGTGATGCCGGTCAGAGGCCGCCTTCAGCGGCGACTGGGTCTTCTGCTGAACCTCCTCGAAGCTGGCTGGTCTCCTGACGGAGCCAGCCGACGCTGATGAGCAACTCCATCGTCTGCGGATGCTCACTGAGGTGCAGCCCAGGCGGGGTAACTCGCGTCGGGTCCCGGCACCCCGACAGTGGCGATGGTACCGCCGCGGCGAGTGGCGTCGAACGCCTGCGTCACTAGTTCGGTGCGCCCGGCGGCCTCGAAGGCGTGTCGGCGCCACCACCGGTGGTAAGCGAACGGACAGCCTCCACTACGTCGTCGGTGGCGGGATCCCGCGTGTGCGTAGGACCGGGCTGGCGAGCCATCTCGCGCTTGGCGGTAACAGGGCGGCAACGACCGCGAACTGCAGCGGGAGATCAACGCGGCCCTTAATGTCGCCGAGTCGTGGAACCCGGAAAATGGTCATCACTACGGCAAGGTCGGCGACATCTGGGGCAACCGCCGCGACGAGCGAGAGCTCACGGTGCTGTCCCGCCGACAGGCGGTCGGCCTCCCCGCACGAAAGAGCCATTCCAAGAGCCAACGTGTACAGGTTTCCGGCGGCAGCCAGCTACGTCAGGCGACTGTTTAGGCTGGTCAATGCTCAGTGGGCCTTTTCGGGCCACGCCTGGCGACGCCCGGGAGGTGACTGGGGGTCAAGGGGTCGCCGGTTCAAATCCGGCCGTCCCGACCAAATGTCCAGGTCAGGTCGCCCTCAACGGGCGCGGAAGGCACTCAGACGGTGGGAGTTAGCTCGTCAGCCCCAGACCGGGCACGTTGAGGATGCGGCTTGGCGAAGCGGCAGTGCAGCGCGATGGCACCACTGGACAAGGCCGCCCACCCGCACCACACCGACGCGAACCCGGAAACGGTGAGCCGGGCGATGATGATGACGGCAACGAGGTTGACGATGCCGAAGACAGCCACGCTCCGGTAGCCCGACAGCAGGAGCGGCCCGCACACGGCAACCACGTAGAGCGCGACGATCAGGAAGCCGTCAGGCACCTGGATGCTGTAGGAGAGGTGATAAGGGGCGAGCCTCACTTTGACCGGGCCACGGACCATCGCCGCCACCAGCGACACGGCTATCACAGCCCCGACCGACGCGAAGGGCGCCATCATCCACTTGCTTCGCCTCGTCGGCTCGAGCGCGATGACGGCCAAGGGGACAAACACGGGCAGCACGACAAAGGCGATCAGCAGGTAAGCCCAGAGCGCGACATGGCCGATCCCACGCGGCACATGCCCTTGAAGCCACAGCCAGACGAGCGCCTCGATGAACTGATGAGCACCGAGCAGCAACGGGATCCACGCCAACGCCAGGAACTCGCGGCGCTGGCGGACATGGCGGACAGCATCGACGCCGATCGCGCAGATAACCACGCCGCCGACGACGTCAGCCTGAGGCGAGAAACACACGGGACCTCAGGCCAGCGCCCGGGCATTGGGGTCGGAACCCTCGGTCATCTGTCTCCTCCAGGGCTCTCGTCTGGGCTTTCGTCACCACGGGTAGCAGAGTTTCTGCGGGTCCAGGATCGCATGCGCCATCGTGTCCGGCGCAGGCCTACGACGTTGAGTCCACGTCCAGGAGCCTGCTCGGCACCGCCGTCATGAAAAGCCGGAGAGCCAGCTCCCGGCTGACGGGGACGTCGCCGACGTGTCTGCCCAATACAGTCCGGGCGGGCCGGTGCTGAGAACGAGCACGCCCTGCTGGGCTGTCAGCCCGGCGCGCTGCTGACACAACTCCGGCAGCAAGAACTGCATCCTCGCCAGGAGCCCCGCGCCTTTGCGCAGGTCACGGCGGTGATCGTGTCCGAGACCGACGTAAGGACCTAACCGGACGGCTGCTGTGCGGGTCTGCTGAAAAACATGTCCACGGGCGAGGATGACCTGCTGGATGTCAAATTCCGCTCAGCCCAGGCCAGGTCGGCGAATCTGAGTCACGGCGGCTGGCTGAGCAGCGCGCCGGAAGGTGCTTATCACGGCAGGCTCGCGGGCCAGATGCGGCCCCGGCCGATGCGCAAGTCTGTGTCTCAAGGCGTCTTCGTCGACCGGTGGCGAGCCCGTGATGGGTGGCGTTGGGTACACCCGGACTCTATGACTCCTGAAAGGAGTTGACGGTCATGCCGAGTCTGGTGAAGGGCAGGCGCGACTGGCGACTGTCCTGTCGCTTGGCTTCAACATCGACCGTAACGGCAACCGGCGAAAGCCAGTGTGGATCAACATTGTGACGCCAGCGACTACACGCGGATGGCCGAGCTGGTTGACACTTACGGCGACCTTCCGCTAGGAACCACCGACGCGTCCGCGGTCGCCATCGCGGAGCGACTGAAGCTGGCCGAGGTGGCCACGCTGGACCGCCGCCACTTCACTGTGGTCCGGCCTGCGCACGTGGACACGCTCACGCTGCTGCCGTAGCTGACCAGGGACAGCGCCCGAATCTCATCGCCGCCAGCCCCGCGCCGCGAAGCATCTGGCAGGATGTCGGTAGCTGCCGAGCGGCCTGGGGAGGAAACCAGTGCCTGTCCGCTTTCAGTTGGTCATCGACTGTGCCGACCCGGACCGGCTGGCCCGGTTCTGGGCCGCCGCGCTGGGCTATGAGCTCGCGCCGGTCCCGGCGGGATTCGCTACCTGGAACGACTTCTACCGCGCGCTGGGGGTGCCCGAGGAGGACCTGTTCGAGGGGGCGGACAGGATCAGCGACCCGGAGGGCCACGGGCCGAGCATCTGGTTCCATGTCGTCCCGGATGCCAAGGCGGTCAAGAACCGGCTGCACCTCGACATCCACGCCAGTGGCGAGTGGACGGACTCGATCGAGACGCGCAGGAAGCGAGTCGACGCGGAGGCCAGCCGGCTGGCCGGCCTGGGCGCCACCATCACTGGCGCATTGTCCGAGGAAGGGCTCGACCACTACGCGGTCGGGATGAAGGACCCGGAATGCAACGAGTTCGATATCAACTGACCGCCGCCGATCGCTGTTGTGGGCAGTTCAAACCGGTATACGTGGACAATCCGGTTTCGCAGCCGTACTGGCTGCTGCCAGGTGACATCGGGAAATCGCGCTTTGATCGCGTCGGAGAGCCGACCCTGCGGCTTCGCTGAGGACGGTGAAGTTCCACAAGAGCGCGTCGCGCCGTTGCCGGTCAGCTTCAAGCCCTCTGACGGTGACGCCGTTGACCAGTTGCTGGGCCTGCTCGGCCGCGTCGATCATTTCGGTGAGCAGGAGCAAACGTGCTCGCGTACACCAGCAATGTCGCCGCGGCGACGTTTCGCCGGGTCCAGCGTCTGCGCCAGCCTCGCTTCGCCGTCCCATCGCTGGCGTTCGTGGCCTGGACCTTGTCCTGCAGGCTGCTTCTCGATCGCATCGCTATTCACCCCCATCGGGCACCCGCGCCTTATCACACTCACCCGGGCTTCTTCACCACGATCAGGCATCAGCTGGGGGGCAGTGCCGCGCGTGCCGCCTCGCTCAAGAGGATTTCGCCAGGAGAGGAATGGCCATGGAGGGCGCGATGATCAAGATCAACGGGAGTATCGCCGCCTGGCTCTGCTCCTGCCACCGGCGATTGTCTGGTCTAACCGGAAAATCACCTGCCCTAGCTGAGCGTGCGTACCCCAAGCCTGCGTTTCCGGTCAGGCGGCGGGTGCCAGGGTGACGCTGTAGCCGAGGGCTTCGAGCTGGCGGACGTGGTTGCGGGTCTTGCGGTTCTTGTCGATGCGGCTGGCGTGGTAGCCGGCGCCGAGGTCGTGGTAGCGGGTGGTGCGGTCGGCGAGCAGATGCCAGACGATCACCAGGATGGAGCGGGCGATGGCGACCAGGGCTTTGAGCTTGCCCCGGCGCCTGGCCAGCCGCCGGTACCGTTCCCCGAGGAAGGTGCCGGTCTTGCCGGCCGCGGCGGAGGCCTCGCCAAGGACTCCCTTGAGGTAGGGGTTGCCCTTGCCGATCTTCCCGGCACGAGTGCGGGCGCCGGACTGGATGGTCTGCGGGCTGATCTTGGCCCAGGACACCAGGTGGGCGGGGGTGGGAAGACGCTCATGTGCAGGCCAATCTCGGCGATGATCGTCTGGCGTCGTGGGCCGGACTGTGCCCGGGCAACCACGAATCGGCCGGCAAGCGCAAGCACGGCAAGCCCCGCAAGGGCAGCCAGCACCTGCAGCCCCTGCTGGTGGAATGCGCCTGGTCAGCGGTGCGCATCAGCGGCCGGCTCCGGGCCCGTTACCACTGATACCACCTACACCGATCCGGGACCCGACTTCTACGCCACCCGCGCTGACCCGGCCAGGGAAACTCAGCGGCTCATCGCCAGGCTCGAAGCCCTCGGCCACACCGTCACCCTCGCACCCGCCGCGTGAACGAGCACCCGGCTCCGCCGCGGGTGCTGCCGCGCCGTTGGCTGGGCCAGTCTCGTACTAGGACAGCGGGCCGGTCACCGATTCGGCGGCCGTTTGAATGGCGTCGCTTGCCACCAGTTGCACGGCAGCCTGGATCTCTGGTGCCAGGAACCGGTCCGCTCCTGGCGCGGGGATGGTTTCGCGCAGGGCCGCGATAACCGCCGCGGTGGCGGGGGCTGGCTGGAGGGGGGCGCGCTGCTGGATGCCGCGTGCGGCGGTGAGCAGTTCGATGGCGAGCACACGGGTGAGACCGTCGAGGGATTTTCGGAGTTTGCGGGCTGCGGCCCAGCCCATCGAGACGTGGTCTTCTTGCATGGCCGAGCTGGGGATGGAGTCGGTACTGGCAGGGACGGCCAGCCGTTTCATCTCGGAGACGATTGCTGCCTGGGTGTATTGGGCGATCATGTGGCCGGAGTCGACGCCGGGATCACCGGCGAGGAAGGCGCTGAGGCCGTGGTTGCGGGCGGGGTCGAGGAAGCGGTCGGTGCGGCGCTCGGACATGCTTGCGAGGTCGGCGGCGGCGATGGCGAGGAAGTCGAGAACGTAGCCGAGGGGGGCGCCATGGAAGTTGCCGTTGGAGCGTACCCGCCCATCGGGGGTGATGATCGGGTTGTCGATGGCGGAGGCGAGCTCGCGGGCTGCGGCCTGGGCGGCGTGATCGACGGTGTCACGTGCGGCGCCGGCGACCACTGGTGCGCAGCGCAGTGAATAGGCGTCTTGCAGCCGGGGGTCTTCGGGGCCGCGGTGGCTGGCCATGATGGCGCTTCCAGCAAGGATGGCGCGCATGTTCGCCGCGGCGGCGGCTTGGCCGGGATGCGGGCGCAGCCGCTGGAGCTCGTCGTCGAAGACGGCGTCGGTGCCGAGGAGCCCTTCGACGCTCATCGCTGCGATGATGTCGGCGGTGGTGAGCAGCCGGCGGAGATCGGCGATGGAGAGCACGAGCATGCCCAGCATGCCGTCGGTTCCGTTGATGAGTGCGAGGCCCTCTTTTTCCTGCAGGGTGATCGGGGAGAGCCCGGCGTCTTGGAGGGCATCTGCCGCATGCCGGAGCTTGCCATGGGCGTCGCGTACCCGTCCTTCTCCGGTAAGCGCCAGGGCGCAGTGGGCGAGGGGGGCGAGATCTCCGGAGCAGCCCAGGGAGCCGTGCTCGGGGACGATGGGGGTGATTCCTGCGGAGAGCATCGCCGCGTAGGCCAGGGCTGTCTGCGTGCGGATTCCGGTGCGCCCGGTTGCGAAGGTGGACAGCCGCAGGAGCATCATGGCGCGCACGACCTCAGGTTCCACGTCCGGGCCGGTGCCGGCGGCATGGCTGCGGACAACGCTGCGCTGAAGCTGCGCCCGCCGGCCGGGCGGGATGTGCTTGGTGGCCAGGGCGCCGAAGCCGGTGGATATGCCGTAGTGCGCCTGGCTGTCGCCGGCGAGCGCTTCAATGATCTGCTGGCCCTCCTCGATGGCGGCCAGGCTGTCGCCGGAGAGCTCGGCGCGGGCGCCGTGCCGGGCAACCGCGAGGACCTCATCCGGGCTGACGGGTCCCACGCCCACGATGACCGGGCCTGTTCCGGCCGCGGGAGTGCTGGAAGCTTGGGTTCGTGCGCTCATGTCAGTGCCTCTCGCCGTGGCTGGGTTCGTGGCCAGCTGAGGGTAGCTGGCCGGTTGCGCAGGCTGGGCTGGTCACTGGCTGCGGGCTGGGCGAGCCTTTGGACAGCATGGCCGCTACTGCCCCGGCGACGACAAAGGCGCCGCCGATAGCCACGAAGAGTGACAGCTTCTCGTGGAGGAAGATGATGGCCAGGACTGTGGTGGCGAGCGGCTCAGAGGCACCGAGGATCGACGTGCGCAGCGCACCGAGCAGGCCGAGACCGAGGATGAAGAAGATCACCGAGGCGGCTGTCCCGGCGCCCATCGCTACCACGATGATCCATTGACGGGGCCCGGTGGGAAGCTGAAGGGTCTGGGATGCGCCTGCGCAGGCCCACAGTCCCAGCGAGGTGCCCGTGGACAGCCACAACGATCCGGCGAGCGGGCTGACGTCACGTACGGCCCGGTCCGTACCGACCAGGAACCCGGCATAGACCACGGCTGCGGCCAGGGTCGCCAGCACGCCCAGCCGCGAGATGGCCAGCGCGTGGCCGCTGCCCAGCATCACCGACACGCCGGCTAGTGCGCTGGCCAGGCCAGCAAACATCGGCCGTGTCCGCGCGCCCTGTGGAGAGATCAGCATGACCAGGATGGGATAGGTGAAGAAAAGGATGGAGACGATGGGCACGCTGCCCATGGTCAAGGCGGCGAAGAACAGCCAGGCGGACAGGGCGTCACCGGTGAGCCCGAGGACCACCAAGCGGGAACCGGCCCGGGCGGGCAGCATCAGCCTGCGGCCAGAGGCCGCGCCGATGAGGAGCAGGAGTATCGCGGATACCGCGTAGCGGATGCCGAGTACGGGCAGGACGGGGAGCTGGTCGCTGAGGGCAAGCTTGCCGAGAACGACCACGCTGCCAAAGCAAAGGCTGGACCCCAGGATGAGCGCACCGCCCCAGAGGTACTGCGAGGGCAGCCGCAGCTTGCCAGGGCCAGTCCGTGCGGGCTGCTGGTCAGCGGCCATCGGTAACGGTTCTGGGCCGGCGGCGGAGCACTGAAACGATCAATGGGCACCGAGACAGGTTCATGCAGCGGCACTCAAGGCATCCCTGCACCGCCTCGGCGGCGGAGGTGCCGCGCAGTTCTTCCAGGCGGCGCTGTGCCAGCTGCTCCCATCGTTGCCGGGCGACCTGAGCTGAGGGCTCGTCAGCGGGCACCACGTGTGCGAGGTCGGCAAACTCGATTCCGCTGCCCTCGGCGAGGGCGAGCAGGGCGAGCTGCCGCAAGACCCGGACGCCGTAGTAGGGCTGGCTGCCGATCAGCTGGGGAGGTGGGAGCAGCCCGTGCCGCTGGTAGGCATCGACTGTTGCCGGGTGCGTGCCTGCCCGGCGGGCGGCTTCGTGCAGTGTCAGCAGGCGGCGCGGGCCGGTCTTGCGCCGCGCTGGCCGGCCTGGCATCTTGACACCCTGGCCGTTATGTCTCGGCTGGTGCCAGCGACGGTCGTGCTGCTGCCTGCTCGCTGGCCGCTGGGATCGTATGCAGGGTCCCGTCCCGTACCTCCAGCAACCGGTGGCACAGCACGCGCAGCGCGTTGCGGTCATGGCTGGCGATGACGATGGCGAGATCGCGCTGTGCCGCGGCAGCCAGCAGGCGGAGTATTCCTGCGCCGACGGAGACGTCGAGCGCGGAGGTGGGCTCGTCGGCGATGAGGATCTTCGGTTCGGCGACCAGGGCGCGCAGGATGGCTACGCGCTGGCACTGCCCCCCGGACAGCTGCCGCGGGCGCGCGCGCGGGTTGATCGACGCCAGTCCGGCGCGGGCGAGGCGCTCGGTGGCGATGCGCCACCGCTCGCGCCGGTTCACGCGCCGCTGGTGGGCGGCCACCAGCGGCTCGGTGATTGTCTTCCAGATCGGCCAGCGCGGGTCGAGTGACCCGGTAGGGTTTTGAAATACCGGCATCACGACGCCGTCGTGGCGTGGCCGGTGCGCGGGCTGGCCCGCTATGCGGAGGGTGCCACTGGTGGGCTGTTCGAGGGTGAGCAGGATGCGCAGCAGCGTGGACTTCCCGCAACCCGAGGGTCCCAGGATCCCGACGATCTCGCCGGGAAACACATCGAGGCTCACCCCATCGAGGACGAGTTCTTCACGCCCGCGCGACCGGTACACCTTGCGAATGTCGTGTGCCTGGATGACGGGCTGGGCGCCACTAGGACTCTCAGGTGCTCGCTCCACCGGCTCTCCTCACGCCTGGGCCCGCTGGCCGGGCCAGGGGGGTTAGCTCAATTTCGGCCAGCCGGCAGCAGGCCGCATCGTCGTGCAGCTCGGGCTCCGCCTCGGTGCAGCGGGAGACGGCAAAACCGCATCGTGGCGCGAAGGAGCAGCCTTGAATGGGGCGGTCCAGCCGTGGCGGGTCACCGGGCAGGGCAGCGGGAAGCCCGTGCCCGGGCCGCGGCGCGGCGGCGAGCAGTGCGGCGGTGTAAGGGTGCCGTGGCCGGGCGAGGACGCGGCGTGCCGGGCCGTGCTCGACGATCTTTCCCGCGTACATGATGGCCACGTCGTCGCTGTAGCGGCCGATCAGGTTGAGGTCATGGCTGACCAGCAGCACGGTGGTGCCAGTGGCGCGGATGGCCGCGAGGATCGACTCGGCCCGGTCGGCGTCGATGGCGGTGGTTGGTTCGTCGGCGACGATCAGCCGGGGGTGGTGCGCGGAGGCGGCGGCGATCGCGGCCCGCTGCAACATGCCCCCGCTCCATTGGTGTGGGAGCTGCCGACCGCGCCGCTGCGGGTCGGTGATGCCGAGCCGCTCAAGTACCCGGGCCGCGGTGCCCGGCTCGGGACGGATGCGTTTGGCCCGCCAGGCTTCCTCGACCGAGCTGGCGACGCACATCAGCGGGTCGAAGGACCGCATCGGGTCCTGGGCGACGAAACCGACGACCGTCCCGCGCAGCGCGCGGACCGCCCGGCGCGGGGCGCACGCGACGTCGGTCTCGCCGACCAGGATGGAGCCGCCGACGGTGGTCTTGGGTGGCAGCAGGCCGAGCACCGCCAGGGCAAGGGTGGATTTGCCGCACCCGGATTCACCGACCAGGCCCAGGCATTTGCCGGGGGCGAGGCTGAACGTTACGCCCCGGACCGCGTGGACGCCGGTGCGGTAGGTGATGTGGAGGTCCGTGAGCCGCAGGACCGGCCCGGGGCCGGCTTGGCCGTTCGCCTGCCCGTTGGCCCGGCTCATTGGGGGTTCATCTCCCGTAGCGCGTCGGCGATCAGGTTGACGGCGGCGACGGTGACGATGATGGTCAAGCCGGGGATCACCAGCAGCCACGGAGCTTGCACGAAGGAGTCCAGGGACTGCTGGAGCATCGCCCCCCATTCCGCGGCCGGGGGCTGAATCCCCAGGCCGAGGAAGGACAGCCCGGCGATGCTGATGATGATGTCGCCGAGGGCAAGCGTGCTGACCACCCACAGGCGGGTGCTCACGTCCGGCAGGACGTGGCTGCAGACCACGCGGAGCCAGCTGACGCCGGCGAGCCTGGCGGCGGTCACATCGTCCCGGCGGCGGGAGGCGAGGGCAAACGCGCGGGCCATCCGCGTGAACCAAGCGATGTAGGCGACGGACAGCGCCAGCACCAGGTGCACAAATCCCGGACCCAGCGCCCCGATCACCGCCAGGGCCAGCACTATGGTAGGGACAGCCAGCAGCACGTCGACCGTGCGGGCGATGACCAGGTCGAGCAGGCCGCCGAGCAGCCCGGCTACGGTGCCGAGCACCAGGGCAGCGGCGGTTGCGATGATCAGAACCAGCGCGGCGGCGGACAGTGAGGTCAGGCCGCCGTAGCCGATGCGGGCCAGTTCGTCACGGCCGAACTCGTCGGTGCCGAACGGGTAGCGCAGGCTCGGTGCGTGCAGGCGCAGCGCGATGTGGACGCTGTTGGGGTTGCCGCGCACAAGCCCGGCGATCAGGACCGCGATGACGACGGCGCTGAGCAGCAGGCCGATCCGGCCTGAGGTGGTGGCCAGGATCGTTGCGCCGCGGCTCTTTCTGCGGGTGACGTAGCGCGAGAGGTTGGGATCAGCGGCGACCGTCATGACCTGCCCCGGGCGTGCGGGTCGAAGGCCAGGCTGATCAGGTCGGCGGCCAGACTGGCGAGGATGTAGCTGGCCGTGGCCAGCAAGGTGATGGCCTGCACCACGGGCAGGTCACGCGCCTGAACCGATTGGATCAGATATGACCCCAGGCCGGGCCAGTTGAACACCGCTTCCACGATGACGGTGCCCCCAATCAGCGATGCCGCGGCGACCGCGATCGCGTGGGTGAAGGGGGTTATCGCGTTGGGGGCGGCGTGCCGCAGCAGGATCCGCAGCTTGCTGGCGCCGCGGGAATGGGCGACGAGCGCATAGTAGCTTTCCAGCCCGTCGATCAATGACTGGCGGAAGACCCGGGCGGGCACGGCGAGGGACGCCAGCCCGAGGGCGACGCCGGGAAGGATCGCATCCGCCCAGCCGCCGTTGCCCAGAGCCTGCCCGATGCCCAGCCGGATCACGACGAACTGGATGATGAACAAGCCCGTGATGAAACTGGGAGTCGCGGCGCAGATCACGGTCACGACCCGGATGGCCAGGTCGGGTGCCCGATTAGCGGCAAAGGCCGCGAGCATCCCGGACAAACCCGCCAGCACGATCATGAACAGGAGGCCCATGGCCGCCAGGCGCAGCGTTGGCGCCAGGCGGGAACCAAGCTCGGTCGCGACGGGCAGCTGGGTGATGTAGGACCGGCCGAAACTGCCGTGCAGCGCCCCCACCAGCCACGAGAAGTAGCGGTAGACAACCGGGTGGCCCAGTCCCAGGGTGTGCCGCTCGCTGGCCAGCTCTCCCGGGGTGGGGGCCAAGATCCCGCGGGCTGCGAGGGCGCGCTGGGCCGGGTCTCCGGGAGCGAAGGCGAACAGCAGCCACACCAGGATCGATGCTCCGAGCATGGTCAGCAGGGCCTGGCCGAGACGGCCCGTTACCTTCGCCGCCAGCCATCGTGCCCGGCCGCCTGGCCAGGCTAGCGCCCCGGTCCCGGCGGTCATCGCACCCACCTACGGCAGTCGGGCAGGGAGTGTGGGGCAGGCCCTAGCCACATCGGCTGATGTTCCAGTTCCATTCGGCGTACTGGTAGGCGTCGGGATCGGGCACATAGCACCCCCACGAGCTGGTCACCAGGGCGCCGTCTTTCTGGTAGAGCACCACCGATTGGTAGGCCTTGGTGAGGACCACGTAGTTCTGGATCTGCGTGAGCAGGCGGTTTCGGGTGGCCTGGTCTGGGGCGGCGACCAGCTGGGCGAGCATGCGGTCAAGGGCCGGGTCGTGGATGTGGCCGAAGTTCTCCGAGCCGGTGGATCCGAGGTAGGTCGACAGGTAGGAGTCGGGCACGCCGTCGGGGCCGACGGAGTAGTCGTTGTACAGCGTCAGGTCCCACGGGGTGGTGTTGTACATGCTGTAGCTGAACGGCTGGGCCTGGATGGACACCTTGATGCCGACGGCCGACAGCTCGGACTGCATGGCAACCGCCAGCTGCTTCAGCGCCGGGCGCTCGTTGTAGATCAGCAGCGTCAGCGCCAGCTGCTTCCCGCCCTTGGTGCGGGTGCCGTTGGCCATCCGCCAGCCGTCCGCGGTGAGCAGTTTGCTGGCGGCGGCCGGGTCGTATTTCTGGTTGGCTACCGCACCGGGGTATCCGGTGGGGAGGATGCCCCGCCCAGGCTGGCCGACGTTGCTGGTGAAGGCGGTGCCGAGGGCCTGATAGTCGAGGGCTTGCAAGACCGCCCGTCTCACCATCACGTCGTTCATGGGCGGCCTGGTGACGTTGAGGTAGACGCGGGTCAGGCTCAGCGGGACGGGCGAGAGCTTGAGCTGGACGTTGCTGCGGCCGCGGATCGCGTCCTTGATCGCTGCTTCGTTGGCGCTGTCGGCCATGTCTAGCTGGCCGGCTTCAATGCCGTCCACCTTGGCCAGCGGGTCGGAGACCAGGGTGATCTGGATCTTCTTCAGCTTGGGCCCACCCTGCCAGTACTTGGCATAGGGGACGAGCGTCATGGAGTTGGCGGTGCAGGTGGCGATCTCATAGGCGGCGGTGAAGGCCTTCCGGCCGGCCCAGCCGCAGTCACCGTTGGGGGCGCCGGCGATTGCGGAGACGTCGTAAACGTCGAAGGCGGGGTCCGCCAGGTCGTAGGGCAGCAGCCGGACCAGCCCGCGGGTGTGGACGGTCACGCTCAGCGGCCCGGCCACCGTGAAGAAGGCGCCGGGGAGGTCGGCCTGGGCGGCGGGGCTGAGGCGCATCTCCCGGGTCATGGCGGCGACCAGCGTTTTGGCGTTCAGCGCCCGCCCGTCCTGGAAGGTGATCCGCGGCCGCAGGGTCAGCAGCCACTTGGAGGTTGCCTGCTGTTGCGGCAGCTTGACCAGCAGCACCGGAACGACCTGGCCCTGTGCGTTCACCCGGGTGAGGGCCTGGGCGAAGGAGAAGATGGCGTCGATTCCCTTGGCCGGATCGATGAAGGTCGGCAAGAACGTGGCGCCGATATTGAACGTGGCGGGCCCGGAGGAGCTTTGCTGGGCGTTGGCGCTGGTGCCGTCGCACGCTGCGCAGAAGAGTGCCGCCGCGGCGATGAGGGAGAGGCACAGCTTCTGGCGGCGGAGCCGGCGGATGCTTACCTGGAGCATGATCCGCTCCTAACTGGGCAACTCGCTAAGCTTAACATCTGCGTATCCAAGCGGACAACAGATTACGAAGCTTATGGGGGGTTCGGGTGACTGTCCAGGCCCGGGTTGCGGCGCGCGTAGCATCGCGGCGGCGGGCAGCACAGCCGGAGGGCGGCCGGCCGCTGGCCACGCTCGCCAGGGCGGGAAGGCGGCCGGCACGCCAGGGCGTGCGCCGCGATCGGGTGAGCGGTGCGGGCGCATACCGGCCTACGTGCGGCTGCGGCGGGTGATGAGCCGCGCCGAGTTCATGATGACGGGGATGGAGGAGAGCTCATGCAGCAGCGCCCCGGTCACGGGCTGCAGGATGCCCTGGAAGGTGAGCACGACCGCGATCGCGAGCACTATGAGCGAGAATGCGAGGTTTTGCCGGATGGCCTTCAGCGCATCCTGCGCCAGCGAGGCCAGGTGCGGCAGCTTGTCCAGGTCATCGGATAGCAGGGCGATGTCGGCTGTTTCCAGCGCCAGGTCGGTCCCTGTGATGGCCATGGCGACCCCGACATCGGCAGCGGCGAGTGCCGGGCCGTCGTTGACCCCGTCGCCGACAAAAGCCACCTTGCAGCCTTCCGATTGCAGGCGGCGCACGATGTCAAGCTTCTGCTGGGGCAGCATCTCGGCGTGCACGTCGGAGATGCCGACCTTCTCGGCGACCCGCTGGGCCGTCTCCTTCATGTCGCCGCTGACCAGCGAAGTGCGCAGGCCCAGCTGGTGCAGGCGGTGCACCGTCTCGGGGGCGTCGTCACGGACGGCGTCCTCCAGTACGAACAGCGCTGCGACCTGATTGTTCACCGCCAGCGGGACGACGCTTCGTCCCGGCGCGGCCAGCGCGGCGGCGCGATCCTCGACGGCGGGCGGGATGTCGATGCCATGGTCGGCGAGCAGCATGAGCCGGCCTAGCAGGAGCTCGCTGCCGTCGGCGCGAGCGCGCACCCCCAGCCCGGCAAGCTGCTCAAATTCTGCGGGATCCGCGGGCTGCAATCCGCGGTCGATTGCCGCTTGGACGATCGCCTGCCCCACCGGATGCTCGCTGAGCCGCTCCGCCGAGGCGGCCAGCCGCAGCAGTTGCCCTTCGTCGATGCCGTTGAGGCTGACGGCCTGGACGAGGCGCGGCTGCCCGGTGGTCAGCGTTCCCGTCTTGTCGAACACGACCGTGGTGACGTTGGCCATGGCTTCCACGGTCGCCCCCTGTTTGACCAGGCTGCCGCGCAGTGCCGCGTTGCCGATCGAGGCGACCAGCGCCGTGGGGGTGGCAAGGACCATCACACAGGGGCAGAACACGATCAGCATCGTGATCGCGCGCAGTGGATCGCCAAGGACCAGCCAGAGGATCAGCGCGAGCAGCAGGGCGATCGGCGTGTAGAGCTTGGCGTAGCGGTTGAGCAGGCGCTCGATCGGTGCCTTTTGCCGGCCGGCCTCCTCGATCAGGCGGCGGATCTCACCCAGCGTGGTTTGGTCTCCGACGTGGACGGCACGAACCTCCAGTGCCCCCGAATGGGCCAGCGTGCCGGCGAAGACCCGATCGCCCGGGTGCTTTTCGACCGGCATGCTCTCGCCGGTAATCGCCGCCTCGTTGACGGCGGCCTGGCCGAATATGACCTCACCATCCACGGCAATCCGCTCGCCTGCCCGGACAATGACGGTCTCCTCGACGCGCACCTCATCCAGCGGCACCGCGACGTCCTGGCCGTCGCGTCGGACCGTCACCTCATCGGGAAGCAGCCGTTCCAGCGAGCCGAGGGCATTGCCTGCACGGGCGGCGACGAACTCCTCCAGCATCCCGCCGGCCAGCAACAAGACAGCTACGACAGCCGCGGCGGAGTACTGGCCGATCGCGATCGCGGCGATCGTGGCCACCGACACGGGGATATCGGCGGTGAAGTCACGCTGCCGGATCCCCTGGAACGCAGACCACCAGATGAACACCGAGCCCACGAACGCTGAGGCCATATACAGCGGCTGGGCCGCGCCCTCATGGCTGGAAACCGCCCCAGGCGGGTACACGATGATCGCGGCGAGCAACAGTACCGCGCTGGCAACCGTAAACAGCGTGCCAGGTCGCACCAAGAAATCGCGGTAGCGGCGGGCGAACATGACGCCGGCGCGAGCGCAGGTGGCACAGGCCGCCCGCGCCATCTCCAACCGGCCTGGCGCGGCCGGCTCGGTCGCCCGGCCGGCAGCCACAGCGGGCGGGGTCACTGGCGGTCTCACCGCACTCCTAGCTGCTCTCGGCGGCCCTTGCCCCTTTTCCGGGACGCTGGCGCGCCAGGGATGTGGCCACGCCTCCCAGGGTCCCGCTAGTTCGCGATGGCTCCCGGACGGAGACGTTATGGAACTGACTTACCGAGCAACTGTATGCGTATGCAGTTGGATAGTCAACCAGCGGTACGTCGCTGCTACTCTCGACGAGCCAGTGCGAGGGGGCGGCCCTGCGGGCTGCGGGCCGGTCCGTCCGCCGGTCTGCGGGGCAACCGCCTGGCACAGTCGCCCCCTTCCTCGCCGATGCACGGCCCATGGCGGGCTACCGCTCTCGACTAGGGGGAGGGAGGGCGCCACCCACCGGCGGCCGAGCGCGCTCGCCTGCGTGCCGGGCTTGCGATACCATCTATTTATGCACGCAAATATCGAGGCTTTCCAGATGCCCTCGGACGAGCAGGTCGAGCGCACCGTTGACGCGATGCGGCTGCTGTCCGATTCCACCAGGGTCAAGATCCTCTGCGCCCTGGCCCAGGGCGAGTCCTACGTGGGATGCCTCGCAGAGCTGGCCGGCGTGACGCCAGCAGCCGTGTCCCAGCACCTCACCAAGCTCCGCCTAGCGGGGATTGTTCACGTGCGCCGCGAAGGCACGTTCGCCTACTATTCACTTGCCGACGGTCATTTCCGCGAACTGCTGGAAGTGCTCTTGGGGCGAGGCCTGGCCACTGTCAGATGACCAAATCGCCAGACTGAGCTAGCCCAAGCTAGCTATAGGAAGTGACGCGGTCCACTGCCCTGTGCAGGACGTCGGGGATGTCGGCCATCCCGCAGATCATGAGCGCTGAATTTTGTTCTTCGCGGTTCGATGGCCTTCTCCCTGGAGCCCTCGCAGGTCAGGCAGCAGACTGTGCTACCCGTGCCCGGAGCACGGCAGCGCTGTCGAAAGCCACGCACCAGGCTGATGCTGGCCAGGGTTGCCCTCGGCGAAAGACCGGATGAGAAGGCTCGCGCGGTCGGGGCCCAGGCCGGCCTTCACCAGCCGCTGCACCTGGCGGGTGATGTGGGGGGCTTCCACCTCCGGCCGGCTGTGAACTCGCCGGGGCGCATCGCCCCGGGCTCCGCAGCTGCAGCAGCACGACCAAGGTGGCCCGGTCCATGCTCACGCTGGCCGCGGCGGTGGCCTGGGGCCTTGCGCTTGCTGGTTTGGCGATTCTGGCTGCGCCAGCCGTCCACCTCCTGCTGGGCTGCCGGTCACGCCGCAGACAGGATGTGGATCGTGCAGGCGGCATGGTCGTAGCCGGTGATGCCGCCGCCGGTGCAGTGGGTGAGCCCATGGTCGGGGCGCCGGGTGAGCGTGCCGACCGACCCGCGGAGCTGGCCGGTGACCTCGGCCACCTGGGCGACCCCGGTGGCCCCCAGCGGGTGCCCGCGGGCCAGCAGGCCCCCGCTGGCGTTGACGGGGCAGGGTCCATCACATGCGGTGGCACCCGACCGCAGCAGGCCGGCCGCCTCGCCGTAGCCGCACAGCCCCAGCGCTTCGTAGTACAGCAGTTCGGCGATGGAGAAGGCGTCGTGCAGCTCGACGGTGCCGAGGTCGGCGGGCCCGATCCCGGCTTCGGCGTAGGCGGCGCGGGCGGTCCGCTCGGTAAGCGGCTCACGGGACAGATCGTGCTGCCCGATGGTGCCCGACGTTGCCACCGATGCCGCTACTCGCACTGGCCGGGCGGCGGGACCGGGGTCCCGCGACACCACCACCGCGGCGGCGCCGTCCCCGGTGCCGCAGCATTGCAGCAAGGTCAGCGGGTCGGCGACCGGCCGGGACGCCAGCACCTCATCGATCGTCGCAAGCTTGCGGAACTGGGCGTAGGGATTGCGCGCCCCGTTGCCCCGGTTCTTCACCGCCACCGCGGCCAGGTCCTCGACCGTGGCGCCGGTAGCGGCAAGGTAGGCCTGCGCCCGCATGGCGTATACCGCGGGCATGGTGACACCCTGGGCAATGTCGGGGTCGACGGGGTTGAGCCGCAGGCCGCCGCGTCCGAACACCGACAACTGCTCGACCCCCGCCACGAGCGCGGTGCGGATCTGCCCGGCGCGGACGGCCTGCACGGCAAGATGCAGCGCCACCGCCGAGCTGGAGCAGGCGGCTTCAAGGTTGTATCCTGGCCGCCCGGTCAGTCCGAGCTGCCCGGCGATCCGCTGGGCCAGGAGCATCCCGCCGTACACGTTGCCGCAGTAGACAGCGTCCACGTCGTCGGGGGTGACCGCGGCGCCAGCCAGGGCGTCCAGGCAGGCGGGAACCGCCAGCGACTCGATAGTCTCGCCCGGGAACCGGCCGAAGCCGATCATGCCGGCCCCGGCCACGAACACCTCGGTCATCGTCTGGCCTTCCGGAACAGCCAGCCCAGCAGGTCCCCGCCGGGCTGGCTGCGCAGCACCCCGGCAACCGCCGTTACGTGGTCGCCGACCCTGATGTCATCCCAGGAGTCGAGCCGGCCGCAGAGCCTGACCCCGCCATCAAAGTCGATGTAGGCCAGGGCGTACGGTGCCGCGATGCCCTCGGCCGGCACATGCACGACGGTGTAGGCCGCTACGGTGCCTGGCTGCGCCAGCGTTTCCTCGCACAGGCCATCTCGCTGCCAGCAGCGCGGGCATGCCGCCGTGGGCGGGAAGGTCAGCGTGCCGCAGCGCCTGCACCGCGTCCCGAGCAGGGAGACGTGGTCGCCGTCCTGCTGCCAGGCGTGTGGCAGGAGCTTGCCCACGGCCCGCGCCGCAGGAGCTTCCCCCAGGTCCGCCACCCGCCCGTGGCCCGGGCCCGGGGCCACGTGAGGCTGCCCTGCAGCCTCCGGGGCCTGGCCGACCGTGGCGTGCGCCTGGACCGCCGCGTCGGCCCGGCTGCCATCGGTCATCCGGTGACTCCGCGGTCGTGCGTTAGGTGCGCATACTCCGCTTCGAGCGCGCCCAGCCGGTCCCGCCCGACGACCACGAGGTACGCTTCGTGGTCGGCCGGGCCGGTGACGTAGGTCTGGAGGTAGGTGTCCAGGCCGGAGCGGTCACCCTTGCGCAGTCCCGCAGTCGCGGCGACATAGCGCTGGATGTGCTCGGCGTCCTCGGCGTAGAACCCGTGCGAGGCGTAAGGGTGCGACCCGTAGGGCGCCTCGACCACCGCGTCGGCGTAGGGCACCGAGGTCATTAGAGGGTTCTTACGGATTTCAGAGTTGGGGACGATCCGCTCAGTGGTCAGCGCGATCCGGTCGGCCGCCCGGGCCATGATCCGGTCACCGAACCGGGCGCCGGGGTGCTGGCCGTTGCCATACCGGTCCGCGGCGCCCACATGCAAGAACGCCCAGTCCACGGGGATAGCGGGCACGGCAAGGTACTCTTTGCCGTCGCCGAGCGGGCTCGGGAAGACTTTGAGGTCCTTGTTCAGCTCCGGGATACTGCTGCCGACCCCGCCGCGCCAGGCGAAAAATTCCTGGCCCATCGCCTGTGCCTGCAGCCCGGCGTAGAGGATGTATTCCGAGCATTCCCACAGTTCGACCTGGCCGCTTTCTGCCATTGCGCGGAAGCAGTTGCCGACCGGGGCGTACAGTTCGGCCCCGCAATAGGGGGCGATGAGCTTGCGCACCACACCGGCGCCGACCAGCAGGTCGATCTCGAGGCCGGCCGTGGCCGATCCGATCACGGTGAGGTCCTTCTTGCCCTGCCGGATGAGCTCGCGGACCAGCGGCATCGGGTGGTTGGCGGTGACGAACCCGCCGATGGCCACGGCCGCCCCATCCTCGACGCGGCTGGCCACCTCGGCAGCCGAGGTGACGACATCTCGCCGCGGCGGCCGGCCGTCCGGCAGCTCGACAGGGCCGGCTTGCAGCAGCGGCGCTTGCCTGGTCATGAGCGGAGCACTCCCTTACGGTCGATGGCGGTGCGGAGGGTTTCCAGTTCGGCCGGGCTGGGTTCGGCGAGCGTGACGAAGTTCGGCGACTTCACCAGCTCCCAGCCGGTGTGTTCGGCGACCTCTTCCTCGGTGTGTCCGGGGAAGAGCCCCACCAGCGCGGCGGTCTGATCGGGGCCGTGGAAGTCGAACACGCACCGTGGCGTGACGATGAACTGCGGCCCGTTGCCCATGAGGTCCTTCGCCCGGTAGGTCTTCGGGCCGGGCATCGAGACGTAGTCGGCCTCGGGCACCAGCCGCTGCCGGTCGTGGGCGGTCATGAACACAAACACGTCCCGCACGGTCGTCACGTCGTTGATGCCGACGCTGCCGGGCCCGCGGAACCGGAACCGGCCACCCTCGCCGACGCCGATCAGGTTGACGTTGCCGTGGCGGTCCACCTGTACGCCGCCGACGAAGAACTTGTCGGCGAAGAAATACTTGTTCGTGCCGCCCCACGCGGCAGGGTCGTTGTAGTAGCCTCGCCCGCCGGGCGGCCCGTAGTGATTGAACGTGTCGTGGTGCTCGAAATAGGCCTCGGCCCAGGCCATGATCCGGTAGTCGACGGAGGTGCGGGGCAGCTCGTCGACCTCAACATCGGCCACGTTGCACAAGAAAGCGCCGCCGCCGAGCTGGAGCTTCAGGTTGGGGGCGTGCATCTTCTGGGCGAGCATCGTCGCGGCGAACGAGATCTCGGTGTGCGCGCCGGAGCAGATGCGGTCGGTGTCGCGGATCTGGCGCGCCAGGAAGACGGCCATCATTTCTTTCCAGCTGGCCGGCGCGGAAGCGGCGCCCTGCGTCTGGGCCCTGGCCGGTGGGGTCGTGGCCAACATTGGCTCCTTGAACATCTCGTAACGAAACGGCGGCCTGCTGCTGCCGTCCTTTCCGCCGACACCGCCCGCCAGCTGCGGGTGCCGGCCCAGACCTGCCGGCTACCGGGTGCTGACCCAGACCGACTTCTCCTGGGTGAAGGCCTCCATGACGGAGAAACCCATCTCCCGGCCGTGGCCGCTGCGCTTGTACCCGCCGTAGGGCGAGGCAGAGTGCACGTTGCCCCACGAGTTGACCCACACATTGCCCGCCTGCAGCTGGGCGGCCACGCGGTGGGCGCGGCCGACGTCACGGGTCTGGATCGACGCGGCCAGGCCGTACGGGACGTCGTTGGCCACCGCGACCGCCTCCTCCTCGGTGCCGAAGCTGGTCACACACAGCACCGGGCCGAACACCTCCTGCTGGGCGATCTCGCTGCGGTTGTCCACCTCGTCGAACACAGTTGGCTCGAAGAACAAGTCGCTGTTGAGGCCCGCGACGCGGCGGGTGCCGCCGCCGGTCAGCAGCCTTGCGCCCGCGCCGCGGGCGCGGTCGACGAAACCTTGCACCCGCTTGAGCTGCTCGGCGTCCACCAGCGGCCCGAGTGTCGTGGCCGGGTCCATCGGATCGCCGATCACCGTCTTCTTCTCGATCGCCTCCAGCAGGCCCGCGACCACCCGCTCGTGCAGCGACTCGTGCACGAGCAGCCGCGACCCCGCTGTGCAGACCTCACCCTGGTTGGTGAAGATCGCCGAGTAGGACAGCGCCACTGCGGCCCGGACGTCGGCGTCCTCGAACACGATGTTGGGAGACTTCCCGCCGAGCTCGAGCATCACTGGGGCGACCCGGCCGGCTGCCGCCCGCTGGATCTCCGCGCCAGTCTCCACCGAGCCGGTGAAGGCGACCAGGGCCACGTCGGGGTGCGCGGCCAGGGCGGCGCCCGCCTCCTCGCCGTAGCCCGACACGGCGTTGACCACCCCGGCCGGGATACCCACCTCGTGGCAGAGCTGGACCAGCCGCAACGGCGACAGCGGTGCCTGCTCAGCCGGCTTGAGCACCACCGTGTTACCCGCCATGATGGCCGGCGCGATCTTCCAGATCGCCTGCAGCAACGGGTAGTTCCACGGGATGATCCCGGCCACCACGCCATAGGGCTCGCGCACGGTGTAGTTGAGGAACCGGCCGGGCACCGGGACCGTCCGGCCCTCGATCTTGCCGGCCATGCCGGCGAAGTACTCGATCGCGTCGGGCGCCGACCGCAGGTCCACCTTCTTGCTGACCGTGATGGGCTTGCCCATGTCACGGGTCTCGATCTCGGCCAGCTCGTCGGCGTGCTCGGCGACCGCCCTGGCGAGCGCGTACAGGTAGCCCGCCCGCTTGGGCTGGCTGGTCGCGGCCCAGTTGGGCGCGGCCGCCTTGGCGGCCGCGACCGCGGCCGCGACGTCGTCGGCACCCGCGGCGGCGACCGTGCCGAGAACCTCGCTGGTAGCCGGATTGGTCACGGTGATCGCCCGGCCGGAGGCCGCCGGCCGGTCTTCGCCGGCGATAACCACGCCGTAGTCATAGGGCATGAGGTGATCCTTTCGCTACTCTTCACGCCGAGGTCCGGCGCTTGCCAGGAGTCAGGGCCCGGTGCTGCCAGGCTCCGGCCGGTCTCCGGGCCGGTCGCCGACGGTCCGGCGCGTGGCTGGCCGGCCCGGGCGGGTCTGGCTCACCGGTCAGCCCGAAAGGGCCTGGATGCATGGCATCTCGCGTTCGGCCATGTCGCGTAGGGACTGCACGAAGCATTCATTGACGCTGCGCAGGAACTGCCGCACCTGCTTGTCGGCGGTCAGCTGTACCGAGAAGTCGGCGAAGGCGCCGTCGAAGTCGACGACCTCCACATACTGCTCGCCGAGCAGGTACTTCTCGATGCCGCGGAGCCCGGGAATGGCCTTAGTGGCCCGGCGCAGCACCTCGCCGTACTGCTCGTTCAGCTCGCGCAGCCGCTCGGCCTGGCCATCCGCGACCTGCATATGGAACACATACCGGGGCATCAGGGCTCTCTTGCCAGTGAGGAGGATGGTGGTATGGCCGGTCGCTGCGGGGGAACCTGGCTGCCGCTGCCCTTCCGCTGGGAGACCTCGGTACCCCCAGCGTGGCCGCCGGCCGGCGCAACCGCCCCTGTACCGCCAGTCGCGGCAGCCGCCGCAGCAGCGGCATCGGGGGCGTAGGTTCGGCGGAGTTCCCGGCGCAAGATCTTGCCGACGGAACTGCGTGGCAGATCATCGAGCACGAGGAAGTTCCGCGGCACCTTGTAGGCGGCCAGCCGCTCGCGGCAATGCGCCTCGACGCTGGCAGGGTCGAGAGCAATTCCGGCCCGCGGCACCACCGCCGCCCAGGGCTTCTCGCCCTTGACCTCGTCGGGCGCCCCGAACACCGCGCACATCGCGACATCGGGGTGCGACTGCACGACCTCTTCTACCTCGGCCGGGTAGACGTTATAGCCCGCGCTGATGATCAGGTCTTTCAGGCGGTCCACGATATAGAAGAACCCACGCTCATCGCACCGCGCCAGGTCACCGGTGTGCAGCCAGCCGCCCCGCAACGTGATCTTGGTATCCTCCGGCCGGCCCCAGTACCCTGCCATGATCTGCGGCCCCCGGGCGATCAGCTCTCCCACCTCGCCCACGGCAACGTCCTGGTCGTTTTCCCCCACGATCCGCACCTCGGTGAACGGGTACGGGACGCCGCAGGACAGTTCGGGCGTGTCGCCGTAGCGCAGGGTCGCAGTCAGGTTGCCCGCCGCCTCGGTGATCCCGTAGCAATCGAGCACCCGCGCACCGAACAGGCGCCGGAACTCCGACCGGATACGCGAGGCCAGCGGCGCTCCGGCGCTGAACGCTACTTCCAGCGCGCTGGTGTCGATACCGACGGCCTTGTCCTCGGGCACCTGGCACAGCATGGCGTAGGTGGTCGGAACGCCCGCGCAAGCCGTTGCGTGCACATCGGCGAGAAGCGCGGCGAAACAGGGCGGGTCGAACACCGGCTGCACCACCATGGTGGCTCCCGCGGTGAAAAGCCCGCCCATGATGATGTTTCCCGGGTACAGATGGACCAGCGGCAGCGACTGCAGCAGCACGTCGTCGCGGCGCATCTGGAGATGGTTCGCCGACAGAATCGCCTGCATGGCCAGCGAGTCGTGAGTGTGGATGATTCCCTTGGACCGGCCGGTGGTGCCCGAGCTGTACGGCAGGCACGCCGGAGTGTTCTCGTCCGGGTCGGGCAAGGCGCCAGGCGGTGAGGCGAGCAAGTCGGACAGCGGGACGTGGCCCGCGGGCCACGTCCCGCCCGGCCGCTCGGGGCCGGGCTGATCGGCAGGCGGCGCGCTGCCTGGCCGCTCGGCGCCCGCTGTGATGATCACCTTCACCGGCAGGTCGCCCAGCGCCGCGGCGAGCCGGGATAGCAGTTCCGGCGTCGTTACCAGCGCGGCGGCCGCGCAGTCGGTAATGAAGTAGCTGACCTCGCTGGGGGTGAACACGCTATTGATGGGGTTGGCCACCATCCCGGCCCGCATAGTGCCGTAGAAGGCGACGACGTAATCGACCGAGTTGGGCAGATACAGGCTCACCCGGTCGCCACGTTGCAGCCCAAGCGCCACCAGCCCGCAGGCGAACCGGTGCACCTGGTCGGCCAGTTCGCCATATGTCCGCCGCTCCTCACCCACCACGCAGGCAAGATGAGCAGCATCCCCGTCTGCGTGCTGGTCGATCAGCCGAAGAAGTGTCGCCATGAGCCACCTGCCGGTTGATAGTGTGATAACACACTATTCTGGGAACATAGTAAGTCAAGGCCTAGCGACGGACGGACGCCGTCCAGCAGGCGCCGGCCAGCCCGGGAGCGGGCCGGGGGCGGCTGGTGGCCGGAACTGGTGCGGCCTGCAGGCCCTCAGCTCTACGGGCCCCCTCCGGAAGCCCATAGCATCCAGGCCAGCTCCATTGGGCGGACCGCAGTGGGCCCACCCACGCCGCCGGCGCACCCGCCGGACAACCAAGGCCGGACCGTTTCCGGCCCGCACAGGAGAAACCGTGCCCGACAGGATGAAGGAACAACCCGGACCGCGGCAACCACCGCAAGCCGGGGCGCTCGCGCGCGGGCTATCCGACATCGAGGTGGCACTGCTCGGGCTGCTGAGCATCCGGCCGATGACCGGCTATGAGATCCGGCACAGCTACGCGCGCGGGCTTGCCCCCTGGTGGGAAACGCCGCGCACGCAGATCTATCCCAAGCTGCGCGAATTGAAGCAGCGCGGCCTGGTACGGGACGAACTCGTGCTCCAGCAGGGCAAGCCGAACAAGCGCGTGTACACAATCGAGCCGGCCGGCTCGCAGGCACTCATGGCCTGGCTACGGCAGGACATCAGCTGGCCCGACATGAAGCACCAAATGATGATGAGGCTCTTCTTCGGCAACCTGCTGCCGCTGCCGGCCTTCCGCCAGCTGCTCACGGACTACACACAACGGATGGCCACGCTGGTGGAGTCACTCCGGGTGGCACACACGCGTTTTTCTGCGGCCCTGACCGGCCCCTACCGAACCAGCGTATTCTTCGAGCTGCTGAGCCTTGAGCACCTCATTAAGATCGCCGAGCTCGAGGTCTCCGGCACGACGGCCATCCTCAACGTGCTTGCGAGAGCCGACGGCGCCTTCACCATGGAGAACGGCGACCAAGCAAGCCAGCTTCTCGAAGCGATCCGCGAACAGGCCCAGTCTCTCTTATCTGCGGTGAGCCCCTGGGCGCACACCCTGCGGGCCGCGCACCTGTTTGAGCAGGATGTCAGCCCGGTGCAGGTGTGGCGCACCGGCTGCGGATCCGGCCCGTGGTCGCGTCGGGTCAGCTGACCGGGCCGCAGCGCCGTCCGCATCCGCGTCCCGGGCACTTTTGCACCGGCGGCAAAGATCACCTGCACAATCCTGTGCAGGTGGGCGTCGGCACGGCCGCTTTGCAGACGTAAGGCAAGTGTTCTTCGGCAGGAGGGGTGGTATTTCTGGTCAGCGGCCCCGCACAGCACGCAGTGCCAGGGCGGTGCCAGCCTCAGTTACCGGCTCGAGCATCTGATGCGAACAGTATCGACACACCTGGCGGTCTCGTTGCGCTATGTCGGCTGGCCGACCGGGCTTATCTGGCTTATGCGTTCTCGAATCCCCTGTTTACTTCCCAGTCTGTGACGTGCCTTCGGGTTGCGGTCAGTTCTTCATTGGCCAGGTCGAGCAGGTGCTGATGGACGGGAGCTGAAAACGCCCTCCTGGCCAGCTCGCTGTCGGCAAAGCGGACGACTGCTTCGGTCAGGTCGGCGGGCAGGCGCGGGGCCGTAGCCTGAATGGATGCATCTCCCTGGACGGGACCGGGTGGATCGAGTTGCCCGGCGACACCGGCAAGCCCCGCGGCGAGGATGGCCGCGAAACTTACGTAGGGATTGGCATCCGCTCCGGGAATCTTGAACTCGAACCTGCACGCCTGGCCTTTGCCGACCACGCGTATCATGCAGGTCCGATTGTCCCATCCCCACGTGGCGTTGACGGGCGCGAAGTTCCCCGGCTGGAGCCGACGGTAGGAGTTGGCGTACGGCGCGTGCAGGAGGGTGAGTTCTGGGCTGTAGGCAAGCAGGCCAGCGAGGAACGACCGGCCGATGGTATCGAGTTCTTCCACGCCAAGCGCGGGCCGCCCGTCGCGGCCGTACAGGCACAGGTGCACATGGCAGCTGGAGCCCGCCCACTCGGTGGACGGCTTCGCCATAAAGGTGGCCGAGAGCCCGCGGGCGTTGGCCATGGCTTTCACCCCGTGCTTGTAGATCACGTGGCGATCAGCCATCTGGAGCGGATCGGTGTAGTGGAGGTTTATCTCGTGCTGCCCTGGGCCGCCTTCCCCCTGCCACTGCTCGATCTCGACGCCGATCGAGTCCATGGCCCGCCGGACGCTGCCGATGAACTCCTGGTCGTATCCGGCGATCAGGATGTCGTTGTCGGCATGCATGTGATACGAGGGCTCCAGGGCCCGGTGCCCGGACTCCCATGCCTCCCGGTAGGAGGTTCTGAACAGGTAGAACTCCAGCTCGGACGCGAACGTGGCCGTCAGCCCGGCGTCCTTCAGCTGGGCTAGCTGACGCTTGAGGATCGACCGCGGCGCCTCCTCGACCACCCCGCCGACGGCGTTGGCGACGTCGCAGAGCACGAGGGCCGTGCCAGGCTCCCAGGGAGGGCGGCGCAGTGTTTCCGGGCAGGGCCGCAGAACGCCGTTGGGGAAGCCGCGGTGCGGCCCGGTCACAGCGAGACCGTCGAACGGGATGTTCTCGATCCCGGTGATCAGGTGGAAGTTCGGCATCGGCAGTCCGTTGGCGAGCACGGAGGACCAGCGGCTGGCGGGGACCCTCTTGCCGATCAGCCGCCCGGAGTTATCTGGAGCGCAGACGGCAACAGCGTCGGCTGTGGCGAACGGGTCGTCGTCCATGGTTCAGCCGGACAGCTCTCCGCCGTCCACGACGATGGACGTGCCGGTGATGTAGCTGGCCATGGGGGATGCCAGGAAGACGCAGACCGATGCGACCTCCGCTGGGAGGGCAAACCTGCCCAGCGGGATGCCTTCGAGGTAGCGGGCGCGGATGCCATCAGCCGACGTTCCGGACTGCGCCGCGAGGCGGCGGATCGCCTCTTCGTTCATGGGCGTGTCCACGTTCCCCGGGCACACCGCGTTGACCCGGACGCCGCGTGGGGCAAGCTCTTGGGCCAGGCTCTCGGCCAGCCTGTTGACCCCCGCCTTGGACGCGGCGTAGGCGCTCCAGTTAGCCCCGCCCCGCAGCCCAGCCTGGGAGGAAACAAGCGTGATCGAGCCACCAGCGGACACGGCCTTCGCGGCTGCCCGCGCCACGATGAACGCGCCGACGAGGTTGGCTTCCAGGACGCGGCGAAGCTCGCCGGGCGTCAGATCCTCGACCCGGCCGACCGACACGCATCCGGCCGCATGGACGACGTCGGTCAGCGGCCCCAGGGACTGAGCAGCCTCGACGCTCGCGGCCACCGAGGGCTCGTCGGCCACGTCGCAGACCAGTCCCCCCTCCATCGGCGCCAGGTCTGCGGGCTGGCACCGGGCGCCTGCGCCGACGAAGGCGCCCAGCACAGCGCGTCCGATCGCCCCGGCGGCGCCGGTTATCAGCGCAACCCGGCCGGCGAGCAGCGCGCCGTCAACCGGCCGGGCGCTCGACAAGCTCCACCACCACATCGTCCGGGGCGAATACGTAAGCACACCGGAACCCCTGCCAGTTTCCCGTTGGTATCTCGACCGGCTTCGGGCTGGCAGAGCGGATGCCGGCCGCGTGCAGCCTCGCCAGCAGGCCGTCCAGTTCGTCCACTTCCAGGCACAGGTGAGTTTTCCCCGGGTCGTTCACGCTCCCGGCCAGCGGCTTTCCGACCGGGCTGAGGTAACGGAAAAGCTCGATGAGGCCGCCGCCGGGAATGGCGAGCTCCGCCCACGCGATGCGTGTCCTGTCGAGTCCGACGATCTCATCTAGGTGCTGGTATTCCACTACGCCCTGGCCCAGCAACGCCAGTCCCAGCAGATCGCGCCAGAAGCCCAGGGCCCGGCCCAGGTCCCCCACAGTGACGCTGAAGTGGTTGAACCCTACGATCTTGGGCACGGGATCATCCCTTCACCAGAGAGCGCGCGGTTTGCGCGATCGAGCGGGCCGACGGAACGACCTCGTCCTCCAGGACGGCCGCCGCAGGGATGGGCACCTCCACCGCATGGCGTGCCATAAGTGGCGCCCGACGGCCCAGTTCCTCGGCGATCGTCGCGATTACCTCCCCGCTCATCCCGTAGGCCCGGTAATCATCGTCGGCGACCAGCAAAAAGGGCGCGGTCTGTGCCTCCCGGGCCAGCCCGCTGCGGTCGAGCGGCACCAGGGTCCGCAAGTCGATCACGCCCGCTGAGATCCCCTCGGACGCCAGCTCAGCGGCGGCAACCAGCGCTAGCTGTACCAGGTACCCGGCCGCGACGATGTTAAGATCATCGCCGTCTCGCAGCCGGCGCAGCTGTCCGAACGGGCGCCCCTCGATCCGGGCGCCAGCGGGCTGGGCATCATTGAACGGCAGCTCAGCCAGGCGGGTCTTGATCAGCCACTTGTGCTCAAGGAATACCACCGGGTTGTCGTCGCGGATCGCGGTGACCAACAGCCCCTGCAGATCTCCGGGGGACGCTGGATACGCCACCTTCAGCCCGGCGATGTGGGCGAATGTGGCGGAGAGCACCTGCGAGTGCTGGGCAGCGGACCCAATGCAGCCCACCGCGGTTCTGAGTACTACCGGCACCCGCACCCGCCCACCGGACATATAGGCGTCCTTGGCCATCTGGTTGAGGATCTGATCGAAGCACACTCCGAGGAAATCGACGAACATAAGCTCGACCACGGGCCGCAGCCCGGCTTGCGCGGCCCCGACCGCCATCCCCAGGAAGGCGGTCTCCGATACCGGTGTGTCAAAGACTCGCCGTTCGCCGAACCGGCGCGCCAGCCCTCTCGTCGCTCCGAACACCCCGCCCAGCTTGGCGACGTCCTCACCGAACACCACCACATCGGGGTCGGTGTCCATTTCCTGGCGAAGCGCGGAGGCAACCAGATGCGATCCGGTGCGCAGATCGGGTGACGGTTCAGCCTTCGACGCCGATGAAGACATGATCTGTGGCCGTTTCCTTCCGGGGCAGTGGGCGCCGACGGGCGCCGGTGAACCATCGCGTGACCGCCTCCAAAGCCCGGGCCTCGGCCTCGTCCAGCCGGGCCTGCTGCGTGCCGTCGTCGAGGAGCCGCTGCCGGAGTTTCAGCACGGGGTCCCTGGCCCGGGCCGCCTTTTCTTTCTCCCCGGCTGGCCGGTACAGGTCAAGGTCACCCTCGTAGTGGCCACGGAACCGGTAGATGGATGCGACCACCAGGGCCGGACGGCTCTGGCCGCGGGTGATCTCGAAAGCGCCTGTCACGGCGTCCTCGGCGCTGACCACGTCGGTGCCGTCGCAGGCGAAGCTGGGGATACCGAAAGGCGCCCCCCGGCGGCTCAACTCGCCTGCCGTCGATTCCTCCCGGCGCACCGAGATGCTGTACCCGTTGTCCTCGCAGAGGAAGACGACCGGCAGCCGACGCACAGCTGCGAGGTTCATGGCTTCGAAGACGGCGCCCTGGTTCATCGCGCCGTCTCCGACAGCCGCGACAGTGAGCGATCCCTGAGCCCGGAGCGATTGCATAAGGGCATAGCCGACGGCGATTGGCGCTCCCGCACCGACGATCCCGGTGCACATGAACCGGACCGCAGGGTCGAACAGGTGCATGTGGCCGCCCTTGCCGTGATTCAGCCCATCGCGTTCCAGTAGCTCTGCCGCAAGCTCCACTGGATCCACCCCGGCCGCGAGGGCATGCAGGTGAGGACGGTGCGTCGAAACCACGGCGTCGCCAGGCCGAAGATGACGGCCCAGCACAGCACTGACGGCCTCCTGACCGATCGCCAGGTGCATCTCACCGTGGATCTCCCCCGAGGCGACCGCATCGCCCACCTCCTCCTCGAACCGGCGCAGGCGCTGTATCACCTCATAGGCCTGCAGCAGATCCTCAGCGTTCATCGCGATATCCCGGCTCCTGGCTCGCCTCAATCGCCGCCGCGGCGCCAGGCTCGTAGGCCTCGATGGGACGATTGAAGTAGTCGGTCTGGTGGCGTGCCCGAGCCACGATCATCAGCAGTACGCCGATGGCGATCATCACGTAGGCGAGCTTCATCACCGTGCTTCCCCAGCCGCCCAGACCCGGCACCGACTTCACCGCCACCCATAGCAAGAAGGCCGCGGAAAGCCCGGGGACGACCATCAGCTCGACGAAACCCCGGACGCTTCGCACCGCCAGCTTCCGGTAGTAGACGGCCATTCCCAGGCCGGTCGCCGCGTAGAACAAGGCGAACATCAGCCCTACCGAGCTGATCACGTTGGTGAACGCCCCCTGTACCGATGAGGACCCGAGCACATACAGCCACAAGACGATAAGCGCCAGCCCAGCGAACAACAGCGTGGCCACCGCCGGCGTCCTGTGCACCGGGTGAGTCTTGCCGAGGGCCCGCGGCAGCGTGCCGTCCCCTCCCATGGCGAAGGCTATCCGCGCCCCGGAGACCAGCGCGGTCTGGGTGGCCCCGACCACCGACAGCAGCACGGCCACGATCATCACTTTGTCCCATGGTGACCCGGCGAGCTGCTTCACGATGTAAAACAATGCGTTGCCACCATGGGAGAGCAGCGCGCCGCGCTTCACCGCTCCCTGGTAAGCGAACGTGAAGAAGGTGTACATAAACGTCAAGGTCGCCACCGAAATCAGCACGGCCCGGCCGGGGTTAACCCGAGACCGCTCGGTCTCCTCGTTCACGTAGATGGAGGTGTCCCATCCGCTGAACATGTACACGGCGATCAGGATGCCGCCTACCAGGCCGCTGGTCCCGCCGATACCCGACCAGGAGAACCAGCTCCACTGGAAGGAAGCTGACTTCGAGTTCCCGCCGAACACGGCGACCAGGCCGACGATCGCGAACACCGAGATCGTGAGGTACTCAACAGTCGCCAGGACCCATTGGAACCGCGCCGTGACCTTGATCCCGATGTACGCGATGATCGTGACGACCACCAGCCAGATCCCCCCGGACAGGGCCGTGGCGAACGTCGAGTTCTGGGAACCAGGGGCGAACGCCGCCAGGACGTAAGGCCCGATCGGCAGGACGTCGGAGATCGTGCCCAGGAAATAGCCGAGCAGCATGATCCACCCGACGATAAAACCGAGGTAGGGGGTGATGGCCCGGCCGATCCAGGTGTAGGAGGCCCCGCAGTCCACATGCCAGCGGTTGAGCCGCCGATAGGCCAGGGCGATCCCGAACATCGGCAGCGCGCAGATGAGAACGGCGATAGGCCCACCGTAATTCGCGGCGCTGACGATCGCCGCCAGCGTAAGCGCAATCGATGCCGTAGGCCCGGACGACGCCATCCCCACGATGACCGCGTCCTTCAGGCCGATCGCATTGGCCCGCAGCCGCGCACGGCGCTCGGCTGCCTGTGGCGGCGCAGCAGCTCCGACCGGCTTTGCCGGCGTGTCATCCATCGCCACGCCTCCCCATCTCCAGCTCGGCCCCATAAAGGCCTCCGAATTAGGCCTTTAGCTTACTCCCGCCGTCAAGCGGTGGCCAGCCCTATATCAGAGGGCCGTGAGCAACGCCTGCAGGCTCCGGGCGGTGTGGCCCACATGGGCCAGCACCGCCTTCCTGGCCGCCTGGGAGTCCCCAGCCTCCAGGGCAGCGCAGATCCGCTGGTGCTCTCGCAGGCTGCGCCGCTGCCACAAGGGGGATTCCGGCAGCAGGAGAATGGCGTCATTGAGGCTCAGGCGGACACGCTCGACTGCGTCGGCGAAGAAACGATTATGAGCGGCTCCCGCCACCGCCATGTGGAACTGCGTGTCAAGGCTGGTAAACAACGCATCGTCCGCTGTCTCTGCGGCGCGATCCAGGATCTGGCGCAAGCGAGCCAGGTCCTCCAGGGTCCGGGCGCAGGCGGCTTCGCTTGCCGCTGCCGGCTCGACATGCAGCCGGAAGGCCACCGCTTCGGTGATCAAGTCCCGGTTCTGGCGGACCCGGGGAATGAGACGCCGCCTCGACGCAGTGTCGCCCGGCGGGCCACTGACAAAGGTCCCACCCCCCCGGCCACGGCGCGCCGTTACCAGCCCGTCGGCCTCCAGAACGCCAACCGCCCGCTGGATGGTGGCCCTGGCCACGCCGAACATGGTCGCAAGCTGCCGCTCCGGCGGCAGCGCCTGGCCGGTCAGCAGCAGACCAAGGGTGATCTCCCGGCGCAGCTGCTCAGCGATATACAGGTGCGTCCTGGTCTGCTCGATCGGAGCAAACCGCACCGATGAGTGACCAGAGGTGGCCTCCGCAGATTCCGGCATCGACTCGAATCCTGCCACAAGACCATGGTCGCCCCGGCGTCGCCGTTCGCAGGGATTCCGATGCTTCCCCCGCGCCATCAGCCGCGGGGCAGCCCAGGAACCCAGCCACACATTGGCAGGCAGAAGATCACCCGGCCCAGGCGCCAGGTCCAACGTCTTGGGAGTGGCCGGCCGCCTCGGGCACTTCGCCCGGTTCCTCGAACCGGACTGCGTGCACGAGGTTCCTCCCGGCACCGGGGCCGGAGCGAGCCGCCGGCCCACGAGGGGTCGCTGGGAAGCGGATCGCTGGGAGCGCCGGGCGCCGCGGCCGATGACCAGCGGGTGGAGACCGCGCCCTCGCGGGTGTGCTGCAGGGCCAACGCGATGGCACGGCCGAGAGGCACAAGATCCTCGGGCGGGTCCGGGATGTACGCGGCGATGTCGTGCTCGGAGCACACGACCTCGTTCCTGAGCGATTCGACCAGCGGCATCGCCAAGCCGACCGGCACCGGCGTCACCAGCCCGACCCACAGCGACGACAGCCGCAGCGTGAGCAGCGGCACGGGAATCAGAACCCGCGGCCGCAGCCCCGCCGCGCCGGAATACCGGCGCATCATCTCCGCATAAGTCAAGACGCCCGGCCCGCCGATATCGAAGCGGCGATTGACGTCAGGAGGCAGCGCCGCGCAGCCGACGAGATAACGCAGCACATCATGGACGGCGATTGGCTGAATGCGGGTTCCCACCCACTTCGGGGTAACCATCACCGGCAGCCGTTCGGTGAGATAGCGCAGCATCTCGAACGACGTGACAGGCGGCTGCCATCGCCGGAGACGATGCCCCCCAGATACACGATGCGCTTGACCCCCGCGGACATGGCGGCATCGGCGAAGATGCCCGCCGCGTCGCGGTTCCGCTGCTCAAACGACGCGCCCGTGCCCAGCGAGTGGATGAGGTAATAAGCCCACATCGACACCCTCTAGAGCGCGCCGCACGCTGGTCCCCTCCAGTGCGTCGGCCGCCTCGACGTCGCCGGACCAGGGCCGGTCGCTGAGCTTCCCCGGGTCACGAGCCATGCACCGGACGGGATACCCCGCGGCAAGCAGTTCAGGGACCAGTCGCCCGCCAATGTACCCAGATGCCCCGGTGACAAGGCAGCGCAACGGCGATGGCCCGGGCCAACGAGGCGTTAAGGGGGACGATTCGGCTATCTGACGGTTCCTCGCCGGTCTCAGCGTCTGGCCCTGCGCGAGGAGCGCCCGGACGCCACGGTTACCGCCGAATCGGCACGCCTGAGTAGTTTCGCTGTACGGGCGGCTGGGTCATGCCGTTCAGCGGCGACAGCGAGGCTATGAACAAGCAGCCGGGCCAGCGGCAGTGCGATGGCCAGCAGCAGCCATTTCCGCAGCCGGGTAGACAGAAAAACCCACATGTTCGGCGTCCCTTCTTCTTCCCGCCTGGAAACCAGCCCCAAGCCGCCCGGCGGCTAGCTGGCGGGGCTTCTTAAATTCGCTGGACCAAGGGATGCGGGACCGGCGGACAGCCGCTGGAACAGCACCGGACGGACGCAAATTGCCACCCACGCCTGCCACCACCTCCGGGTTGCGCCCCGGCCAGCGGGTTAGAGAACTTCCCGAGCCGCCGGGGGCTGGTTACGGAGACTGCCGGTGCCGGGCATTCTCGGCATGGGTGGCAGGGGGCATTACTTGCTGTCTGCCTCGACGAGGCGCTCGATGAGCTCGTCGATATTGCCCGTCTTGGGTAGCTTCCGCTGGGCCAGCAAGTCGCTCAGCTCGGCCTTGGTCAGGCCTTCGTAGCGCGCGCGGGCCCTCTTGTGAGCCTGCCTGGCGTGCTCGCGCTCGGCCTGCCGGGCCTGGCGGGCCAGCTCGTTTTCGGCTTGCTCGGCCTTTGCAGCCTGCTCACGGGCCGCTTGCTCGGCCTTCTCGGCCTGCTCGCGCTCGGCCTGGCGGGCCTGGCGTGCCAGCTCCTTCTCGGCTTGCTCGGCCTTTGCAGCCTGCTCACGGGCCGCCTGCTCGGCCTGCTTGGCCTGCTCGCGCGCGACGTCACCGGCCGCCTCGGCCTTGTCCCGCATGATGTCACCGGCCGACCCGGCCTTCTCGCGGACAACCCCGGACAGCGTGCCTGCCGCTTCGGCCCATCTGATGGCGAGGTGGCGGTTGATATCGACCGTCCGCTGCACGAGGTTGAAGTAGCGTTCGACTGCCGGGACCAGGTCGACCCGCGGCAGCCCGAAAAGCCGACCCGTCACCGTCTGCGCGCTCTGCGTCCACAGGTCAGCGGTCTTGTCCACTACATTGCGCGCGTGGCTCGCCGCGGCGCTGTACTGCCTGGTCATGCCTGTCATGTGCATTCCCTTCGTACTGCCTTAGTAGGTTATGTTAACTATAATATGCGAAGTGCGTACTATAGTTAACGGCAGGTTGTCGCGGCACAGGCAGCTATGGTTCCGGATCGGAGATCGTGCATCAGCTACGAGCGGTGGATCCTCATCTCGGGCCGCCGCTGGACTCCTGGACCTCAGTCGTCGTCATGCGCTGCCGTGGCGTCGCGAGCCCGCCGAACACGACATCCAGGCTGCTCCCTCCTGCCCGAAGACCGGACCCCGGCAAGGTACCCGTGCTCACGGGAACAAACCTGCGAGGCGCATTAAGGATGTTGAGCAAGCCATGGCGGCACAGTCTTATCGGCGCCGAGCCGGCGCGGGCCATGGACATGAACTGCTCCGGTAACCCCGGGTGGCTGGCCGCCGTCGGCCGCTGAGGCCGGTGCCTTGCCTGCGACCCAAGGCTAGTTGTATAACACTAGCAAATAACTTCCAGAATTGGATGGGATAGTTGGCTGCTCCAAGCTGGACCTTCCTGACCAACCACGCCCGGGTCCTGCTGTGCATCGCACACGACCCGGGGGTCCGCCTGCGCGACATCGCGGCGAGGCTCGACATCACCGAGCGCAGCGCCTACGGCATCGTCACCGACCTGACCCAGGCCGGCTACATCGTCAAGCAAAAGGAGGGCCGCCGCAACCGCTACCAGATCCAGGCGCATCTTCCGCTGCCAGAGCCCTCCAGCCAGGAGCGCACCTTGGGCGAGATTCTGGCCTTGCTCACCGGCGACAACGCACCGCCGTGACGGACCGGGCCGCACCTTCACCCCAAACCCAATGCGGCGCCCGGTTGGAACATCCTCCTGCGGGAGGCCCGGGGCGGGGAGCGGCCCGCTGGCGCGGTGAGGGGCGTGATGACCGGCCTGGGCTCCTCTCGGCGGTGCCAGGCAGGCCGGTGGCGGCTTCGCGTCTGGGGCATGCCCGGGCTAGGTATTCTCCCCCTGCCGCCGTGGCTTGTGGGTCTGCCCTGTCAGGTTGGGGTGAGCCTGGGTGCGGGATTGAGGGCCCGCCGCAGGCGGGTTGCGGTTGCGGCGACTGCCGGGGAGGGGGTCAGGGGATGGCGGGCGAGGGCAGACAGCAGGGATCGTGCCGCCGTGTTCAGGGCGGTGTCGTCGGTGCCATCACAGGCGCGGCCCATCGCACGCAAGGCCGTAGTGAACCGGCGGCTGGGATCGGCGTCGTGCCACGCGTCGGCGCAGGCTAGCAGGGCGGCAACCGCCCCGCGCAGCTCACTGGCGTCGGCCGGGACCGGGGATGGCCCGGTGCGCCTGTTCGCGGGCATGGGATATGCCCTGGCAGCCCGGCCACGTGCGGCTGCGCCTGACTTGCGGTACTGGGCGGCCTCCGCTCCGGTTGCCGCAGCCTGGACAGTGGGGAAGCTCGCGAGGTGCTGGTGGAGCCCGGTGATGCTCAGCGCCAGGCCGACCTGCGGCGAAACCGCGGCCAAGCGCAGGAAACCGCCGAGCAGCATGGCGCGGCGCGCGGTGTTGACCAGCACCGCGAGCCCGCTGGCGTCACAAAAGCTCACCCTGGATAGATCGATAACAAGCCGGCTGGAGCCGGGCCGCAGCAAGCCGAGCAGTTCGTCGCGCAGGGCCGGGGCGCTGGCAATGTCGAGTTCGCCGGTCAGCTCGGCGATGGTGATGCCGCCCGCAGTCTGGGCGGCAAGGCACAGGCCGGGATTGGCCGTCGTTCCGGAGTTCATGATGGGTCTCCGATCTGATTGAGACAGAACGTCTGCCTGGCGGCTGCCGCATCCCGCACCCTGCGCAAGGGGCAGCTGTTCACGACCGTGGCCTACCGGGAGGAACTATAGCTGCTCATACCCAAAAGACTAGCAGAATTTCTGGAAAAAAATTGCTAGTATTTGTTGTCGCTAATTCGTTGACAGCAGGGCGAGCGAGCCGAAGATCTCGCCGGCGGCCTTGGCCCAGGCGAACGGCCGGGGGTGCTTGTTCCCTTCGCTGGTTCCTCGCCTACCGGGCGGCTGGCCGAAGCCAGACCGCCGGCGCCTATGGTTGTGGTCATGCTGGTAGTGCCCTGGTGGGGGGTGGTTTCTTCGGCCGCCGCTCCCGTGCTTCTGGTCGGCGGGTGGACCGTTGCTGCCGGGCTGCAGCCACGCTCGGTCAACGCGGTAGCCAGCACCATCAGCTCCCTAGCGGCCGATGGTGCCGCCGACCGGTGGGTAATGACGCTCGTGCTGCTGGCGGTGGGCGTCTGCGATGTCGTAACGGGCCTGGCGCTCAGGCCGGCCGCCGTCCCCGGACGGCTCATCCTGATCGCTGGTGGTATGGCCGGCGTACTGGTCGCGGCGACCCCCGAGCCTGCGAGGGGCGGCTCTCCGGCGCATGCGTTCTGGGCAGCGATCGGCTTTATAGCTCTGACAGTCTGGCCGCTCGGCGGGCTGAGGCGTGGATCTTGGGTGCCGGGCGGACCGCGGCCGGCTGTTTCGGCCGTTGCGGCCGGGGCGCTGCTCGGCCTGCTTGTATGGTTCGCCGCGGAACTGATGACGCGGGGGGGCCAGGTCGGCCTGGCCGAGCGGGTGCTGACCGAGGCGCAGGCGGTATGGCCGCTGGCGGTCGTCTTGACCTGCTGGCGGAACTTGTCTCCTGCGCAAGTGCCCCCATGGGCCCCGGCGCGGTGACCTCCTGCACCACGTCCCCGGCCCGTTGATGCCGCAGATCCTGGCGGGCCGCCAGGATGTGCGTCCTCGGGAGAGGGCCGCACGCCCCGGCCGGCAGCTAGCACCCGGGGCATACACTGAACCCGCTACCCAGGCAGCCTGAACGCGTTTCCGATCAGGTCTAGACCATGCGCCGGTCTTGAGATCCGTTTCGCTGCGTTGTCCTATCCCGCGATGCGGAGTGATGATCGTGACCGCAAGTACTACGAGCGCACCCTATGACGGCACCGGGCCCTTCCCGGCTGCCAGCGCCCCTGCCCAGTCCGCGCGGCAGCGGGCCCTGCAACTAACGGTGACCGGCCTGATCGTGGTAGTCCCGTTCGCCGGGCTGATCGCCGCGATCTGGCTGCTGTGGGGCCGCGGTGTCGGTTGGGCCGACCTGGGCCTGGCGGCGTTGTTCTACCTGCTCACTGGGTTTGGTGTGACGGTGGGCTTCCACCGGTGCCTGACCCACCGGAGCTTCACCGCGCGGCCGGCGCTGCGGGTTGCCCTGGCGATCGCCGGGTCGATGGCCTTCGAGGGCGACGTGATCGGCTGGGTCGCCACCCACCGGCGCCACCACGCGTTCACCGACCGTCCGGGCGACCCGCATTCGCCCTACCGGTATGGCACCGGGCTGGCCGGGCAGTTGCGGGGTCTCCTGCACGCCCATGTGGGGTGGCTGTTCGGCAACGATCCGACACCGCAGCAGCGTTATGCACCCGACATGCTGGCATCCCGGTCGATGCAGCGCGTGTCGCGGGCTTTCCCCGCGTTGTGCGCTGCGTCGCTGGCGTTGCCTTTCGCTGCAGGGTGGGCGCTGGGCGGCACCTGGATGGCTGCGCTGCTGGCGGTGGTGTGGGCCGGGCTCGTTCGCGTTTTCCTGCTGCAGCACGTCACCTGGAGTGTGAACTCCCTGTGCCACCTGCTCGGCAGCCGGCCCTTTACCACCCGCCGCCACGACCGGGCCACCAATTTGTGGCCGCTGGCAGTGCTGTCGTTGGGGGAGAGCTGGCACAACATGCATCACTCCGATCCGGCCTGCGCCAGGCACGGCGTCGACCGCGGCCAGATCGACCTGTCAGCCGGCTTGATCCGCGGGTTCGAACGCCTCGGGTGGGTCAGCGGCGTGCGGTGGCCAACCCCTGCCCGGCTTGAGCAGCGCAGGCGGACGCTGGCGACACCCACGGCACATGTGCTCGCCGGCGGCCGTGTCCCCACGCCAGTCGTAGAACGGCCCGCAAGTCTCCTGGCCCCGATGAGCCGGCGATCGCCCGACGCGGGCTGATGACCTGCTCAGTTGCGAGGATTACCGACCGCTGGCCGAAGACCTTCCCGGTCATGAGCACCGCCAGCACGGACCGGACCCGATGAGGACCATCGACGAGTTGCCGGGCCAGGTCACTGGCCCGGAGGCCGGGCATGGCCGTGGTCATGTGCAGCGGCCCGAGCCAGAGACCGCCATCGCCCGGCCGCACCGCTCCCGTAAGGTTCTCCGCACCGTGATGTCGGTGGCTCTGGTCGCGGCAATATTCGGGTTCGCCCTGCCGCGGTTCGCGTCCTATCACAGCGTATGGGCCAGCCTGGACGGGATGACCTGGCCGCATGCGCTGCTCGTCGGCACCACGGCCGCTGCCAGCATGGCCTCGTGATCTGTGCGGTGCTGCCGTCGATACGGCTGCGCGAAGCGGCGGTGGTCAACCTCGCCTCCAACGCGGTAGCGAACGCATTGCCGGCCGGCGGGGCCCTCGGCATGGGGGTCAGCTGGGCAATGCTGTCCAGCTGACGCGTCAGCACGGCGGACTACATGCTCTACACCCTGGTGTCGGGAACGTGGAATGTGCTGGCTCGCCTGGGCCTGCCGGCCCTCGCCCTGCTGATCATGCTGACGGCTACCCGGTCCGGTCCCCTCCTGATCGCCGCCGCCGCCGTGGGCCTGGCGGTGCTCGCCACCGCGGCGGCCGGGCTGGGCCTGCTTGTGCGCAGCGAGTCCTTCGCACTCCGCGCGGGCGGCGCGCTGCAGCGCGGGCTCGTGGTCGTGTACCGGCTGGTGCGCCGGCAACCGCCGTGCAACATCCCCGGATCGCTGCTCGGGTTCCGCCGCCGGGCCGCCGCGTTGATCGCCGCCCGCGGCTGGCGGATCACCGCCGCTACCGCGGCGAGCCACCTGATCTTGTGGCTGGTCCTGCTCGCGTGCCTGCGCGGAGTCGGCCTGTCCCAGGCGCAGGTGCCCTGGCAGGCCTCTCTCGCGGCATTCGCGTTCGTCCGGCTGCTGACCGCCCTGCCCGTAACCCCGGGCGGTCTGGGCATCACCGAACTCGGCCTGGTCGGCACCCTGGCCGCCGGCCTCGGCCCAGGTGCCGGCGCCCAGGTGACCGCCGCTGTGCTGCTGTACCGAGCCGTCACCTACCCTGCCTCCTATCCCCCTCGGCGCTGCCGCCTACCTCGTGTGGCAGCACGCATCCACGCTCCTGCGACAGCCTGGGCAACGACGGCGGGGCGGCCGCAAGGCGCGGGCCCCGGGGTAACAGCCTGCTCGATGACGGCCCCTGGATGACGGCGCGAGCCGGCCCAAGCAGCCTGGCGCGACGATTCGTGCCAGCAAGTATGGTGAGCCCGCAACGCCGGAGAAACTCAGCCGGACAGACCAAGGGGCGAGCCGACCGACATCTGAATGCCCTAGAACGGGGACCAGATGCTGCCTGGCGCCCTGGCGATTTCTCCGGCTCGCCCTGCCCTGTCAGCCGCGACGTGGCCTAGCTGGCAGGGCTGATGTCTACGGTCCCGTAAATGACGTCCCCGGCCAGCGCGGTGAGCGGGCGGTTGTGGTTGCGCGCGTACCGCCGCAGGATGAGGAACCCTTGGTCAGGGGTCAGGTGATGCCGTTCGGCCAGGACTCCCTTGGCTTGCTCGATCATGACCCGGCTGTGCAGCGCGGCCTGCAACTGCGCGGCGACAAGCTCCTGCTGGCGGACCGCTCGTTCCTGCAGTATCCCGATGGTGGCCACATCCACCAGCGCCCTGGCCGCCCGCGCCACCGGCTGGTCCAGGCCATCAGGTGCGCGGCGGAACAGGTTCAGGGTCCCGATGACCTGATCGCGCAGCCGCATCGGGATGGCATGCACCCCGGCAAAGCCCATCTGGAGCGCGGCGGGGCCGAACCGCGGCCAACGCGTGGCCGCGTCACCGGCGCCGATATCCGCAATGATGACGGGCTGCCCGCTGCGGAAACAGTCCACGCACGGGCCTTCATCGTTTTGAATCTGAAACAGCTCCGCCACCCGGGCCTGCTCGGTTGACGCCGCCACCAGCCGCAGCGCGCCGCGGCCATCAGCCAAAAGCAGCCCCGCCGCGTCTACGTCCAACAGCTCCACGCACCGTTCGGTGAGCGTGTGCAGGAACTCCATCAGGTCAAAGCCGGCCACCAGGGTGTCCGCCAATTCCACGAACGTCTGCGCCAGCCGTTCATCGACCGATGCCACCATACCCCCGAGCTTAGAGCCCCCGCCGCTGTCCGCCCAGTGCGCTGCCCCGGCCAACACAGAGTCAGCCCCCTGAGCCTGGCGCAGCGCCGGTGCCGAAACGCAGCCGCCGGCGCACCACCTCCCCGGCGACATCACCCAGCGTAGCGCCACTGGCGAACGTGTGTGCCCGCAGCCGCACGAACGCCTCCTCAAGACTGACGCCAAGCTGCACCGAGATCATCCCCGTGGCCTGATGAACCTCGGCCCGCGCCCCCGCCACGCCTTCCAGGGGCTGGTAGCCCGGAGCCCCGGTGATCCCGGAAGAAGCATCCAGCAGCAACTGCAACGCGATATCGGCGAACACCAGCGCATCCGCCAGTTGCTCCGCTTCCAGCGGCCCAGGCCGCGCCCGGTGCAGCGACAGGACCCCCACTTGGATGGCGCCAGCTTGCAGCGGGAACGAAAACATCGCCCGGGCACCGGCCGCGAGGGCCGCCGGCACGAACCCCGGCCACCGCGCAGCCACCAAGTCCAGCTCCGGGATCAGCATCGGCGACCCGAGCCTGAAGCCGTCGTCCGCACCCGGCCCTTCGCCCATGGTGAACTGGAACTCCTCCAGCCGGGCACTCACCTCATCCGAAGCACTCACCGGCTCGCGCGCCACCGGACCGTTCACCGCCGTCACGCTCACGCCATCCACCCCGAGTCTCAGCACCGCGGCACGGCACAGCGCCGCAATCGACACAGGCGCATCACCCTCATGGGCCGCGGCGATCCACCCCCAGACCTTGACCACCCGCTCGCCCATTCCTTCATCCTCGCCCCGGCGCCGGACCCCGCGCGGGTCCGTCGGGTCTCAGAAATACGCAATGACGGAGCGGGGCTTGCAGGCCGGCAGCAGCCGTCCACTGGCGGCCGGCCAGCAAGCACGGAGACGACGGCTGATGGAACCGCGCCCACCCAGGACTCCGCCCGCACGGCCACCACCGCAGGCGGTCGGCGAGCCTGGAGTTCAATGGGTCAGCCGTGCCGTCGCTTGTCACGGGGCCCGTTGCCGGGCGCTTGCCGGGATGCGGGCGGTCCTGACGCTGCCGTGCCGGATCACGGACGTCACCGCCGCTGGCGCGCCGTCATCGTCGAGCCGCGCCAGGGCCAGCCGGTCGGCGGCCTCGACGCCGTGCAGAGTGAGGCGTTCATGATGTCACCGCTCCTGCGCCCGGGGGGCCGGCGGCCACGCCCTGCGGCGCGCATCGCGCACCATAAGCGTCCCCCGGATGCACGGCACTGCGAACGCCGTCAGAACGGCGACGGCGGCGGCCAGGCGGGTGAGCATCATGGCCTGCTCCCTTCGGCGACCCGGGGATAGGCTGTCCGCCGTTAGCGTCTGCTCCCCGGGCACCTGCTTCTCAATTTACACAGGTAATTAGTAACTAGCAATATTTTTCTAGTTTTCGCTGGTGATTTTCGGGAGCGGGGCAGGAGCCCGGTCAGCGCGCCGCTGTTGCCTGCGGGCCAGTCCAGCTGCCCGTCCAGGGCGTCCCAGAAGGCACAGTCGGCGGGACGCAGCCACTCCCCAGCCGCAGGCCTCCACAACTGACTGGCCGACGGGCGGCCCAGCCCCGGGATGAGCCGCCACCGCCGCCCGGCAGTCAGGGTGGCCATCGAAGGAAGCCCGGC
>Ga0209166_10000522_pt1 | contig 41815 bp, 31 predicted proteins | sample Coa_R1_3_FD_187151 | JGI IMG/M metagenome (GOLD analysis project Ga0209166, IMG submission 187151) | Surface soil microbial communities from Centralia Pennsylvania, which are recovering from an underground coalmine fire - Coalmine... | ecosystem: Environmental > Terrestrial > Soil >...
CGCCTGACGCCCGATCCGAGGGCGGCTTCGATGCGCTGGATCAGCAGCAGCTCGCCAACATCATCATCAATTCGTTCAACGCGCGCGGCGCGCTGGACTTCGACGTGACGCCCCGCACCCGGATCGGGGTGGAGACGCACGGGAACTACACCTTCTTCAGGCCGAACAACTTCACGTCCACGGTGGCGGACGGGTCCTCCGGCGCGCTCACCGACAGCTTCCTCCGCCGGCTGACCGTCCATCAGAAGCGGACGCAGGGCGAGGTCAGCGTCAACCTGCGCCAAAAGCTCGGCGCCGACGGCGATTTCGCCCTCAGCCTCAGCCACGAGGAGATCGTCGATCCGCGCGTGCGCACCGGCCACGCCTTCGACGAGGTTCCGGCCGCTCCCGACGTTTTCGACCAGCAGCGGCTCGACAACCACCTGCACCGCACCGAACTGAAGGGCGACCTGGCGCAGCCGTTCGGCGACATGTCCAAGCTGAAGCTGGGCTTCGACGTGCAGTATGACGACAATGCCTACCGCAACCGGGGCTACGACGGTCTGGCGCTGACGCCCGACGCGGCGCTGACCAATCTCTTCGAGTTCCGCCAGACCATCAGCGCGGCCTACGCCACCTATGAGCGGCCGGTGGGCGATCTGACGGTGCTTGCGGGCCTAAGGGTCGAGGACGTGCGCATCCACCTGGACCAGGTCACGACCGGCCAGAGCGACGAGAACGACTATCTGCGGGCCTATCCCAGCCTGCACCTGAACTGGAAGCTCAGCGACACCCAGGACGTCAGCGCCAGCTACAGCCATCGTGTGCAGCGGCCCGATCCAGGCGCGTTCAACGCCTTCCGCCTGCTGGTCGACCCGCTGAATTTCCGGTCGGGCAATCCCGACCTGAAGCCGCAGCAGACCCAATCGTTCGAGCTGGGCTACGCCTATCGTCAGGCGCCCGTGCTGCTGCTCGGGACCCTGTTCTACCGGGAAAACCGCGACGGGTTCGGCGACGTGCTGACCGACCTGGGCGGCGGGGTGTTCCTGACCCAGCAGCAGAATCTGGCGACCAGCCGCTCGGCCGGGCTGGAGGTGACGCTGAACGGCAAGGTCACGCCGACGCTCGGCTACGGTCTGACCGGCGGGGTGAGCTGGACGCAGCTCGACAGCCTTGGGCCCACCTTCGCGCCGACCCGGGAACTGGTCGGGGCGAGCGGGCAGGGCAACCTGACCTGGACGGCGTCGGCGAAGGACCTCTTCCAGCTCAACGCCTTCTACAATCCGGAACGGCTGACCTCGCAGGGCGAGGTTAGGCCGCTTATGGCCGTCGACCTTGGCTGGCGCCACAAACTCAGCGACCGGCTGGCCCTGGTGGTGACCGCGCGCGACGTGGCCGACAGCTTCTTCATCCGCCAGTCGGCGGACACGCCGGTGCTGATCCAGCGCGGCAAGGTGGCTATCGACAACAAGTCGCTGCGGATCAGCCTGAGCTACAGCTTCGGCGGAGGGCGGCCCAGGGACCCCGGCTTCGACTTCCAGAACAGCAACGGCGCCGGCGCGGGGCCGACGCTTTAGCCGCTATTTGCCATCGATCGTGTACGCAAGCAGCACGTTGGTCCCATTGCCGCCGGTGTTGGCGGCGCCGTTGAAGCCGCTGAACACGAACAGACGGCCGCCGGCGATGGCGGCGCCCAGGCCATCCAGGCTGCCGCCCGGCTGGCCCTTCACCTGGTTGACGGTGTCGTAGGTGCGGTCGGTGGTGCTGTCGGCCCAGATCACCTTGCCGGTGGCGGCGTCGTAGGCGCGCAGCCACCCGTCCATGGTGCCGTCGAACACCACACCCGGGATCACCGACGGCGCCTGGCTCTGGGCGCGGACGCAGGCGCCGCCGCCGCGGTCCTTGCTGCGGTCGCCGGCGTAGTGGCAGGGCGCATTGGGCGCATCCACGTGCCAGATGACCTTGCCGGTCGCCGGATCGATGGCGGTCAGGCCGGGCCGCGGCGGGCCAAGCGGCGTTGCGACATTGGAGCGGCCGAGCTTCTTCAGGTTCTCTTCCAAGAGGTTCACGGTGTCGGCGTTGGCGACGTAGAGGCGCTTGCCGTCCGCCGCCATGCCCCACTCGATCCCGCCCAGCGACGAGCCGGAGCCCACGCGTGTGTTCCAGAGCGAGCGGCCGGTGTCGGGGTCCATGCCATAGACCACACCGGACTTCTGGCCGGAGAGCACGATGTCCTTGCCGCTCGCGAGATGGAACAGGATCGGCGAGGCGCCGAAGTCGTAGTCCGGACCGTCGGGGCTGGGGCAGTTGACCGGCTTCTGGGCCGCGTTGCAGCCGACGATGAAGTTGTCCTTCTCGGTCACCTGGTTCGACCAGCGGATCTTGCCGGTCTTCACATCCATGGCGACGATGGCATCGGCGCCCTTGGTCTCGACCTCGGTGTAGCTGTCGCCGGTGGCCACATAGACCAGGCCGCGCTTCGCATCGACCGTCGGGGCCGACCAGATCGCGCCGCCGGCCGGGCCCTGCATCATGGTTCCGGCGGAGTTCTTGTGCGTGTCGCGCAGGGGCTCGGTGATGACCTTGGTCTGCCAGTTGAGCTTGCCGGTCTTCAGGTCCAGGGCGGCGAGCGAGGCCTGGAAGCTGCAGCAGCGGTAGGTCGGCTGGCGCGCGGCGCCTTCTTCGCCCGACGTCAGGGGCACGAACACCTGGTCGCCGGAGATGACCGGTGTTCCGGTGATGCCGGCGATGGTGTTGGTCTCAAGCGAGGGGCTCTTCCAGATCTCCTTGCCGGTCTGGGCGTCGTAGGCGTGGGCCGTGCGGTCGCGGATGCCCAGGATGGTCAGCCAGCCGCTGGGCGAGAGGTCCGACTTCACGATCATCGGGGTGGTGCGCGAGACGGTGTTGTCGACCACCCAGCGGACGCAGCCGGTGTTGGGGTCCAGCGCATAGAACTTGCCCGAGCGGTTGGCGACGAACAGCCAGTCGCCGATCACCGTCGGCATGCCGGAGCTGCCGGACATGGCGAAGGACCACTTGACCTTCAGCCGGGCGATGTCGGCGGTCTTCAGGCCCGGATTGGCCTGGTAGCGGTGGGAGGTCTCTAAGCCCACGCTGGTCCAGTCGGAGCCGGTGGCCTTGATCGGCGGGTTGGTCTCGCACTTGACGTCGACGCCCACGGCCGCGGGCGGGGCCGGTCGGCGCGCGGCGGCGGCTTGCGCGGCGGGCGGCGCGTCGCCGGCGGTCAGGAAGGCGGCGACGTTCTGCTTGTCGGCGTCCGACAGGCCAGCGGCCATGGGCTTCATGACGCCGTTGGTGAGCGCGTCGACGATGGCGGCCGCCGGATAGGTGGCCAGCGTCGCGCGGCTGGGCGCGCGGTCGATGTTCGGCTCGTGGCAGCCCTTGCAGCGGGCGTTGAACACCGTCGCGCCGGCCGCCGCGTCTTGCGCATGCGCGGCCAGGGGAAGGCAGAGCCCCAGCGAAACCAGAGCCGCGGAAATCCAGAGTCTCATGCCAGAAGCCTCCCCAGGCGTTTTCTTTGCACTTTGGGGCCCCCGAGGAGACTCGGCAAGCCGAGTTGACTGCAGATCAGCGCTTTGGCGGCAACCCTTTCAAAAGTTCCGCCACCGCCGCCTCGAGCTGGGTGTCCTTGCCCTGCAGGGTGTCGCCGAGCGGGCGCTCGACCATCACGTCCACCGGCCGTGGATGCAGTTCCATGTCGTCGCCGGCGGCGCCCTGGATGCGGGAAAAGGGCAGGCGCACGATCGAGGCCCCGTCCACCAGCGGGATGTCCGAGGTGAAGATGATCCAGCCGGCGGTCGGCACGCCCACCACCTTGCCGAGCTTCAGGGCGCGATAGCCCTCCGTGAAGTCCTCGGCGTCGGAGAGCGACGACTCATTGGTCAGGAGCACCGTCGGCAGGCCCAAGGCGCGTTGCCCCAGGTACTGGCGGCTCGGCACCCCGGTCTCGCCGCGCGCGGTCATGGTCAGGTAGTTCCGGCGGCTGAAGACGTCGAGGACATAGCCGTTGACGAAGCCGCCGTTGTTGTTGCGCACGTCGATGACCACACCCTCCTTGCCCTGGTTCTGGGCGTCGAGGTCCAGGTAGAGCTGGTCCAGCGCCTCGGAGGACATATCGGCGATGTGGACATAGCCCAGGCGCCCGCCGCTGATCCTGTCCACATAGGCGCGTTGGCTGGTGATCCATTGGCGATAGAGCAGGCCCGAGGCGACAGCGGAAGACACCGGCCGGACAACGGCCTGGCGGGTCGCGCTTCCCGTGCGCACGGTTAGCACCGTGCGTTTCTCCGCGCGGTCGAGCATCAGCTGGTCGAGGTCGACGGCGGGGCCGAGCGGGCGCCCATCGACGGCCAGCAGGACGTCGCCGGGCTTGATGGAGCCCTCGATGGCGGCGGGACCCAGCGTGACCACCTCGCGCACCACCAGCCCTTTGCCGGCCTCATAGGCCTCTCGGTCGAATCGCAGGCCCAGGTCCGCGACCCGCCGGGCCGGCGGGTTGGCCGCGTTGATCCCGGAATGCGAGGCGTTGAGCTCGCCGATCATCAGATTGGTGATGCGGCGCATCTCGTCGGGGGTATGGGCGCCTTCGATGTAGGGCGCAAAGCGAGTCCGCAGCGCGGTCCAGTCCTGGCCGTGGAACTTCGGGTCGAAGAACCTGCGGTCCAGCAGGCTCCAGGCCTGGTTGAACGTGGTGAGCTTCTCCTGGTCGAAGGCGACATCCATCTCGGCGTTCACCGCGATGGCGCGCGGCCGTGGCGCTTCGAGCGGGGTGGTCGTCACGGCGCCGCCGTCCAGGTAGTAGAGGGCCTTGGAGTCGGGGGTGAAGGCGATGAAGCGCTTCGTGCGCCGGGAACTGGCGACCTGCTGCGGCGTCGGCGGCTCGCGGACCAGTTCATCGAGATTGTAGCTGTAGAGCACGCTTTGACCCGACAGGCTGGAGCGGAAGACGAGCGTCTTGCCGTCCGGGCTGATCGCCGGCGCCTCGGCGCTGACGCCCAGCGGCAGGTAGGTGGCGCGCTCGCGGATGCCCTCGAAGACGATCTTCACCGGCTCCATCTTGGGCTTGGCGTCGGGCTTGTCGGCGGCGGTCTTGGCGTCGGCCGTCTTTGCTTCGCCCATCTTGGCTTCCGTGATGCCCGGCGGGTCGTCGGGCCTGGGCGCGGGCGGCGGCGCCTCCGGCGGCTTGACGCCGGGTGAGGTCGGCGCGGCGGGCGGGCGCGGGGCGTCGGGGCGCGTCTCCTGGCGGAACAGGTCGCGGAACTCGTCCTCGCGGTAGCGCGGCACGTGCGGCAGGAGGTCGACGCGCACGATGTGCACGTCCTCCGAGCGCTGGGCGGTGTCGAAGACGATGTATTTGCCGTCCTTGGACCAGACGATGGTCGAGGCATTGCCGTTGGCCAGGAAGCTGACGGGCCGGGCCTCGCCGCCCGCCGCCCCTCCAGCAGCCAAGGGGATGACCCAAACATTGCGGAACGACTTGGCGTCGGAGACGCCGAAGGCCAGCCACTTATTGTCCGGCGACCAGGCCGGCCCCGAGCCGCCGAAGCCAGCGATGAGGCCGGTGAAGACGAGGCTGTCCTTCTGCGCCTCGCCCGCGTCGTTGAGCGCGATGACCCGAAGCTCTTTCCGCTCGCGGACGTAGGCGATCATCTTGCCATCCGGCGACCAGGAGGGGGCTGCGTCGAAGGCCGGGCCGCCTGTGAGCATTCGTTCGCGGCGCGTCTGGAAATCGTAGGTGGCGATGTGGCTCTCCAGGCCGCGCTGGACGACGTAGGCCAGGCGGCGGCTGTCCGGCGACCAGAAGAGGTCGTTCTGGATGCCGCCCTTGTCAGTGACCCGCTCGGCCGGGCCGCCGTCCTTGGCGCTCGCGGCGAAGACCTCGCCGTGGGCGACGACGGCCACCTTCTTGCCGTCGGGGGAGAGCGCCATCTGCTGGAAGCTGGTCTCGTTCAGGCGCCGGTCGCCCGCCGACGCAGGCGCCCCGCGCAAGGCGATCTGCACCTGGGCGGCCTGGCCGGACTTCAGGTCGAGTTTCCAGATGCCGAGGTCGCGCTCGAAGACGATGGCTGCGCCGTCGCGGGCGATCGACGGGAACAGCACGCGGCCGGCGGTGAAGTGGGTAATCTGGGTCGGCTGGCCGCCGGCGGCGGGCAGCTTCCAGAGGTTCTCCGAACCCGAGGCGTCGCTCATATAGTAGAGGGTCACGCCGTCTGGGCTCCACATCGGCCACAGATGCTTGGCGTCGGGGCCGAGCAGGCGCTTGTAGGAGCCGGCCGCGGCGATGGGCTTCAGCCACAGCTCGCCCTCGTCGATGTGGGCGTGGCCGTTGCGCCACCACTGGACGCCGGAGTTGCCCTTGGCGATCAGCGCGATGGCCGCGCCGTCGGGCGAGGGCGCCGAGTTGAACTCCGCCAGGAAGCGCTCGCGGCTGACCTCCAGCGGCGTGCCGCCAGTGGCGGCGACGCGGAACACGTCGGTTTGGCGGCGGACATCATTGGCGTTGGAGGAGAAGTAGATCCACTTGCCGTCGCGCGACCAGGCGTCGAGCTGCTCAGGGGCGTCGGACCAGGTGAGCCGCCGCACCTGACCGGTGGCGAGCGTCACGATGTAGATGTTGGGCGCGCCTGCCCGGGTGGAGGTGAAGGCCATCTCCTCGCCGTCCGGCGAATAGATCGGGCGTTCCTCGGTCGCCGGGTCGGTGACCAGCAGGCGCGCCGTGCCGCCGGCGGCCGGAACGGTCCAGATGTCGCCCCCCGACGCGAAGGCGATCTCTTTGCCGTCGGGCGACAGGGTGGGCGTGGCGAAGGCGGGCCTGCCGACGAGAGCTTGCGGCGAAGGCGGCTGGGCGAGGGCCGCGCCCGCGACCAGAGCCGCCACAACCGCCCCCGCGGCCAGAACCGGCCGCATCACCCGCCACATCGTCATCGAAGCCTGTCCCCGCCACTCGTGGGCGAATTGGTATCGGACCTTGCGGCGGTTGGTAAGCCGGTGGGCGTCAATGCGAATTCCGACTGCGGAATTGCGCCGGACTCCCCGAACCCCTACCAAGGTTCGCCCCAGGCGTAGCCGGGGCGCTGACATCAGGGGATCAGGCATGGGACGCGGACTTTGGCGGGGGGCCGCGGCCGCAGCCGTCTCTGTGGCCCTCTGGGGACTGCTCAGCACGGGCGCGGCGCGCGCCCAGGCGCCGGCGGCGCAGCCCGACACCCTCAAGGTGACCTTCTGCGGCACCTCGGGCCCCTTGCCGGTGCGCGACCGGGCCAAGACCTGCGTGGTGATCCAGGCGGCGGGCAAGCTTTATGCCGTCGACGTCGGGCCGGAGTCGGTCGAGAACCTGATGCTGTGGCGCCTGCCGATGGCCCAGGCCCGCGCGATCTTCCTGACCCACCTGCACTCCGACCACATCGGCGAGGTGGGCGAGTTCAACCTGCAGAGCTGGGTGGCCGGGCGGCCGGCGCCTCTGGCGCTAGTCGGACCGGAGGGGACCGACAAGGTCGCCAAGGGCTTCAACCTCGCCTACGAGAACGATCACGTCTTCCGCAACGCCCACCACGAGCACGGCGAGGTGAAGCTGCCGATCGCCGCGGGTCTCCTGGCGCCGCAGGTGGTTACCCTGCCCAAGCCCGGCCCGGACGGCGGGGCGACCAAGGTGGTCTGGCGCGAGGATGGGCTGACGGTGACGGCGATCGCGGTGGCGCACAATCCGGTGACGCCGGCCTTCGGCTACCGCTTCGACTACAAGGGTCGCTCGGTGGTGATCAGCGGCGACACCCGCAAATGGCCGCCCCTGGCCGCCGCGGCCAAGGGCGCCGACGTCCTGATCCACGAGGCGCAGAACAGCGACATGACCAAGCAGATGTCCCAGGGCCTGAAGATGATGGGCAACCCGCGGATGAGCTCGATCATGACCGACACGCTCAGCTATCACACGACCCCGGTGGAGGCGGCGGACATCGCCCGCATGGCCGGGGTGAAGCGGCTGGTGCTCTACCACATCACCCAGGCGGGTCTGCCGGGCTTCACGCCGGAAGCCTTCACCAAGGGGATGGACGCCGGCGGTCCGCTGGACTGGCGGATCGCCAAGGACGGGACGACGATCGAGCTGCCGGCCGGCTCGAGCGAAATCCGGTTCGGCCAGAACTGAGGCCGCGCGCGCGGCTTCACCGTTAACGGATACTCAGGGCGTTTAGCCCACAACCGGAGCATGCAGCCGACAAGCTCAGCGGACGTCGCCTCGGAGAAGCGCCACGAGTGGTTCGCCGACCTGGGGCCGGTGGCCCTCACCATGACTGTGTTCCTGTTGGCGCTCGCAAGCATCCATTTCGGGCGCGAGGTCGGCCGGATCGCCGCTATCTGGCCGGTCAATGCGCTCCTGCTGGTGGCGTTGCTGCGCAGCCGGGGCGCCGCGTGGATGCGTTATCTCGCCGCGGGTCTGGTCGGCGGACTAGCCGCGGACCTGGTCATCGGTGATTCCCTGACGACGGCGGTGGGGCTGACCGCCTGCAACCTCGCGGAGGCGGGTGTCTGCGCGGCGCTGATCCGCCGGTTCGCCGGCCGGAACATCGACCTCGGCCTTCAGCGCCATCTGATCGTTTTCCTGCTCGCCGCGGCGGTCGCGCCGCTGGTCTCGGGCGCCGGCGCGGCCTTGGTCCTCGCCGGGCGGCACCACGCCACCTACTTCGCCAGCGTGCGCGGCTGGTACTCCGCCGACGCGCTGGGCCTGTTCCTGGTGACGCCGGTGCTGCTGGCGGTCACAGGCGAGAGCCTGCGCGCGCTGGGCCGGACACTGCGCCAGCCACGCGGCTGGCTGTCGCCGGCCGCGCTGACCGCCACCCTGTTGCTGGTCTTCTCGCAGAACACCGCGCCGCTCTATTTCCTGATCCCGGCCGCGCTCACTCTGATGGCCTTCGAACTGAACCTGGCCGGGGTCGCGATCGGCCTGCTGATCACCGCGACCGCGGGCGTGGTCATGACCATCGGCGGGCACGGCGGGCTGATGGCGGTCCGCGACGGGCTGACGTCGCGCCTGGAGTGGTTCCAGATCTTCATCGCCATCATCAGCGTGACGATCCTGCCGGTCGCCGCCGCTCTGGCCACGCGCCGGCGGCTGGAGGCCAATCTGCGCGAGGCCAACCGGCTGTCGGCCCTCACCGAGCAGATCGCCGGCATCGGCTATTGGCGCAACGACCTGGTGACCGGCCGGCGCACCTGGTCGGAGCAGGTGTTCGCGATCCACGGCCTTAAGCCGGCCGACGTCTGCTCCGATCAGCCCTATGCGCTCAACCTCTATCGTGAGGGCGATGGGCAGAAAGTGGTGGACGCGATCCGCCGCACGGTGACGACCGGCAAGCCTTTCGACCTGAAGCTCACGCTCACCCGCGCCGACGACGGGCGTGAGCGGGTGGTCGCCTACAAGGGCGAGGGCGAGCGCGACCAGACCGGCGCGGTCTGCGCGGTCATGGGCGTGATCCGCGACGTCACCGAGGAGGAGACCGCGCGCCAGGCGATCGAGGACGCCGCGGCCGCCAAGTCGCTGTTCCTGGCCAACATGACGCACGAGATCCGCACGCCGCTGACCTCGATCCTGGGGTTCGCCAACCTGCTTGCCGGCCAGCCGGACCTGAACGAGACCGCCCGGACCCGCGTGGCCCGGGTGGTCAGCGCCGGCGAGGCTCTGCTGTCGGTGGTCAACGACGTGCTGGATTTCTCCAAGCTGGAAGCCGGGCGGTTCGAAATCCTGCCCAAGGCGGTCGCGCCGGCCGAGCTGTTGCGCGAGACGCTTCTGATGTTCTCGCCGCAGGCCGACGCCAAGGGCCTCAGCCTGACCTTTGAGGCCGACAGCTTGCCGGCCTTCGTGCTCATCGATCCGGACCGGCTGCGGCAGATCCTCATCAATCTGGTGGGCAACGCCATCAAGTTCACCGACCAGGGCGGCGTGCATCTGACCGCGGCCTATTCCGCGCGGACCGGCCAGCTGCGGGTGCGGGTGGAAGACACCGGCGAGGGGATGACCAAGGCGCAGCAGAAGAAGCTGTTCCAGCGGTTCTCGCAGGTTGACGCCTCCTCGACGCGGCGCCACGGCGGCACCGGGCTGGGGCTGGCGATCAGCAAGGGGCTGGCCGAGGCGATGGGCGGGACGATCGGCGTCGCCAGCAAGGCCGGCGTCGGCTCGGCGTTCCACTTCCGGATCGATGCGCCGGTCACGCAGGCGCCTGCGGCTGAGGCCGAAGAGATCGCGGCCGGTTCGGCCCTGCAGGGTGTGCGCGCCCTGATCGTCGACGACAATCCGATGAACCGCGAACTGGCCCGCGCCGTGCTGGCCCCGTTCGGGGTGGAGATTTCGGAGGCCGCCGACGGTCTGGCTGCGGTGGCCGCCGCGGCGCATCCTTTCGATGTGATCCTGATGGATATCCGCATGCCGCGGATGGACGGGCCGGCGGCGCTGGCGCAGATCCGGTCGGGAGACGGCCCCAATAGAGACGCGCCGATCCTCGCCTTCACCGCCGATGCGCAGGTGGCCGGCATCGGCGAGCCGCGCGGCTTCGACGGTCTGGTCCGCAAGCCGATCGTCGCCATGGCGCTGGCGCAGGCCATCAGCGAGGCGGTTTGCCGCGAGGCGCAGCCGGGCGTCGGCCGCGACGAGGCCGCCGCCTAGACGTCCAGGTCGGCCACCGCGAACTCGGCGTTCTCCTGGATGAACTGGAAGCGCAGTTCCGGCTTGCGGCCCATCAGCTGTTCGACGAGCGCCTCAACGCCCTCTTCGGCGCGGGGCAGGGTGACGCGGGCGAGCGTCCGCTTGGCCGGGTCCATGGTCGTTTCCTTGAGCTGCGACGGCATCATCTCGCCCAGGCCCTTGAAGCGGCTGATCTCCGGTTTCTTGCCCTTGAACTCACCGGCCAGCAGCTCTTCCCGATGGGCGTCGTCGCGGGCATAGACGATCTTGGTCCCATGGCTCAGGCGGTAGAGCGGCGGCAGCGCCAGATAGAGGCGGCCAGAGCGGACCATCTCCGGCATGGTGCGGTAGAAGAAGGTGATCAACAGGCTCGCGATGTGGGCGCCGTCGACATCGGCGTCGGTCATGATCACCACGCGGTCGTAGCGGAGGTCCTCTTCCTTGAACTTCGCGCCGCCCTGGACGCCCAGCGCCAGCAAGAGGTCGCTGAGTTCCTTATTCTGACCCAGCTTGTCCAGCGTCGCCGAGGCGACGTTGAGGATCTTGCCGCGCAGCGGCAGGATCGCCTGGCTCCTGCGGTCGCGGGCCTGCTTCGCCGAGCCGCCGGCGCTGTCGCCTTCGACCAGGAAAATCTCGGTGCCGTCGATGGCGTTGCCGGAACAGTCGGCGAGCTTGCCGGGCAGGCGCAGCTTGCGGGTCGCCGACGCGCGGGCGACCTCCTTGTCCTTGCGGCGTTTCAGCCGTTCCTCGGCGCGCTCGATGACGAACTCGAGCAGGGCCGAAGCCATTTTCGGCTGCGCCGTAAGCCAGTGGTCGAAGGGGTCACGGATGGCGGCCTCGACCAGGCGCTGGGCGTCGGCGGAGGAGAGGCGCTCCTTGGTCTGCCCCTGGAACTCGGGGTCGCGGATGAAGACGCTGACGAGCGCGCCGGCCTGGGCGATGACGTCGTCGGCGGTGAGGATCACGCCGCGCTTGTCGCCGGTGAGCTCGGCATAGGCCTTGAGGCCGCGGGTCAGCGCCGCGCGCAGGCCCGCCTCGTGCGTGCCGCCCTCCGGCGTCGGCACGGTGTTGCAGTAGGACTGCAGGAAGCCGTCGGCCTCGCCGAAGCCGGCGGGAGTCCAGGCGATGGCCCACTCCACCTTGCCGGTCTCGCCCGGGCGGGAATAGCGGCCGGCAAAGGGCTCTGGCGTGACCGTCTCGATGTCCTTGACCCGCTCGGCCAGGAAGTCGGCGAGGCCGTTGGGGAAGCGGAACGTCGCCTCGGCCGGGGTCTGGTCGTGGATTCGGGACGGATCGCAGGACCAGCGGATCTCGACGCCGCCGAACAGATAGGCCTTCGACCGCGCCATCCGGTAAAGCCGCGCCGGCTTGAAGGCGGCGGCCTCGCCGAAGATCACCGGGTCAGGGGTGAAGGCGATGGCGGTGCCGTGCTTGCGTGTGGGGCCCAGCTTCTCGATGGAGCCGATGGGCTTGCCGCGGGTGAAGGCCTGACGCCACTCGAAACCGTCCTTCCAGGCGGTGACCTCGACCCGTTCCGAAAGCGCGTTGACCACGGAAACGCCGACGCCGTGCAGGCCGCCGGAGGTCTCATAGGCCTTGCCGGAGAATTTCCCGCCGGAGTGCAGGACGGTCATGATGACCTCCAGCGCCGACTTGCCGGGATGCTTCGGGTGCGGGTCCACGGGGATGCCGCGGCCGTCGTCGGTGACTGTGAGTTGGCCGTCGGCGTCGAGATGGACCTGGATCAGCTTGGCGTGGCCGGCCACGGCTTCATCCATGGCGTTGTCCAGCACCTCGGCGAACAGGTGGTGCAGGGCGCGCTCGTCGGTGCCGCCGATATACATGCCCGGGCGTTTGCGGACCGGCTCCAGCCCTTCCAGCACCTCAATGTCCTTGGCCGAATACCCACCCGTCGGCGCATTGGCGGACGCGGCGGCCGGCGCGGGCGGCGGGCTCGGACGTGGCTCATGACTCTGGGCCAGCGGCGAGGCCGGCGCAGGGTTGAGCGCGTCGTCGAACAGGGACGCTTGCGGCTGGGCGGCGGGCTTGGCGGAAGGCGGGGACATGGACCGGTAAGCTTGGGACGATTCCTGGAAGCGCCCGATATGAATCGCCGCGCGCGCGAACGCAATGTGGCCTCTCGACAGGGACGGCCGGCCGGGCTCCTAATCCAGAGAAAAGGGTGGGTGGATGTCGAGCTGGAAGGATCCGGAAATCGCGGGCGTCCGCGCCCTGCTGGCCTCGCGCCAGCCTGCGCCGGGCGAACCGAGGCCGAGCATTGAGGCGCGCCGCGCGGCGTCCGATGCGTTTGGGGAAATGGGCTCCCTGCCGCCGGGGTGCCGCCACGAGCCGATGATCGCCGCGGGCGTGAAGGGCGAGCGGGTGATCCCGGCCGGCGCGCTGGAGGGGCGGCGCATGCTCTATCTGCATGGCGGCGGCTACACCGGCGGCAGTCCGCGCAGCCACCGGCCGTTGGCCGCCAGGCTGGCCGAGGCGTCGCGCACCAGCGCCATTGTGGCCGAATACCGGCTGGGGCCGGAGCATGCCTGTCCAGCGGCGCTGGAGGACGCCATCGCGGTCTACCGGTGGATGCTGGAGGAGGACGGCGCGGAGCCCGAGCGGACGATGGTGGCCGGCGACTCCGCGGGCGGCGGACTCACGCTCGCCCTGACGCTGGCGCTCAAGGACCTTGGCCTGCCGCAGCCGGCCGGGCTGTTTGTGATCAGCCCCTGGGCCGACCTGACCCAGAGCCACGCGAGCTATCACACCAAGGCCGCCGATGATCCGATGATCACCAAGCAGGGCCTGGACGACAGCGCCAAGGCCTATCTGGCGGGCTTCAACCCGCGCGATCCCCGGGCCTCGCCGGTGTTCGGGGACTTCGAGGGCGTCGCGCCGATGCTGATCCAGGTGGGCTCGGAGGAGGCGCTGCTGGGCGACAGCCTGCTGCTCGCCGAGCGCGCCGGTCACGCCCGCGTCGAGGTGCGCCTGGAGGTCTGGCCGGAGATGATCCACGTCTGGCACGCCTTCGGCGGCCAGCTGGGCGCCGCGCGCCGGGCGATCAAGGCGGCGGGCCAGTGGATGGACGCTCGGATGGGTGGCTGAGACGTCCGTGCGGCGGCGTCTGGCGGGCCTGGCTCTGGCCACGGCGATCGCCCCGCAGGCCGGCCAGTCCTACAAGCCGCTCGGCCTGGCGCCGGCGCCGCTCAGCGGATCGCGTCGGTGGTCGCCGCGCTGATCTCGAAGGGGAAGTTGACCGCGGCCGGGGTGGGCTTGCCGCCCAGCAGGGCCGGTTTCACCTTCAGATAGGGCGCGAGCCGCAGGATCATGGTCCCCATGCCGACGCCGTAGGGCTGCTGGTAGACGACCATGCAGTCGTAGGTCGTGCCCAGCCGGCCGATGAGGCAGTTCAGCACCGCCGAGCCGGGCTTGCCGTACTTGGCGACCGCGGGCGTCGCGTTGGTGGCGAAGTCGCCCTCCTTAGGCGGGACCTGCCAGGCGACCGGCGTCTCGACCACGGGCCAGCTGGCGGTGATCACCACATCCGTGCCGGCGGGCCGCGCGTCGGACGGGCGCAGACGATACTTGGGCGCCAGGCTCAGCAGCGCCTGGCCAAAGGCCGGACCGCCCCGCTGGATCATCACCGTGCAACCTTCCAGCACGCCGGACGGCCCCGCCGTGCAGTGGGCGGCGGCGCTGCCCTCGGTCTTGCGCGGCGGCGTGGCGGCGGTGACCTCGGCGTCGGTCGGCAAGGCGTCGACCGCGGGCTTGGCGCCCCCATAGAGGCTGGCCGCACCTGGCTGGCCGATCTGTTGGGCCGCCGCGCCGCCAGCCGCGCTCAGAGCGACAACACCTGCCAGGGCGGTGAGAAGCCGGGTCCGCATCGGGTGTCCGACGCCTACTTCTTCGGCGTGTAGATCGCCGAGAGCAGATCTGGCGTTCCCTCGATCCGTTCCAGGCGCGGATAGCGCAGGCCGCCGTGGTAGTCGACGTTGACGGTCACATAGTGGTCGCCGCGCTTGACCAGGAGGCTGATCGGCCCGCCACCCTTCTTGGCCTCGGTGATCGTCTCCTTCAGCCGGTCGGCGTCATAGGCGATGCCGTTCACGGCCAGCAGCTTGCCGCCGATGGTCAGGCCCGCCTTGAAGGCCGGGCCGTTCCACTGGACGCCGGTGATGTCGGCGTCGCGGCCGAGCGTCAGGCCGAGGGAATAGGAGAGATCGGTGGCGTGGCGCCGGGCCTCGGCCGACTTGAAATAATCGGTCGGCGTCTCCGTGTAGACCAGCTTCCAGCCCCCACGGGCCAGGCCGTCGAGCGGCGGCTTGGGCGCCACCGCGTTGATCCGCTCGTTGAGGAACTTCGCCCAATCGTAGGGCTCGACCTTGTTCAGCGCCGCGACCACGTCGTCGAAGGTGTAGGCGACCGGGGTCCAGCTGCCGTCGTCGACGCCGAAGAAGGCCTTGGCGAAGTCGTCGAGCGAGCGTTTGCCGCCCGACTTCTCGCGGATCAGCGTGTCGGCGTCGAGCCAGACCAGCTGGCCTTCCGAATAGTAGTCCTCGCTGCGCTGGAAGCTGGTCCAGGGCTGCGGCCGGCGGGAGGCGATCACCGGATCGTTGGTGGTGTCCTCGACGCTGCGCCAGTCGCGGCCCACGCGGTTGGCGTAGGTGGCGGCGGTGGCGGCGAGCGCATCCAGCGCCTCCTGCTTGGTCAGGAGGCCCGAGCGGCCGGAGAGCACAAAGCCCCAGTACTGCGTCTGGCCCTCGTAGACCCACAGCAGCGACCCGCGCATGGGGACGTTGAAGTTCGGCGTCCACAGGTCGGCCGGGCGGCGGAACTTGCCGTTCCAGCTGTGGGTGTATTCGTGGGCCAACAGGTCCCGCGACGAGGGGCTCTTGGCCCAGCCGGTGAAATAGTCGGGGATGGTGCCGTCCTCGCTGGAGCGGTGGTGCTCCAGGCCCGACCCCCCCATGCGGTCCGACAGCGAGAACAGGAAGTCGTAGTGATTGTAGTGGTGAGAGCCGTAGAGCTTGTAGGCCTGCTGCACGAGCGCCTTGTGCTTCTCGATCTCGTCCGGCGTCGCCTCCAGCAGTTCCGGGCGGTCGGCGATGACGTCGAGGTGGACCGGCGCCGGGCCCGGCGCATCGAGATCGATCTGCCTGGCGTAGCGCCCGGCGATCATCGGGCTGTCGGCCAGGGTGTCGAAGTCGACGGCCTTGTAGTGGGTGACACCGCCCTCGGTCCCGGTGGTCTCCAGCGCCGAGAAGGGGGTCCAGCCTTCCGGGAAGCGGACGCTGGGCTCGATCTGGATGCGCCGCGCGAAGTGGCCGGCCGGGTACATGGCCAGGTTGATCCACTGCAGGCTCAGCATCTCCGGGGTCATGACGATGCGGCCCTCGTCATTGGCGACGGCCGAGAGCAGGTCGAAGTCGACGTCGATGCTGGCTACGCCGGCCGGCACGTCGATGTGGAAGGAATAGACCTCCACCGGATCGCGGAACCAGGTGATCGGCTTGCCGCCGGCGGAAAACGCGATGCCGCCAATGTTCTTCAAGGGGCCGTTGGGGGCGTGATTGCCCGGCAGCCACTGCGGATAGAGGATCGTCATAGGCCCGGCCTTGGCGACCGGGATCGTCTCATGAACGCGGAAGATGTGGCGGTCGAGGTCGGTGGCGTCCACCTGCACCTTCAGGAGGCCGGGGTAGGGCGTGTCCTGCGGCGCCTCGGTCTTCGGCGGCATGGGGTAGGGCTGCGGGCCGGGAGACGTCTGCGCGAAGGCGGAGGTGGAGAGCGCTAGAACGGCGGCGCAGGCGAACAGGGCTGGCTTCAACGGACACGACCTTACGGAGGGGAAGGATTTCCCGTTGTAGGGCGGGTTCGGAGCAAAGCTCAACCGTCGGATGGTTTCGCGGGCGCAATCTCCGGGTCCGGAGGATCGCCGCTGCCTCGGTCGCCCTTGACCAGGGCCTCCTCGGCCTCTGTCGCGGCCTTCTGCGGCGGGTCGAACAGGGCCCCCATGCCCAGCATCAGCGAGGCCATCGCCACGCCGCCCTTGATGCGCCGCCCATGCCTCATGCCCAACCAGCCGAGCAAGGGCGCGAACACGATGACGGCGGCGACCGCCAGGAGATAGCCGAGCCAATCGGGCATGGGCCCAAGGTGGGGAAGGGCCGAGATAAAGAAAGGGCCGCGGCTTGCGCCGCGGCCCCAGGCTTGCCTCAGGGGAGGACCGTCAGCATTTGAAGTACATGTCGAATTCGACCGGGTGCGGGTGCAGCGCCAGCCGCATCACCTCTTCCATCTTCAGTTCGATGTAGCTGTCGATGAAGTCGTCGCTCATGACGCCCCCGGCCTTCAGGAAGCCGCGGTCCTTGTCGAGGTTTTCCAGCGCTTCCTTCAGCGAACCGCAGACCTCGGGAATCTTCTTCTGCTCGCGCGGCGGCAGGTCGTAGAGGTTCTTGTCGGCCGGGCCGCCCGGGTCGATCTGGTTGATGATCCCGTCGAGGCCCGCCATCAGGAGCGCGGTGAAGGTCAGGTACGGGTTGCCCATCGGATCGGGGAAACGGCACTCGATGCGCTTACCCTTGGGGCTGTCGGTGTGCGGGATGCGGATCGAGGCCGAGCGGTTGCGGGCGGAGTAGGCCAGCTTCACCGGGGCTTCGTAGCCGGGCACCAGGCGCTTGTAGGAGTTGGTCGTCGAGTTCGAGAAGGCGTTGATCGCCTTGGCGTGCTTGATGATCCCGCCGATGTACCACAGGCAGGTCTGCGACAGGCCCGCGTACTTGTCGCCGGCGAACAGCGGCTTGCCGCCGCCCCAGATCGACTGGTGCACGTGCATGCCAGAGCCGTTGTCGGCGAACATCGGCTTGGCCATGAAGGTCGCCGTCTTGCCGTAGGCGTGGGCGACGTTCTGGATGACGTACTTATAGAGCTGAAGCCGGTCGGCCATGGTGATCATGGTGTCGAACTTGAGGCCGAGCTCGTGCTGGGCGGGCGCCACCTCGTGGTGGTGCTTTTCCGGCTTCATGCCGAGCTCGCCCATCACCGCCAGCATCTCGCCGCGCAGGTCTTGGGCGCTGTCCACCGGGTTCACCGGGAAATACCCGCCTTTGGGACCGGGACGATGGCCCATGTTGCCCTCTTCGTACTCCTTGGCCGAGTTGGTCGGCAGTTCGGTGGAGTCGTAGCTGTAGCCGGTGTTGGACGGCTGCACCGACCAGCGCACGTCGTCGAAGATGAAGAACTCGGCTTCCGGGCCGAAGTAGACCGTGTCGCCGACGCCGGCGGACTTGACGAAGTTCAGCGCCGACTTGGCGATGGAGCGCGGGTCGCGCTCGTAGGGCGTGCCGGTGTCGGGGTTCACCACGTCGCAGAAGATCGCCATGGTCGTCTGCTGGTAGAACGGGTCGATGATCACCGACTCCAGGTCGGGACGCAGCTTCATGTCGCTCTCGTTGATGGCCTTCCAGCCGGCGATCGATGAGCCGTCGAACATGGTGCCGTCGGTCAGGAAGTCGTCATCGACCAGGTCGATGTCGAAGGTCACGTGCTGCATCTTTCCGCGGATGTCGGTGAAGCGCACGTCGACGTATTTGACGTCCTTCTCCTTGATCTGGGCCAGGATGTCTTTGGCGGTGGTAGCCATGGTCGGTAATCCCCTTAGGTAGAGTGGTGTCGATGAGGTGGGTTAGACGGCGTCGGCTCCGGTTTCTCCCGTCCGGATGCGCATGACGTCGAGGACGTCGGAAATGAAAATCTTGCCGTCGCCGATACGTCCGGTGCGGGCCGCGGTGGCGATGGCCTCGAGGGCGCGGGCGAGCTGGTCGTCGGCGATGACCACCTCGATCTTGATCTTGGGCAGGAAGTCCACGACGTACTCCGCCCCGCGGTAGAGTTCGGTCTGCCCCTTCTGGCGCCCGTAACCCTTGGCCTCGATGACGGTCATGCCCTGAATGCCGAGTTCCTGCAGAGCCTCCTTCACCTCGTCCAGCTTGAACGGCTTGATGATCGCTTCGATCTTTTTCATCGGTCCTCGGACGCGCCGCCCCCAACGGCCTACTGGCGGTCGGGGCGACGGAGCATGGCTTGGCGGGGGCTCACAAGCGCGCTCGCGAGCGGGGCTGGGACGGGCGTGCGCCAAAGCGGCGGGCGCCCGGAAAGCAGGCGCCACGAGATCAAAAACCAGTCAATGCCGAAATGCCTTCAAGACCGCCTTTCCCGCCCCTAGGATCGCGCGGCGCAACGGTCGGAAGGCGAGTGAAGTATGGACGGCAAGACCCCAGTTCTGATCGGAGCGGGCCAATTCACCTATCGCGGCGATCCGGGCGCGTCGCCCGCGCCGACCGTCCTGCTGAAGATTGCGGCGGAACGGGCGGCGGCGGACGCGGGGATCGGGGCGGCCGGCTTGGCGCAGCTCGACGGCTTGGCGGTGGCGGGCTTCACCATCGACGCCCCGGGCTCGACGCGGGGCATGATCCCGCACTCGGTCAATCCGCCGGCCAGCCTGGCGCGGGAGCTGGGCGCGGCGCCGGCGTGGCAGGTCTATTCCCACATGGGCGGCAATACCTCCCAGCAGCTGGTCAACGTCATCGCCGAGCGGATCGCCAAGGGCGAGACGCAGCTGGCGCTGGCGGTGGGCGCGGAATTCCTGGGCTCGGCGGTGAAGCGGCTGACCAAGGGCTTGGGCTTCGACGACTGGCATGAGGATGACGACCTGCCGGAGCCGCAGCGGATCGGCGACGGCCGCAACGGGGTCACGCCCTATGAGGCGCGGCATGCGCTGAACAGGCCGATCAACATCTATCCCATGTTCGAGAACGCGCTGCGGGCCCGCGACGGCCGCTCGGTCTCCGACCATCAGGCGCGGCTCGGCAAGCTGTTCGCCCCCTTCACCCAGGTGGCGGCGAACAATCCGGAGGCCTGGTTCCCGACGGCCCGAACGGCCGAGGAACTGGTCACCGTCTCCGATCGCAACCGGATGGTGGGCTTTCCCTATCCCAAGCTGCTCAACGCGATCATGGAGGTCGATCAATCGGCCGGCGTGATCCTGGCGAGCGTCGACAAGGCCCGCGATCTGGGCGTGCCCGAGGAGAAGTGGGTCTATCTGCACGGCTGCGCCGACGCCGCCGACCTGTGGTTCCCCACCGACCGGCAGAACTACCATTCCAGCCCGGCCATGCGGCTGACCGGCAAGCACGCCCTGGAGATGGCCGGGATCGGGCTTTCCGACATCGACTACATCGATCTCTACTCCTGCTTCCCGGTGGCGGTGGAGATCGGAGCGGAGGAACTCGGCCTGTCGCTCGACGATCCGCGCGGCTTCACCGTGACCGGCGGGCTGCCCTACGCGGGCGGCCCCGGCAACAACTACGCCATGCACTCGATCGCGACGATGGCGGGGAAGCTGCGCGCCAAGCCAGGGAGCTACGGGCTGGTGACGGCCAACGGCTGGTACCTGACCAAGCAGTCGACGGGGATCTATTCGACGACGCCGCCCAAGGCGCCGTTCGAGCGGCAGGACCCCGGCGTGCTGCAGCGCCAGATCGACGCCCTGGCCCATCCGCCCGTCACCGAAACGCCGCAGGGCGCCGCGACAATCGAGACCTACACCGTCGTCCACCGCCGCGAGGGACCGTTCATGGGGATCGTCATCGGCCGCGATGCGGACGGCCGCCGCTTCGTCGCCAACACGCCCAACGATCCCGCGACGCTGGCGAGCCTGGAGGACGGCGAACAGGTCGGCCGCACCGGGCGGGTGGAGCAGGGCGCCCAGACCAACCTCTTCACCCCGGACTGAGAAATCGCATGGCCCGCCTCTACCTGATCCGGCACGGCAAGCCCTCCGCCACCTGGGGCGGCGATGACGATGATCCGGGGCTGGACGCTGCCGGCCAGGCGCAGGCGAAGGCGGCGCGCGACTGGCTAATGGCGCTGCCCGCCGGGGAGCGGGTGACCAAGGTCGTGAGCTCGCCGCTGCGCCGCTGCCGGGAGACCGCGCAGCCGACCGCGGACGCGCTTGGCGTGAAGATCGAGATCGACGCGCGGGTCGGCGAGATCCCCACGCCCGCCGGCATCGCGCTCGCGGATCGCGGGACCTGGCTGCGCGAGGCCTTCGCCGGAACCTGGAAGGGCATCAAGGGCGACCTGGACTACGACCAGTGGCGCCGCGACATCGCCGCCTCCCTGTTGCCGCGCAGCGGGACCGCGGTGTTCTCGCACTATGTGGCGACCAATGCGGTGGTGAGCCTGTTGCTGGGCGATCCGCGGGTGCTGGCCTTTCGCCCGGACCACGCCTCGATCACGACGCTCGAGACCGACGGCGGCAAACTTCGGCTGATCCGCAAGGGCCGCGAAGCCACCACGGGCGTACTTTGAGATGAGGCTGTAAGCAGTTGAGTGTCCGGCAAATCCTGAACGTCGCCGAGATGGGCCGCGCCGACGCCGCGGCGATCGCCGCCGGCACGCCGGGGCTGGTGCTTATGGAGCGCGCCGGGACGGCCGTGGCCGACGCGGTCTGCGCCCGGTTCGCCCGCCAGACGACCACGGTGCTCTGCGGACCGGGCAACAACGGCGGTGATGGTTATGTGGCGGCCCGTGTCCTGAAGGATCGCGGCTGGCCGGTGGAGGTGCGCAGCTTCGGCGAGCCCGCGACGCAGGACGCTCAGGCGGCAAGCGCGCGATGGGACGGGAGCACGAAGCCGCTGAACGGCGCGCTGGAGCCTGGGGTCTGGATCGACGCCCTGTTCGGCGCGGGGCTGACGCGGCCGCTGAGCGGTCCGGCGGCGGCGGCGGCCTTGCGCATGGCCGAGGCGCCCGAGCGGGTCGTGGCGGTCGATGTGCCCAGCGGCGTGGCCGGCGACACCGGCAAGCCCAACGGCCCGGCCGCCTGCGCGACGCTGACGGTGACCTTCCACGCCAAGAAGCCGGCCCACCTGCTGGAGCCCGGCCGCAGTCGCTGCGGCGAGGTGGTGGTGGCCGATATCGGGCTGGGGGCGACGGAGAGCCAGGTCGTCGAGAACGGCCCGGAGCTGTGGCTGCCGCGCTTCCCCTGGCCGACGGCGGCGTCGCACAAGCACGCGCGCGGCCGCCTGGTGGTTGTGAGCGGCGAGGCCTGGCAGACCGGCGCGGCGCGGCTCGCGGCGCGCGGCGCCCTGCGGATCGGCGCGGGCCTGGTGACTGTGCTGTCGCCGCCCGAAGCCCTGCCGATCAACGCCGGCCACCTGGAAGCGGTGATGCTGAAGGCCTTCGAGACCGACCTGGAACTCGAACAGGCCGCAAAGGACGTCGACGCGGCGGTGATCGGCCCGGCGGCCGGCGTGGGCGAGCCGACGCTGTTGAACGTGCTGGCGCTGGCGCGGACCGGCGCGGCCCTGATTCTCGACGCCGACGCCATCACCGTCTTCCGCGATGACCCGGAGGAGCTGTTCTCGCTGCTCGACCGGGATGACGTCCTCACTCCCCATCCCGGCGAATTCGAGCGCCTGTTTCCGGGCCTGCTGGCCGCCTCGCCGGAACGGATCGCCGCGGCGCGCACGGCCGCCCAGCGGGCCGGCGCCGTGGTGCTGCTGAAGGGCTCCGACACCGTGATCGCCGCGCCGGACGGGCGCTGCGCGGTCAATGGCAACGGCTCGCCGTGGCTGGCCACCGCCGGGTCCGGCGACGTGCTGGCCGGCTTCATCGGCGGGCTGGTGGCCCAGGGCATGGAGAGCTTCGAGGCCGCCTGCGCCGGCGCCTGGATCCATTCGGAGGCCGCCGAGCTGCACGGACCAGGCTTGATCTCCGAGGACCTGCCGGGCCTGGCGCCCAACGTCCTACGCCGCCTCTTCGACGAGCGCTGAGCGCGCCAGGCGCGCACGAAAAAGGGCGGCGGATCGCTCCGCCGCCCTTCTCGTCCTTGAGGGCCGCTAAGACCTAGAAGTCCGCGGTCAGGCCCACGAACACGAAGCGGCCGAGCGCGTCGTAGACCTGCGGGAAGGTGTTCCCGTTGCCGACCGTCGCGGGCAGGTTGTTGGCGGCCAGCGGCGGATCCTTGTCGAACACGTTGTTCACGCCAACCCGGAAGTTCAGGTTGTTGTGGACCGTGAAGTTCGCCGTCAGGTCGATGTAGTTCTGAGCCGAGAAGTTCTGCTCGTTGGCGACCTGCAGGCCCGGGTTGTTGAGCTGCGGGTTGGAGTCGAAGGAGTCGGCCGACACCTTGCCGAAGTAGCGCCACTGCATCGACAGGCTCAGCGACTTGAACCAGTCGCCGTAGGAGTACGGCGTGTTCCAGGTCAGGCGGGCCTTGTGACGCCATTCCGGGGACGGGACGCCGCAGATCACGCCGTAGAGGCCCTTACAATCGAAGCTCGGGCCGCCCGGCAGGGGCTGGGTGATCGTGGTGTCGAGCCAGGTGCCGACCATGCTCACTGCGATCGAGCCGTTGTCGCCAAGGCCCAGGTTCGACAGGTCGGTGTGGTAGGCGAGGTTCAGGTCGACGCCGGAGGTCTTCAGCGAGCCGGTGTTGAGCGTGGTGTCCTGCACGAAGCCCGCGTTGGTCAGGAACAGCGAACCGTTCGGGTCACGGTGAACCAGGTTGCAGAACGTCGGGCTGCCGGTGGCCAGGCAGTTGTTCAGTTCCAGCGTCGCGCCGATCCGCGAGATGAACTGGTCGACCTTGATGTTGAAGTAGTCGAGGCTGACCGAGAGGCCCGGAACATAGGTCGGCTGCCACACCACGCCGGCGGTGTAGGTGTCGCTGATTTCCGGCTTCAGGTTCGGGTTGCCGCCGGTCTGGCCGTTGTACTGGTTGGCCGGGTTCTTCTCGATGGCCAGGACCTGCGCCGTGGTCAGGTGGAAGAGGCTGGCGCAGGTGGCGACCAGCGGGTTGGCCGCCGTCAGGCCGGCGCAGGGGTCGGCGGTGCCGTCGAGCACCACGTTCTGCGGCGCGAACAGTTCGATCACGTTCGGCGCGCGGACGGCGCGGTTGTAGCCGGCGCGGAAACGGACGCCGTCGACAACTTCCCACTCGCCGGCCACCTTGTAGGTGTTGGTGTCGCCGATCGAGGAGTAGTCGGAGAAGCGGTAGCCGAGCTCGAGCGACAGGTCCTTGGCGAAGGGCATGTCGCTGACCAGCGGCACGCGGGCTTCGCCGAACAGTTCGTAGACGTCGAAGCCGCCGTTGACGGGCGGGTTCGCGCCGCCGTTGCCGTTCACCAGGCCGTTGTTGGCCAGGAAGTCGGCGACAGTGTCGAGATGTTCGCGGCGATATTCGCCGCCGAACGCCACGCCCACGCCCTCGCTGGCGTAGGGGCTCTTGACCCCGTAGTCGCCGAGCTTGCCGGTGAAGGCCAGGCTGACGACGCGCTCGACGATGTTGCCGCTGTTGAAGCTGTTGATCGACAGGAAGTTGATCGCCGCCGGCGAGATGGTCTGGGCCGTGAAGATGTTGATCGGCACGCAGCCCGGATCGGGGTTCGCCGCCGGGTTACAGATCGCCTGGCCGTTGGGGCCGGCGATCGCGTTCAGCGACTGGTTGATGCGGGTGGTGTCGAAGTTGCCGGACTGGCGGTTGTTCACGTTGACGGAGCCGTACTGCATGTACCCGTCGTAGTTCCAGTTCTTGCCCAGGTCGCCGCGCAGGCCGACCACGATCCGGAAGTCGGTGTGGCGGAACTGGGTGAGGCGGCCGGTCTGCTCGCTGGAAAGCAGGCGTCGGGCGACGGTGCCGGTGAAAGTGCCGCCCGGCGTGTTGGCGCAGGTCTGGCCGGCGGTGGCCCCGACGGGAACCAGCAGGCCCTTTTCCTGAGCGCTCAGCAGCGGGTTGGCGCAGTCGATCGAGAAGGTCGAGGCGAAGATGCCGCCGGCCGCGATCTGGGCGGTCGACAGGTCGTCCATGAACATGGCGTCCATGTACGCGTCGGCCCACGGCGCGATCTGGTAGTGGGCGAAGGCGCCCAGGTTGTAGCGCTCGTCAGGCCGCACGAAGAAGTTCGCCGGGCCGAAGTTGAACACGTCCGTCGCCACGCGAGGACGGAAGGTGTTGAAGGTGGTCGGGTCGACCAGGAAGCTGCCGACGCGGGCGGGGAAGGCGGTGCCGGAGCCCGAGCAGCCGAAGCCCGCGGCGGTCGAGGCCAGGGTGCAGGCCGAGAAGTCGCGGTCGGCTTCCAGGATCGCGTTGTTCTGGCGGTAGGTGGCGTAGGCGGTGACGTTGCCCTTGCCGTCCGGGGCGTTGGCGCCGATCACGAAGCTGACTTCGGAGCTTTCGCCTTCCCAGAGGTTGCCCGGGATCGCGTATTGCGAGGGGATGATGGCGGTCGCTGCGGCGGCCTTCAGGGCGTTCTGGCCGGCCGAGTTGTTGTTGTCGTGCTGGTAGCCCGAATATTGCGCGTCGATGCGCACGCCTTCGAAGTTGTGCAGCATGATGAAGTTGACGACGCCGGCCACGGCGTCGGCGCCGTAGGTGGCCGAGGCGCCGCCCGTCAGCACATCGACCCGCTCCACCAGCGCGGCCGGGATGAAGTTCAGGTCGGCGGCCGAGCCGCTGATCCGGGCGGTCGGGTCGCCGGGCATCACGCGGCGGCTGTCGATCAGCACCAGGGTGCGGTTGGGGCCGAGACCGCGCAGGTCGACGGTCGCCGCGCCGGTGGCGCCGTTGGTGATCGAGGAGCCTTGGCCCGCGAACACCTGCGGCAGCGAGTTGGTGATGTCTTCGATCCGCGTCACGCCCTGCGCCTTGATGTCGGCGTTGCCGACCGTAGTCACCGGCGCGATGGAGGTGAGGTTGGGTGACGGGATACGTGTTCCGGTCACGACGATTTCGGAGACTTCGCCGTTGGCCGCGTCAGCCGCGGCGGCGAACGCCTGAGACGCGGAAAGACCCAGGAAGGCCACGCCGCAGATCATCGAGGAGGCCAACAGGCGCTCTCGGGTGTTTTGGATTTTCAAGGTCAACTCCTCCAGCGGCCGCGCTCGCATCGGAGCCGGCCAGCTCCCCACAAAAAACGAGTCCCAGGGACGCCTCTCGGAGACCCCGGTTACGGTGGAGTTACTTAGGGCTGCAGGAAGTGGTCAATGTGGTTGTGGGATTTGCAAAGGTAATGTGGCCTACGTGTCTCGAATTGGACACAAAGATCGAAGTAATCGAGCAAGATTATCGCGTAGTCATAGTTGCATGGATCTGGACAAAACGATCTACAGCGGGATGGCTGTCGTGAACTTCACGCGCTTTTTGACGAAGCTCGCCTCGTAGCGGCGCACAGCCGGGTGGCCGGCGATATTGGCGTCGGTAAAGGCGTTGAACTCCTCCATCCCGCGGAAGATGCCGATGCAGGAGATGTCGTAGGCGCCCGAGATCTCCATGCAGACCTGCACATGCGGCGAGCGGGCGAGGTGGGAGCGGAATTCGCTCACCGCCGCGGGGGAGTGACGCTCGAGCTGCACCATCATGATGACTGAGATCCGCTCGCCTACCTGCCCGGGTTCGATGATCGAGACGTCGGCGGCGATCACCCCTTCATCACGGTACTGCCGAATGCGGCGCAGGATCGCCGAGGGCGACAGCGGCACGCGGTCGGCAAGCGCCTGCGCGGTGGCTTGGTTGTTCTCCTGCAGGGCGGCCAGGATCTGAACGTCCAGGCGGTCGAGTGGATAGGCCATAGCGGTTCGTGCTTCCCCAGGTGTCGGGGACCGAACCACAGGAATCGGCGTCGCGACAGTTAACTTGCGTTCATCTGACGTAACAACGTGACGGATGGTATTCGTTCTTGGGTTTGTTGCGATGCTGCATGTACTTTTCTAAACGCGTATCGGAGGAATTCTATACTCAGTAGGTCAGCCTTCGTAGTCGATGGTGACCGCCCGGCGGATCATGTCATCGAGGCGGTCGCGCAACGCGCGGCCCTGGTCGGTGAGGTGGACCACATGGCTGCGGCCGTCGGTCGGATTGAGGAAGGCGTCGACCAGGCCGAGCGCCGGCGCCTGCGCCCAGTCGGAGCCGGGGCGACCCAGCGAGCGCAGGCTGCGCGAGGCGGTGGACTGCGTGAGGCCGGCCACATAAGCGAGTTCCTGCACGCTCAGGCCCTCGTTCTCGCAGGTATAGAGGAAGGCGACGATCTCATTGACGCTGATGCGGGCATCGAGCGCCTTCAGGGCGAGGATCGCCTCCAGCAGAGAGTCCCTGGGGCGCACTTAGGCCTATTCGTCGTCGTAGCGGTTGAGCACGCCGGTGGCCGCCGAACGCGGCGCCGCGCGGGTGAGCGGCAGCGCCTTGCGCTGGCGGCGCTCGCGCATGGCCAGCGTAGCGTCGGGATAGGCGTCGCGAACCAGCTTGAGGATGTCCTCAAGCCGCTTCTGATGATCGGCGGCCTCGATGTAGTCGCCGACGTTCAGTTCGACAGAGATCTGACCACAGAGTTTCATAGCCGTCCTCGACAGCGAGATTGCCCCAACGGAGGAAATCGTAAGCCGATCCGGATGCGGTTTTGCCGTTATCCGATATGGCGCAGCGCACATTCGCGGCGTTGTGCGCTGCGGGCGCGCTTAAAAAGCGCAACTTTCGAATGTGAATGAAATGTAATCCGGTATGTGAAGAATCTGTAATCTATCCAATGGGTTCTCCGGCCGTGAGCGCCAGGAGGGCGAAGGAAGCGAGCCAATGTTCGCCCATGTAGTCGCCCGAAATGTGCGGCAGGGAGGCGGCCATGTGCTGGTCCGCGGCCGCCTCGGCGACGCCGGCGAGAGGATCGCCTGGCGGCAGGCCGGCGGCCAGTTCCCGCCAGCACCAGGCGCGGGAGAAGTTGAGGCCGTCGAGGTGGGCGATCTTGCCGTCGGACCGGTCCGAAACGGTGGCCGGCGTGAACAGGGTGGCCGGCTGGCGCTGCGCCGCGCGCGGCAGGTAGGCGGCAAACCAGGCCCGGAACTCGTCGCGCGGCAGCAGCCTCTGCAGGCAGGCGGCGGTCATCAGGGTGGCGGAAAGGAATTCGTCGCCCGACGGCTCCCAGGCGGGCGCGTCGCGGTCGGCCAGATGCCACGTGCGCATCTTCTGGGTGAAGAGGGCGGTCAGCGCGGCGTTCCCCACGGTCTTCGCGTAGTCCTGGCCGAGCGCGATGGCGAAAGCGGTCGATGAATGGACGCCGGTGCGCAAGGGGTAGGTGGCCCTGGGCAGGAAGTCCTCGAACCGGGCGACGAACACATCGGCCAGCGGCTGGTGAGTCTTCGCCCATTTTGCCGACGAAGGGGGTGCGTCGTGGGCCAGCAACTCGGCCTGCAGCTTCAGCAGCCAGCCCCAGCCGTAGGGCCGTTCGAAGCCGCGGGAGGAGGGCCGGGCGAGATAGGCGACTTCGCCCGCCACCTTTTCGGCGGTGAAGGCGGCGTCGAACAGGGCGCGGATGGCCGGCGCCTCCGGGATCGCGGGCTGCAGGCGGAGCAGCGTCGCCAAGAGCCAGTAGCCGTGGACGCAGGAGTGCCAGTCGAAGCTGCCGAAGAAGATCGGGTGCAGGTCGCGGGGCCCGCGCGCATCGGCGGGGCCGTCCAGTACGTGATCGAGCTTGTTGGGGTACTCGCGCGCCACGTGGCCCAGCGCGATGCGGGCGAACTGCGAGGCGAGTTCGCGGGTCACGCGGCCGTTGGTGGCGTTAGGGGCGGAAGGCGAGGACATACATGAGCACCACGTTGACGATCAGCATGAGGAGCGCGGTCGGGATCTGGGCCTTGATCACCGCATAGCGGTCGGGAAGCTCCAGGAGCGCCGAGGGCACCAGGTTGAAGTTGGCCGCAAGCGGGGTCATCAGTGTCCCACAGAACCCCGACAGCATGCCTATCGAGCCGATCACGGCGGGATTGCCGCCGAAGTGGCCCACAAGGATCGGCAGGGCTATCCCTCCGGTCAGCACCGGGAAGGCGGCAAACGCGTTGCCCATCAGCATGGTGAAGGCGGCCATGCCGACGCAATAGACGCTGACCGCCGCCAGGCGCGTGTCGACCGGGAGGTAGGTGCTGGTCAAAAGGCCGATGGCCTTGCCGACCCCGGCCAGCGCGAAGACGGCGCCAAGCGCGGCCAAGAACTGCGGCAGGAGCGCGGCCCAGCCGATGGTGTCGGCCAGCCGGCGGCCCTCCTGCAGCGGACTGGCCCAGGGCTGGCGCAGCAGGGCGAGCGCCAGCGCTAGGCCGACGATCACCGCCAACGCAAGCGAGATCAGGGTCGCCTGCTTGGGGTCCATCAGTGGGACGCCGCCGATCTGCACCGGCTTCAGCAGCAACACGCCGATGGCGACCACCAGGGGCAGCATGAGCGCCGGCAGGAAGAGCCGGTTCCCGAATTGCTCGGCCAGGCCGGTGCGCTCGGCCGGCGAGGTGGTGGCGGGCTGGCCGCGTCCGAGGAACCCGAAGCCGGCGATCAGCGCCAGGCCCAGCACCAGGACGCCGTTGCCGAGGTCGCCGAGACGGTCGCCCGCCAGGAAGCTCACCGCCACCAAACCCCAGAACAGGGCGTTCCCCCAGCGCTTGCGGTTGACCCGGTCCGTGGCGCTGAGAAGCGCGAAGGCCGCGTACATCAGCCCGGCCAGGACATAGACGAAGCCGAGCTTGATCACGCCTTGGTGCTCCGCGCGAGACGGCGGTCGAAGAGCAGCAGCCGCGCGCCGTGAATCGCAAAGGCGGCGAGCGCGGTGGGAATCGACCAGACGGAGATGCGCAGCGGGTCGATGACGATCTTGCTGGTGGTCAGGAAACTCACCACGAGCAGGACCGAGCCCATGGCGACGAAGACGTCTTCGCTGAAGAACACGGCGATGTTGTCCGTGGCCGCCGCCATGGCCCTGACGAGGTAGCGGGTTTCCGGCGCCGGCGGCCCGTCCCGCACCTCTGTGGCCGCTTCGGCCATCGGCGCGATGAGCGGCCGCACGGTCTGGGTCTGACCGGCGATCGTCGCCAAACCCACCGCCGAGGTGGCCTGGCGCAGCGCCATATAGCTGATCAGGAAGCGGCCGGCGGTGACTCCGCGCGATGTGGCGATGATCGCCGCCGCCCGCTCGCGCACGCCGGCGCGCTCCAGCATCCCCACCAGGGGGAGCACCAGGTAGGCGCTGGTGACGAAGCGGTTCTCGTTGAAGGCGTGGCCGAACGCCGCCAGCACCTGCAGCGGCGAGAGGCCGGCGAACCAGCCGCTGGTCATGGCGGCCAACAGCACCACCAGCAGCGGATTGAGCCGGACGGCGAAGCCCACCACGATCACGGCCACGCCCAGCAGGATCAGCATCCGGTCTCCCTCGCAGACGGCGGGATCATAGGACCGCGTGCGGCCCCCACAGGCAACGCCCTAGTGGAGCCACCCCGACGCCGCGCCGGCCAGGAGGGCGACGCCCAGCAGCGCGCGATAGGCCACGAAGGGCCAGGCCGAGACGCGCTCGAGGATGCGCATCAGGGCCCAGATGGTCACGAAGGCGGAGACCGCGCCCACCGCGATGCCGACGCCCAGCACGCTCCAGCCGTGGCTGCCCAGATGCACTTTGTGCAGCTCCCATAGCTCCTTCAAGCCCGCGCCGGCGATGGCCGGGATGCCGAGCAGGAAGGAGAAGCGCGCCGCCTCCTCGCGCTTGAATCCCAGGGCCAGCGCCGCGGTCAGCGTTGAACCCGAGCGCGAGACGCCAGGGATCAGCGAGCCCACCTGCGCCAGGCCAACCAGCAGGGCGTCGATCAGCCCGGCCTTGGTCACGGTGCGGGAATGGCGCGCGCCGACTTCGGCCAGCGCCAGCAACGCCGCCATCACCAGGCAGGCGACGCCGATCGCCGGGATCGAGCGCAGCGGCGAGTTGCAGGCGTTGAGGATCGGGGCGAGCGCGACGCCGGCCGCGACCAGGGGAATGGTCGCCAGCACGATCCACAGCGACAGGCGGAACTTCGGGTCGCTGAACCGCCCTTTCGCGACCGCCGAGAGCGATCCGCCGGCCAGCCCCGCCACGTCGCTCCAGAAATAGCTGACAACGGCGAACAGGGCGGCGAGCTGCATCGCTGCCGAGAAGGCCGCGCCCGGATCCTGCCAGCCCAACACCGCGGGCACGATCCGCATGTGGGCCGAGGACGAGATCGGCATCAGCTCGGTGATCCCCTGGACCACGCCGAGCAGGGCGACCTTGGCGTAGCCAAGCGCGACGAAGCCGGTATCCACGCCGTTGCAGGCATCCGCCATGATCTACTCCAGACGCCACGATCGGCGGGTTTGTCCGCAATAGCTGAGTCGCATCCCCTAGCGCGCCGCGATCCAGGCGTCTGCAAGGCGCAGGAAGCCTGCGACATCGACGGTTTCGGCCCGCGCCTGGGGGTTCAGGGCCGCGGCCTCGATCAGCGGCTCGCCGCCAAGGCCCTTCAGGCTGGCGCGCAGCATCTTGCGGCGCTGGCCAAAAGCGGCGGCGGTGACCTTCTGCAGGGCGTGGAGGCGCGGCGGCGAGGGCCGGTCGGCGCGGGGCGTCAGGCGCACGACCGCGGAATCGACCTTGGGCGGCGGGGTGAAGGCGCGGGCCGGGACGTCCATGACGATGCCGGCGTGGCTGGTGGCCTGGGCGATCACCGCAAGGCGGCCGTAGGCGGGCGAATCGACGCCGGCCACGATCCGCTGGGCGACCTCGCGCTGGAACATCAGGGTCATCGAGGCCGGGCGCCAGGACCCCGTCAGCCACTTGATGAGCAAGGCCGTGCCGACGTTGTAGGGCAGGTTGGAGACCACGTGGCCCGGTCCGCCGGCGGTCAGCGCCGCCTCGTCGGCGGTCAGCGCGTCGGCGAATTCGAGGGTCAGCGCACCAGCCCCCGCGCTCGACCGCGCCGCCGCAGCCAGGTCCTCCAGCAGCGGGCGGAAGCGCTGGTCCTTCTCGATGGCGGTGACCTGGGCGCCGGTCTCGAGCAGGGCGCGGGTCAGGCCGCCGGGGCCCGGGCCGACCTCGATCACCCGCTCGCCCGGCGAGAGCTCGGCCAGGCGGGCGATCTTGCGGGTGATGTTGAGGTCGAGCAGGAAGTGCTGGCCGAACGCCTTCTTGGCCATCAGCCCGTGTTCCGCGAGCGCCTCGCGCAGCGGCGGCAAAGCCTCGAGGCTCACGCTCTCCTCACCTAAGCCGCCCTGGCCTTGGCCAGCTGGTCGGCGAGGCGGATGGCGGCGATCAGGCTGTCGGCGCGCGCGAGGCCGCGCCCGGCGATGTCGAAGGCGGTGCCGTGGTCGGGCGAGGTCCGCACGATCGGCAGGCCGAGCGTGACGTTCACCCCGCCCCAGAAATCGAGCATCTTCACCGGGATCAGGGCCTGGTCGTGATAGAGGCAGATGGCGGCGTCATAGTTGGCGCGCATGGCCTCGGGGAACAGGCTGTCGGCTGGGTAGGGGCCGGTGGCGTCGATGCCGAGGTCGACCAGCGCGCGGACTGCCGGAGCGACGATCTCGATCTCCTCGCGGCCGATGCCGCCGCTCTCGCCGGCGTGCGGATTGAGCCCGGCGACGGCCAGGCGCGGCTTGGCGATGCCGAAATCGCGGCTGAGCGCCTCGGCGGTGACCTTGCCGACGTTGACGATGGCCTCGGTGCTGAGCTGGCCGGGCACCTGGGCAAGCGGCGTGTGGACGGTGACCAGCGCCACGCGCAGGTCGCCCGCGATCAGCATCATCACCGGCCCGCGCGCGCCGTCGAACCGTTCCGAGGCGGTTAGCTCGCCCAGGAACTCGGTGTGGCCGGGGAACTTGAAGCCGGCGTCGTAGAGCGGGGCCTTGGCAATGGGCGCCGTCACCACGCCGGCCACGGCGCCGGACAGCGCCAGGCCGACGGCGGTCTCGATCCACTTGATGACGGCCGGCGCGGCGGCCGCGGAGGGCTGGCCTGCGACCACGGGGGTTTTCAGCGGGAGGTTGAGGACGGGAAGGGCGGTTTCGAAGACGTCCAGCGCCTCGGCCGGGGCCACCACCTGGCGAAGGATCGAGGCGCCGCCGCCGGAGGCCGAGGCGAGCGCCTGGTAGTCGCCGACCACCAGGAAGGGCGGACCGCCACGCCGCAGCTCGTTCCAGGCCTTGACGACGATCTCCGGTCCAATGCCGGCCGGATCGCCCAGGCTCAGAGCGAGCGGGCCGGGCTTCACCGGTACTCGATGGTCGCGGTATTGCGCAGGTCGCGCATGGCGCGCCGGGCGATCATGCTGAGTTGCTGCCCATAGAGGCGGTTTTCGACCTGGTCGTGGTCGACCTGGGCCGCACCGGCCGCCCGCTTGCCGCAGACGGCGAGCACGTGCAGCCCGACCTTGGTGCGGATCGGATCGGACAGCTCGCCGACCTTCAGCTTGCTGGCGGCGTCCTTGAACTCGGTCGACAGGTCCGCGAGCTCAGCCTCGCCCAGGTCGCTGGCGACCACGCCCGGCGTCTTGCCCGCCGTGACCTCAAGGGTCGCGCAGTCCTTGATGGTCGCCTTGGCCGTCGCAAGCTTGGCGCGGGCGGCCTCGATGTCGGCCGGCGTGGCGGTCGTCGGCAGGGCGACGGCGATCTGCTTGAGGCTGACCAGGGTCTGGCCGGCGCCGGAGCGCTTGTCCTTGAGATAGATGATGTAGACGCCGTCCTTGACCGGGATCGGCTGGGAGAGCTGGCCGGGGCGCAGCTGCTCGATCGCCGTGTCCACCTCGGGCGGCATTTCGCCCGGGCTGATCCAGCCTGCGTCGCCGCCGGCGGCCGCGGTCGAGGAGGAAGAGAACTGCCGAGCGACGGCGGCGAACGGCGCGCCCTGCTGCAGCTGGGCGACCAGCTGGGCGGCGCCCTTGGTCGCGGCATCCATGCCGCCGATGCGGGTGGCGTCGAGGAAGACCTCGCTGACCTCGTACTGCGGCTTGGACGCCGACGCGATCAGGCGCTGCTGGGTGGCCTTGATCTGGTCCTCGCCGATCCGCAGCCGCGAGCCGTAGCGGCCGCGGATGTAACGTTCCCAGCTGCGCTGAGCGCGAATCTGGTCGACCAGGGTGGCTTCGGTGATCCCCTGGGCCTTGAGCGCGGCGACCAGCCCCTCGCGCTTGAGGTTGGATTGCTGGGCCATGTCGGCCAGTTCGTCGTTCACCTCGTCATCGGTCAGGATGATGGTCGACTTGTTGTCCTTCTCGACGCGGCGCAGCTCCTGCACCTGCAGGTGCTCGTCCACCAAGGAGATCAGCGCTTCCTGCTGGAGCTGCGGGATGGTGTCCTGGGTCGGCTGGACGCCGGTGGTGGAGATCAACAGGCGCATGCGTTGCGCCAGGTCGTAGGTCGAGACGATCTCGTCGTTGACGATGGCGGCGACCGATTCCGTCATCGGACGCGCCACGGCCGGCGCGGCGGAGCGCACGGGGCCTGTCGAAACCGCTGTCGGCGCAGGCGCGGCGGCGGCCGGCGGCGCGCCGACCTGGCCCCACGCGCCCATCGGAACGCCCAGGGGCAAGGCCACAGCCAAGGCGGCCGTTGCGATCACAGCGCCGCGCGCCCCCCGGCCCGTGACGTTACGCGCGCGCATCATGGATGAAATCATTCCCTCGTTCGGCCGCGTCCGGCCGCATTCCTTATCGACCATAAAATGGTGCGCCCAATGTGGCGAGCGTTAGGCGTATGGACAGTTGGTCGCTGGAGCCCAGCCGCCCGATTATAACGTCTTCGTGGCGATAGAACACGTCCACGCGGACGCACTCGTCCTTGTAGAAGACGCCGACGTCGCGGATCACCCAGGCCTGCTGGATCAGATCGCGGTTGCCATAGGTGCTGATGCCCCAGTGCTTGGTGCCGGGGATGTTGAAGTCGGCCCCGAGGTCGACGTTCTTGATCGGGGTTCCGTTGAGGCCCTGGTCGTCCTTCAGGTAGCGGACGTAGCCGGTGCCCCAGGTCTCGTTGAAATTGGCCCCCGCCTCAAGGCGGTGAACCTCAAAGGTTTCACCGTCGAGGCGCGTGCGGGCGAAGAAGGAATAGTGTGCCGAGGGCCGGGCGTCGACAGCGACGATCCAGTCGGAGGCGCGGTTGTTGAGGCCCGACCCCGGGTTGAAGACGGTGTTGGGTTCGGCGCGGAAGCTGCGGCCGACCAAGAGGCTCGCCTGACGCCCGTCGTCCCACAGGATTGAGCCACGACCGCCGACGTTCAGGCGCGTGCCGTCCTCATAGAGGTCGTAGCCGGGGAATTTGTCGGCTTGGAAGAGGGTGGTCTCGTCGAATTCGAAGGCCACCGAATCCTCGTCCAGATAGATCGGCTTGCCGGTGGTCGGATCCTTTCCGATGACCACCTGCTGGGCCTTCGGTGAGATGGCGACCTGCGCGAGCGGCTCCAGTACGACCGTCTTGTCGTCGCCCCAGCGGCGGTAGAGCGGATAGGAGATGTCGGCCCCGACCACGCCCACGGCGCGGGCCTCGGTCTTCGAAGCTGTCGTGACGGGCGTTGCGGCCGTCGCCGTCGGCAGGGCGCTGGCGCCGGTCAGGATGTCGCGGATGTCGTAGCCGTCGAGCCGCGCGTTGATGAAAGGCTCGACCCGCAGGCCGCTCTCGGAGGTAAAGATGCGCCGCCAGTCGACGTCGGCGCTGACGCGGGCGCTGTCGAGGCCGGGCAGCCTGGCCGCCTGATTGTCGGGGGACTGGTCGCGGGTGAGCGACACCGCGCTGCCGGTGAAGCTGAGCCGCCCGCCCAAAACGTCGTCGGGATGCTCGTATTGGCTTTCGACGATGGGCGCGACCAACGGGAAGGTGCGGTTGTTGTCGCCCGGTCGCAGGCCCTGGATGCTGATGGCGGCGATCGAGGAATAGGAATCGTCGTCCTGGCGCACCGCATAGGCCTGGCTGATCAGCCGGTGATCATCGGTCACATAGGGGCCGCGGGCCACGCCATAGAAGCGGCCGATATCGTACTTGTCGTTGATCAGCGGATCGGAGGCCCGCTCGGCGGTGAAGCCCACCAGCCATTTGTCGTCGAGGTGGTAGTCGCCGCTCGCCAGGATGTAGCTGCGCGAGGTCGCCTCGCCGAAACGCGTGCCCGAGCCTTCCAGGTCCTTTTCGTAGGTGTAGCCGGCGCGGACATCCAGATCGCCCTCGTTGAAGCGCTGGCGGTAGTGGAGGTTCAGGAATGGATTGACGTTGGTGTTGATCTGCGGGGAGATCGTCAGGTCGGCAGAGGGGCTGATCACCCACAGATAGGGCTGATCGTAGGAGAAGCCGCGGCGGCTGTTGACCCCGATACGCGGCGCCAGCAGCCCGCTCTCGCGTTCCGCCGACGGATCGGCATGCCAAAAGAATGGCAGGTAGAGCACCGGCACGCCCAGCACGTGGATGCGCGCGTGGCGATAGTAGATGATGTGGTGGACCTTATCCTCGACGATCCGGTCGGCGCTGACCGACCAGGTGGGCGACTTTGGCTTGTCGCCGACGCAGATCTCGCACTCGGTGAAGATCGCCCGGTTGAGCTCCTGAAGGTCTTCCGAGCGGCGGACGGCGGTGTCGCCGCTGATCTTGGCCTCCTGGTTGGTCTTCACCTCCTTGATGCGGGTCGAGAAGCCGAGCGCCACCGCGGCCTGCATCTTGTCGTCGAGCGTCATCTGGTCGGCGTATTCGACCTGGCCGTCGTCGTGGATGATCTGGATGTGGCCGTAGGCGCGGATCACGCCCTGGGCCGGCGCGTCCTTGTCGCGCGGCGGCCGGGGCTGACCCTCCGGAGGCGGCGGCGGCTCCTTGTAGACCAGCTTGTCGGCGCGCAGGGTCTTGTCCTGGTAGCGCACCTCCACGTGGCCTTCGGCGGTGGTGATCCCGTTCTTGTCGTCGCGCGAGAGCTGATCGGCCTCGATATAGAGTTCGCCAGGCTTCAGGCCGTCGGTGTTTACAGGCGCCGCCTTGGCGGGCTGTGTGCGCTGGCCCGGTTCATTGTTGAGCACCTGGCCGCGCTGCAGGCGGCCCTGCGGCCCCTGTTCGTATTCGGTGGGCGGCGGGCTCACCTGTTGGGCCAGCGCCAGCGCCGGCCATGCAACCGCCAGCGCGGCGCCGGCCAGGAGCGCGCGCTTCATCGCATAAGAGGGAGCGGCTGCGGACAGCGCGCGCCGACGCGGATTCATCTTCGCCTTCCGATCCTCATCGCGACGCGCCTCACCGCCTGCATAGCCGGGCGTGCGGAGGATTCAACCGTCTTCGGTGTAACAGAGCAGCGTCAGCCCAGACAGCAGCGCCACCGCCGCCGGGGCCCAGGCCGCGGCGAACAGCGGGATTATGTCGGCGCGGCCCAGCGCGCCGGAGAACTGGTTGAAGAAAAAGACGACGAATCCCAGGGCGAAACCGGCGCCCGCGAGGCCGGCCAATCCGCCCAGGCGCACCAGGCGCAGCGAAAACGCTGCCGCCAGGATCGCCATGGCCGCGAACATCACCGGAGTCGCCAGCAGTTGCTGGAAGCGCAGGCGGTAGCCGGCGGCGGAGAAGCCGGAATCCTCGGTCTGCTTGATCGCCGCGGGCAGCCGCCAGAAGGCCACGGCGTCTGGCGGGGCGGAGGAGAAGCGTTCGACCGCGGCTTCGGAGTCCAGGGTGGAGCGAATCGACAGGCTGTCCGACTGCACCGAGCTTTCGCCGGCGCTGGCCTCGCGCACGTCCTTCAACTGCCAGAAGCCCGGGCGCAGGACCGCCTCGGCGGCCTCCAGCCGGCGCTTGAACTCGGGCTGGCCGAACCTGTTCTTCTGATAGACGAACAGCGAGACGCCGCGCAGGCGGACGTCGCCCTGCACCATGTCGCGCGACTTGGCGTGGATCACCATCTGGGTGTGTTCGTCGCCCTGGCGCAGCCAGACGTCCTTGGGGATGTCGCCCAGGTAGTTGGACATGATCTTGGCCTGGTCGGCCTCGAAGCGGGCGTTGAGCTGGGAAGAGATCGGGTTGATCACCAGCACGGTCAGGACGCCGACCACGAAGGCGGCGGCGGCCGAGGGCATGATGAACCGCCACGCCGAAACGCCGGCCGCGCGCATGGCGATCAGCTCGCTGCGGCGGTTGAGGCCGACATAGGCGCTGATGCCGCCGAACAGGAAGACGAAGGGCAGCAGGATCTGAATGAGCGAGGGCGAGCTCAACAGCGTCAAGCCTAACAGATCGGCGGCGCTGACGTCGGCGCGCACCCCGATCTTGCGCGACAGGTTCACGAACTGGATCAAGAGGATCATCGAAGAGATCACCGCCAGCGCCATGCCGACGCCCAGCAGGGTGCGGACCAGCACATAGCGTTCGATGCGCGAATTCATCGCCGCGCCCCTAGGCCGCGACCGGCGCGATGCGCGCGGGCTGGCGGCGGATGTCGATGAAGCGGCTGACCCGCTGGCGGAACACGCTGCGCAGCGCAACCGCCGTCGCGGCCAGGGGGATGAGATACTGCAGGGCGTTCACCCAGACGGCGGAATTGGCGGCCGAGAGCGCGACGAAGCCCAGGATCCGCACCGCGACCGCCGCGGCGCTGACCACGACGATACGGCGTCCATAGCCCAGGCGCGAGAAAGCGCCGCCGAGCACCGCCGAAAGCGCCATGGCCATGAAGGCGATGTTGTAGAGCGGGGTCGCGATCCGCTGGTGCCCTTCGGCGAGCAGCGCCTTGCGGTTCCGCTTCTCCCAGTCCTGCTGCAGGTCCGGGAAGAACAGCTCGTGCAGATAGCGGTCCGACTGTTTGTACTGGATGAGCTCGTCGTTGTCGTTCAGCGAGCTGAGTTCGAAGGGGTATTCCGGCGTGGTCAGGAAGTTCAGCACGCCGCGCGGCGAGAACCGCTGGGTCGACTCGTCATGCAGCAGCAGCACCGGCCCGCCGGCGCGCTGCACCACGCGGCCGGAGTTGGCGATGTAGGTGGTGGCGGTGCCGTCGTCCTTGGTCTGGTGGATGAAGATGTTGTGCATCTCGCCCTTGTTGTCGATCGTCTGGGCGTAGACGGTGAGGCCCGGCACCGGCTGGGTGAATTCGCCTTCGCGCACCAGGGTCGCGGCGAGGTCGGTCTTGACGTCGAACAGGACTTGGCGGAGCGCGCGGTAGGTCAGCGGCTGCACCCAGAGGTTCATCAGGAGCGCCAGGAGCGCGATGGTGCTGGCCAGCCGCATGGCCGGCGAGATCACCCGCCAGCGGCTCATCCCGCCCGCGAAACAGACGACGATCTCTTGCTCGGTATGCAGGCGATTCAGCGCCACCAGGGCGGCCACGAACACCGCGATCGGCAGGATCATGTTGATCAGCTGCGGCATGTACAGCAGCGTGACCTTCAGGAAGACCATGAAGCTCTGGCGCTGGTTCACCACCAGATCGAGGCCCGACAGGCTCTGACTCAGCAGCACGACCGCTGACAACGCCGTGATGGCGAGGACGGTGGGGCCTAGCAGTTGCCGGAGCAGGTAGCGGTCGATCAGGCGCATCGGTAAGATTTAGGGCTCACTCGGAGTTTTTGCCGCGCCCCCGCCGCGGAGGTGATCTAAACCATGCGTCGCCCCATGAGACAACCGCCGGACGCCGTCCGCGGGCGCTCTGCGGCAGCCCTTGTCACCTGAGAGACACGCATGGATATCGAGTTCGTCGCCGCCGGCGCAGCCTTGCCCCCGAAAACCGCCCTGGCCCGTATCGTCCACGAGGGCGTGAAGCTGGAGGGCGTACTCGCCCAGGCCGCCGCCGCCAGCCGCTTCACCGGCGCCAAGGGCCAGACGCTCGATGTGCTGGCGCCGTCAGGCGTGGACGCGCCCCGGCTGGTGCTGGTCGGCGCCGGCAAGGCGGACGGCGTTGACGCCATCGGGATCGAGCACGCCGCGGCCAGCGCCTTCGCGGCGGTGAAGGCTTCGGGCCTGGAGGCGGTGCGCATCGAGCTGCCGGAGGGGGCTGCCGATCTGGCGGCGCATGCGGCGCTGGGCGTGCGGCTGGCGAGCTACCGGTTCGACAAGTACCGGACCAAGGAGCCGGCGGAAAAGAAGCCCTCGGTGGTGACGGCGCAGGTGGTCGCGACGGACCCGGCCGCGGCCTCGAAGGCCTTCGAACCGATGGCGGCGCTCGCCGACGCGGTCAGCTTCACCCGCGACCTGGTCTCCGAGCCGCCGAACGTCCTCTATCCGGCGGAATACGCCCAGCGGGTGAAGAAGCTGGAGGCGCTGGGCCTGGAGGTCGAGATCCTCGGCGAGGCCGAGATGATGAAGCTCGGCATGGGCTCGCTGCTGGCCGTGGGCCAAGGGAGCGTTCGGGATAGCCAGCTCGTGGTGATCAAGTGGTACGGCGCCGACGACAAGAAGGCCCAGCCCGTCGCCTTCGTCGGCAAGGGCGTCTGCTTCGACACCGGCGGCATCTCGATCAAGCCGGCCGAGAACATGGAAGACATGAAGTGGGACATGGGCGGCTCGGCCGCGGTCGCTGGGCTGATGCACGTGCTGGCCGGCCGCAAGGCCAAGGTCAACGCCATCGGCATCCTGGGCCTGGTGGAGAACATGCCCGACGGCAACGCCTATCGCCCCGGCGACGTGCTCACCTCGATGTCCGGTCAGACCATCGAGGTCATCAACACCGACGCCGAGGGCCGCCTCGTGCTGGCCGACGCCGTCTGGTACTGCCAGGACCGCTTCAAGCCCAAGTTCATGGTCGACCTGGCGACGCTGACCGGCGCGATCATCATCGCGCTCGGCCACGACCTGGCCGGCTGCTACGCCAACAACGAAGAGCTGGCCGCCAACCTGATCGCCGCCTCCCAGGCCGAGGGCGAGCCCCTGTGGCGGATGCCGCTGCCGGCCGCCTACGACAAGAACATCGACTCGATGATCGCCGATATGAAGAACACCGGCGGCCGGCCGGGCGGGTCGATCACCGCGGCCATGTTCATCCAGCGCTTCGTGAACGGCACGCCCTGGGCGCACCTGGACATCGCCGCCACCGCCTGGCGCAATCCCTCGAAGGTCCCTACCAGCCCCGACGGCGCCACCGGCTACGGCGTGCGCCTGCTGAACCGGATGGTGGCGGAGAAGTACGAGGGCTGAGGCGCCGATGTCTGAGGCCGCAACCGAGGTCTGGTTCTATCACCTGGAGCGGACGGGGCTCGACCAGGCCCTGCCCGAACTCCTGGAGAAGACCCTGCAGCGCGGCTGGAAGGCGGTGGTGCGGGCGCGGACGGCGGATCGGCTACAGCACCTGGACGCGGCCCTGTGGACCTGGCGCGACGACAGTTTCCTGGCGCACGGCCCGGATGACGAGCCGGGGGCGGAGCGCCAACCGATCCTCCTGACCACCGGCTTTGCGAACGCCAACGGCGCCGACGCGCTCTTCCTGGTCGACGGTGCCGAGCCCGGCGAACTCGTCGGCTACGCCCGCTGCATCGTGCTGTTCGATGGCGGCGACGAGGCGCAGCTGGCGGTGGCGCGTGCGCAGTGGAGCGCGATCAAGACCAGCGGCTCGCCGCTCTCTTACTGGAAGCAACAGGCGCGCGGCTGGGAGAAACAGGCGTGAGGTCGCTGCTGCTTGCGGGCCTGGCCCTGCTGGCGGCGGGCTGCGCGCCGACCTATCCGGTGGTGGCCGAGCACCCGGGGACCGCCAATGCGCCGGTCGAGGCGCGCCCAGCCCCAACGCCGGCCACGCCGGCGCCGCAACCTGCGCCGCAGAGCGAAACGCCGGCCGCGCCGCCGCGCTCGCTGCTGCCGCAGTCCACAGCGCAACGCCGCGATCAATGCGGCGCGGCGGAGTTGCAGAGCCTCATCGGGCGGCCGCGCACCGAGATTCCGGTCCCGCTGGACCCGCGCCGCCAGCGGGTCGCCTGCACCACCTGTCCGGCCGCCGAGGACAGCGATCCGGCGCGGCTGAACTTCCTGTTCGACGCCCAGACCGGCCGCATCCGCCAGATTCGCTGCGGCTAGGTTCCGAACGGCGTCTCGGGCGGCGCGTCGGGGATATCCACGCCCAGCTCACGCAGCAAGCTCAGCCAGGCCGCCAGGCCGTCGGCGCGGGAGAATCTGGCCACCGCGGTCTCCCGGGCGGCGGCGCGCAGGGGCGCCGACGCGCTCGGCTTGCGGCAGGCCTCGATCAGCGCCTGGGCGAGCGCGTCCACGTCGAAGAACGGCAGCAGCCGGCCGTTGACTCCGTCCTCGATGGCGTCGTGCAGCGGCGCGGTGTCGGAGGCCACCACATAGCAGCCGCTGGCCATGGCCTCGACCAGCGACCAGGAGAGCACGAAGGGATAGGTGTAGTAGACGTG
>Ga0209166_10000524_pt1 | contig 41717 bp, 44 predicted proteins | sample Coa_R1_3_FD_187151 | JGI IMG/M metagenome (GOLD analysis project Ga0209166, IMG submission 187151) | Surface soil microbial communities from Centralia Pennsylvania, which are recovering from an underground coalmine fire - Coalmine... | ecosystem: Environmental > Terrestrial > Soil >...
CGAGCCCGACGCCCGGCGCGTCGCGCATCGTCTCGATCATGTCGTCGATCAGCCGCTGCAGCGAACCGTCGATGCACTCGATTCGCTCGCCGGGCTGCCGCAGCACGTCGTCGCCGGGCTCGCCCAAGATGCGGATCGGTCGGATCGCCATCCTCGTTTCGCCTCCGCCGCCACGCCCTCTGTTGCACCATGCTAGCAATGGAATATACCCCGGTCCAGAAACGGTGTGGCAACGTTCGCCGGCAGTCGCACGGCGAGCTGCCGCGCTTGACAGCCATCGACGCGCTGCCTAGCCTGAGCGCTGGCCGAGGCTGTGCCGGCCCAAGGGGAAGACGATGCCGACAATCGATCGCGGCGGCGTGAAGATCTACTACGAAGCGGAGGGCGAGGGCTATCCGGTGTTGTTCACCCACGGGTATTCGGCGACCGCGCAGATGTGGCAGCCGCAGCGCGAGGCGCTCGGCAGCCGCTACCGCTTCATCACCTGGGACATGCGCGGACACGGCCGCACGGACAGCCCGGCGCAGCTCGACGCCTACAGCGAGGCCGAGACGGTGGCCGACATCGCCGCGATCCTGGACGCGGAGGGCGCCGAGCAGGCGGTGATCGGCGGCCTGTCGCTGGGCGGCTACATGACGCTCGGCTTCTGGCAGGCGCACCCCCAACGCTGCCGCGCCCTGGTGCTCTGCGACACGGGGCCGGGGTACCGCAACCCCACGGCACGCGAGCAATGGAATGAAACCGCCGAACAACGCGCCGTCGCCCTCGAGACGCGGGGCTTCGAGGCGCTGGGGCGCAGCCCGGAGGTCGCGCAGACGGCGGCCGGCCACCGCACGCCACAGGGGCTGGCAAACGCGGCGCGCGGCATGCTCAAACAGTTCGACGCACGCGTGATCGAGGGGCTGCCGCAGATCAGCGTGCCGACGCTGATAATCGTCGGCGAGAACGACCGGCCCTATCTGGCCGGCACGGACTACATGGCGGCCAAGATTCCCGGCGCACGCAAGGTGGTGATCGCCAACGCCGGCCACGCCTCGAACATCGACCAGCCAGCGGCCTTCAACGACGCCCTGCTCGGCTTCCTCAGCGAGGTCGGCATACCTAGCAGGGCCAAAACGGGTGCGTAGCGGCGGGGGGCGACGGTCTAGACGGCGCGGCGGCGCGGGCCGTGCAGCGCCAGCTTCAGGGCCTGCTTCACGCTGCAAAACTGCTCGTGCGGCAGGCGATCGATGTCGGCGAGCAGGGCGCGCCACTCGGGGTCGGACTCGATACGGCTGAGCGGGCGCTGCGGCGCCGGCGGCAGCATACCCGCCTTCTCCGCAACGAACTCAACCGGCAGGCGGAAGCAGCGGGCCACACCGACCACCGCCTCGCGGTCGGGCAGCGACTTGCGGTGCCGCCAAACGCTGACTGTGCTGGCGTTGACGTTGGCATAGACGGCGAGCTGCGCCGGCCGCATGGCGCGCGCTTCCAGCTCATCGTTGACGAACTCCGCCCACACGTCGAGGCGGCGGCGGCGCTCTGCTTCGGTCATCCGTCCGCCCGTACGGGGCGACCGCGCCGACGGCTCAGCCATCTCGGCCATGCCGTCCGCTTCGAGAGCGCATTCGAGCACCTGCTGCACGCTGGCACCTCCCATCGATCGCGGCAAGACGGCCTGGCCGCGGCCGTTCCGTATTGCCCGTCTGCATAGATGAACGCGGCGCCGGGCCCGATCGGGCTGCTGCCGTGCACCCATTTTCTGATGCAAACGTTCACTGCCGGTGTTGTCAGACGCACGGCTGAAGAGTGAAGTGTGCAACACGGCGGCGCAATCTGCAAGCTCTGTCGCACCGTACTTGCAGAAATATGGCAGAGTATCGTGTCAGGAGATCAGCTACGCTGTCTCCATGACCGCAGCCTCCGCACGTGAGCCGCTCTGGCGTCGCTTCCCTGCGGCACACCAGATTTTGCGCGCGCGGCTGATGGACGAGATCTTCCCGCTCGCGCCCGGCATCGCGGCCTGGGTCGAGGCGGACTCCGGAGGCGGTCTGCTGGTATCCGTGGGCTGGCCGGACGCCCCCTTCGCCTGTCAGGAGCGCTTCTCGGCCGAGGAACTGCAACAGACCTACGGTCGCTGGGCGCAGTGGGCGCGCGGCTGCGCCCTGCTGCTCGCCGAGCGCCCGCCCGCCTGACTCCGCGCGGCGTTGCTAGGCGCTTAGAAGTGACGGTGTGTCTCCACAGAGCCCGCCCAGCGCCTCACGCGAGCAGGTGCCGGCCGGCCCACGGCAGGCGCCCGTCGCAGACTGCTTGCTCCGGCAGCCCCATCGGGTGAAACCAGGCAGCGGCGAGCCGTTCTACCAGCGATCGCCGCGCGAGCCGCTGTAGCTCGACTGCCGTGGCTGCGAACGGAAGCAGTCCGAGCAGTATACGGGCTTATCGAGTCGCGGCTCGAAGGGCACACGCGCCTCGTTGCCGCAGGAGGCGCAGACGGCGGTAAACATCTCGCGACGCGGCTCCGACGAGTAGCCGCCGCCCTCGTATCCCTCGCCCTGCGAGCGTGAGGCGCGGCGCGCGGCGCGACAGCTCGCGCAGCGGCGCGGCTCGTTCGTGAACCCCTTGGTCGCGTGGAACTCCTGTTCACCCGCTGTGAAGACGAAGGACGTGCCGCAGTCAGCACAGGTGAGCGTCTTGTCTGCGAAGGGCACTCGACGGCCTCCAGCCACGTTTTCGGTCAATCTTCGGCCATCGAGCGTCCGGCAGGGGCAGGGCTTCCCCTTCGGCGGGCGGATGCGACGCCGATACCGCGCGGTATCATAGCACAGCGGATCAAGGTTGCAAATCCGTTGCTCCGCGCTCAGTCTTCGCGCTGGAGAAATCGGCGGATTCGCTCTTTGTAGGGTTCTTTGTCGTAGGTCGCAAACAGTGTGCTGTAATTGCGAACCGGATCGCCGAAGAAGAAGCGTTCATACAGCACCTGGCGAGAGCCGAACGAACTGACCGCCGCATCCCAGGCCAACCGGAACAGCCGTACACGCTCACGCCCACCCGCATTCGCCGCCTGGTAGAAGCGCTCGATGTCTCCGCCGATCGGGCTTTCCAGATCCGCCTCGCTCGGCGTCGCCATCAGGCCGCTGGCGCCCAGCAGTTGCAGGATCTCGATCATGCGCGGGTACATCTTCGGAAAAACGTTGCGCGCGATGTCCAGCGGCGCCCGCGCCGGGCAGAGCACGCCCCACTCATCCAGGGCGGCGTCGGACTCGCCGGCGCGCAGGCAGGCGCGCATCGTCTCCAGATAGGTGATGATCTCGGCGACCTTCTCCTGCACGTGCTGGAAGCCGTCCACGCCGATCGTTTCCACCATCAGGCTGGCCAGGCCCAGGATGAACTCGGCCTTAGCGACGTTCTTGGTCACCACCTGGTGCATCATGTGCACGATCGCGTTCGTACGGCCGTAAGCGCCGTTGCACTTCTCCACGTCGCCCAGCAGGAAGACACGCTCCCAGGGCACGTGCACATCGTCAAAGATGACCACGCAGTCCATCTCCTCGAAACGCGCCGCCAGCGGCTGGTCGAACACCGGCCGGCCGAGATCGAAGCTGTCGCGGCAGATGAAGCGCAGCCCCGGCGCGTCGCAGGGCACCGCGAGGGCGAAGGCGTAGGGCCGGTCCTCCGGCTGACCCTTGAGCACGGTCGACGGGAAGACGGCGAGCTCGTCCGACAGCGGCGCCAGTGTGGCCAGCATGCGAGCGCCGCGCACGACGATGCCCGCGTCGTCCTCTTTGATCACCGCGGCGGTCAGATGTGGATCGGCCTGAGCGGCGGGGCCGGCGGCGCGGTTCGCCTGGGGGTTGATCAGCGTGTGCGTGAGGCAGAGATCGCGGCCGCGGATCGACTCGTAGTAGCGGCGCACGTTGCCGGCGAAGTCGCGGTCGCCGCCGGCGAAGTAGTCGGCCGCGGCGGCAAAGGCCATGAAACTGCTGTTGAGATAATCGGGTGTGCGCCCCATCATGCCGCCGGTGTCCGCCGCCCAGCGGTACATCATGCGGCGGCGGTGCAAAAGCTCGTCCTGTGTGTGCGGAATGAGGAAGGAGGCGCCGCAGCGTTCGCCGGAGGTACGTTCGACGTAGGTCATCTCGTCGCGTAACGCCGGGTCGTGCTGCATGTCGTAGAGGCGCGCCAGCGAGCGAGCGCCGTTGCGGAAGGCGGGATGCACCGTGACATCCTCAACCCGCTCGCCGCCGATCCAGACGTCGCGTCCCGTCGCCTTCAGGCCAGCGAGGTAATCCGCGCCCGTGCGTGCGCCCATCTTGCCCGGCTCCTCGGGCCGCTTTCACGGCAGCCGCCCCGCCATTCACCGTAGAACCGCCGCATGCGTGCTCGCAAGGAGCTGACAGCTACGGGCAGGGCGGTCACTCGTGCGGGGGAAGGGAGGGGGGTAGAGTGAGAACGAAGCGGCCGCAGGCCCGCACCCCGAGGAGCGAACCGCATGACCGACGCTGCCCGCCACCGCGCCTTCGACCCGGAGGCGATGGCCCCGAACGACGCCTACCAGCTGATCAACGCGGTGGTCGTGCCGCGGCCGATCGGCTGGGTATCGACGCTTAGCGACCAGGGCGTGGCCAACATCGCGCCGCACAGCTACTTCAACGTGCTCTCGGCCGACCCGCCGACGGTGTTCTTCTCCAGCAGCGGCGTCAAAGACTCGCTGCGCAACGCCCGCTTCACCGGCGACTTCGTGGTCAACGTGGTGAGCGAAGAGCTGGCCGAGGCAATGAACCTCACCTCGGCCGACTTTCCCCCTGGCGAGAGCGAGTTCGCGGCTGCTGGCCTGACCGCCGTGGCCTCGGACCTGGTGCGGGCGCCGCGCCTGCTCGAGGCGCCGGCCAGCCTTGAGTGCCGCGTGACGCAGATCATCGAGGTTGGCCGCGGCCCGAATCACGTCGTGATCGGCGAGGTACTGCGCTTTCATGTGGCCGAGTCGGTGCTGGTCAACGGCCGCGTCGATGCCTCGCGCTTCCGTCCGGTGGGCCGGCTCAGCGGCTCCGGCTACGTCTACTCGCGTGAGTTCGTGCAGATGCCCCGCCCGACCTACGCGGGCCTGGTCGAAGCCGGCACCGTGCGCCCGGCGAAGTAGGCGACGATGCGGCGACAGGCTGGCCGGCGTGGGCGGAGCGAGGGGCACATTGCAGACACACCGTGGTTCGCGGCCGCTCCAGCCCGAACAGGAACTCGATGAGCAGCGGCCGGCCACTCCCGGCCGAAGGCGCGAACGAACGATGGAACAGGCCTGGTTCGCCGCGGGCGCCCTGCTGCTGGCGCTGGGCGTGGCCGCCGGAGCCTTCGCGGCCCACACGCTCAAGCAACGCCTCTCCGCCGACGACCTGGAGGTCTGGCAGACGGCGGCACGTTACCACATCTACCACGGGCTGGGGCTGCTGGCCGTGGCCTACGCGGCGCAGCGTTGGGGCGGAGGCTGGAGCACGGCGGCGGGCTGGCTGTTTTGCGCCGGGATCGTGCTCTTCTCCGGCAGCCTCTACGTGCTCTCGCTCTCCGGCCTGAAGTGGCTGGGCGCGGTGACGCCGTTGGGCGGCCTGGCGTTCATCTCCGGCTGGGTCTGCCTCGCGGTCGCCGCCTGGCGAGGGTCGTGACCGGGCTCGCTACATCGCTTCGGAGCCGAGCGCGCCGCCGCCGCGGCTAAGACGGCTTCGCCGCACGCTCGGCCCGGCGCCTGGCCGTGTCGATGCCGCGCAGCACCAGTTCCTTGCGCGGCACCGGCACCCAGCCCTCCGGGCTGTTGTAGTAGCGGCAGCCGGTGGTGAACTCTTCCGGCTCGCGATCGCCGTACTCCACGTCGACGCCGTCCACGCGCACGGTCGGGCTGCCGAAGCAGCGCAGCGCCTTCGCCTGCTCATAGTCGCCCACGCTCACGATCTGCGGATCGCCGGCGATGCCGGCCTCGGCCATCGCGGCCCGCACGGCGTCCAGCGTGGCGTCGCGGTGCGCGCAGGATGAGGAAACCTGTACTTCTACCTTCATGCCGCCTTCCAGCGTCGCGCGGTCACGATTTAGTCGGTTTGCGCTGCCCCGAGTATAGCGCCCCCATTGGCAACGGCCCATGTTGACGTATTATTACAGAGCATGGCAGCACGGCGGGTGCGCGCGGCGGTCCGTGGTTCGGCTGGGGTATGGGCGTGGGTGGTGTGGTGAAGGCGAGCCTGGCCGGGCTCGCGCTGCTTTCCGTGCTGTTGCTTGGCTGCCGGGCAGCGAGCCCCCCGGCCTCGTCGATGCTCCCCGTCAGCAGGGAGCACGCGCAGGTGCTCGTGGCGATCGGCGCCTCCGACGCGGTCGGCATCGGCGCCACGAATCCCGACTCGGACAACTGGGTGGCACGCCTGGGCGGCAAGCTGCCCTCCGGCAGTCGCGTGGTGAACCTGGGCATCAGCGGCGCCACCGCGCAACAGGCACTCGAGCAGGAGCTGCCGGTCGCGGCAGACGCCGCGCCGACGCTGGCCGCGGTCTGGCTGGGCGTCAACGACATCGAGCAGAACGTCTCGCTCGATGCCTTCTCCGCCAACCTGAGCGGCGTGCTCAGCGGCCTGCGCCAGACGGGCTCGAAGCTCTACGTCGGCAATCTCCCGGATCTCCGGCTGCTGCCCGCGTTCAACGGCCGTGACCCGGCTGCGCTCGACACGCAGGTCCGTGGCTGGAACGCGGCGATCGGCCGCATCGTGCGAGAGCAGGGCGCCACGCTGGTCGATGTCTACACCGCCTGGGGCGATCTCAAGGATGTGAAGGATCGCGCGGGCCTGGTCAGCGCCGACGGCCTGCATCCGACGAGCGCCGGCTACGGCCGGCTGGCCGATCTCTTCTGGCAAGCGATCGAAAGCGCGAAGTAGCGCATGGATTCACTGTTCGGCGTTTCGACCACGGACCTGGCGCGATTCCTTATCGTGCTGTCGGCGCTCGTGCTCGTCCTGCTGGCCGTGCTCGGCCTGCGGCGGCGCACGCTGCTGAAGCTGGGCCTGCGCAACGCAGCGCGCCGGCCGCTGCGCTCCGTCGTGATCGTGATCGGGCTGATGCTCAGCACCGTCGTGATCGCCACCGCCTTCTCCACGGGCGACGCCATGACGCTGACCGTGCGCTCGCTGATCTCGGGCAGCATCGGCCGCGTGGACGAAACCGTGACCGCCTCGCCGAACGATCCAACTCAGATCACGCGCCGCAGCCTTGACAACCTCGCCTCCGGCGGCGGGCTGATGCAGGTGAGCACACCGTACTTCGACCAGGAGCAGTTCCAGACCGTGAGCGCGGCCGCGAGCAAGAGCCACGCGATCGCCGGCGTGATGCCGGCCATCCTGGAACAGGCGCCCGCCGCCGCAGACGGTTCGCAGTTGATCCATCCCGGGGTCGGGTTGCTGGCCTTGCCGCCGCGGATGCCAGCGGGCTTCTCGCCGCTCAAGGACACAGCCGGCGCGGTGCGTGAAGTCGCGGCGCTGGGCGCAACGGATGTCTATCTGAATCAGGCCGCCGCGGATCTGCTCGGCAGCGGTGGAGGCCAGCGGCTGCAAGTCTACCTGGCGCCGCCGGACGCGAAACCCGGCACGCCGCCGGCGCCTACCACGCTGGCTGTCGCGGCCGTCGTGCAGAACGGCGACCTGGCCGGCGCCCAGCCCACGATCTTCTTCTCACTTGCAGCGATGCAGCAGTTGCGCGGCGAAGAAGGGCAGATCAACCAGATCTTGGTCGTCAACCGCTGCTCGGCCGGCGCAGCGTGCAGCCGGCAGGCCGCGCTCGACCTGCGCAAGGCGCTGGTCAACCACGACGCAGCCGCGCAGGTCTTGCAGGCGCTGGACAGCAGCAACGGCCGCAGCGTGCTGAACGGCCTGATCGCGCGGCGCAACGGCCCCGGCCAGGCGCAGATCCGCGATCTACTGCACACCGTCCAGCAGGGCAAGGTCAGCGACCACCTGATCTACCTGCTGGGCGACCCGCAGGTCGCGGGCACCCTGCGGGCCACCGCTTCGTTCCTCCCCACCCGCGAAGGCCGCGCGGGCCGTGTCCTGCGCAACCTCAATCGGCTCACCGTGGTGGAGGTGAAGCAGAGCGCGCTCGACCAGGCGAACCAGTACGGCAGCATTCTGACCAGCAGCTTCCTGGTGCTGGGGTTGTTCAGCATCGCCGCCAGCCTGCTGCTCGTCTTCCTCGTCTTCGTGATGCTGGCGGCCGAGCGTCGCGGCGAGATGGGCATCGCCCGCGCCGTGGGCCTGCAACGCTCGCACCTGGTGCAGTCCTTCGCCTTCGAGGGTATGCTGTACGACCTCGCCTCGGCGTTGCTTGGGGTGGCGGTTGGCGTGCTCGTCGCCGCGGCCGTGGTGCGACTGGTGGCGCATGCGCTGTCGGGCTACGGCATCGGCGTGCAGGGCACGATCAGCGCGCGCAGCCTTGTGATCGCGTTCTGCCTCGGCCTGCTGGTGACCTTCGCCACCGTGCTCGTCTCCGCCTGGCGCGTGAGCCGTGTCAACATCGTCGAGGCGATCCGTGGCATCCCCGCCACGCCCGGCCTCGGCGAGGGCGTAGCGAGCGAGGCGCGTTTACGCCTGGCGGCGTTGGGCGGCGGGCTGCGCTCGCTCGGAGCGGGCGGCGGCCGGCGCGCGGCGGGCCTGCTCATGAGCGCAGCCCAGGCTGTGCTGACCCTGCCGGCGATGTTGAGCGTGCGCGGCGTCGTTCCGGCGGGACTCGGGCTGTTTATGCTCAGCTACGGCCATGCCCGGCGCCAGTACGTGGTCTTCGCGCTGGGCGTCTCGCTGGCGCTGCTAGGCGGGGCGCTGCTGCTGCGCTGGCTTCTGTTGCTCGCGCGCCTGCCGCACGGCCCGGTCGAGCGGACCGCCTGGACCGTGGCAGGGGCCTGTCTCACGGTCTTCTGGTCGTTCCCACCGCCCTTCTGGATCCAGCGGCACGATCATCTCGCCGTGAGTCGGATTGAGGCGTTCGCGCTCTCCGGCGTGATGATGGTCGCCGGCGTGGTGATCGTGCTCGCCTTCAACCTGGCCGGGCCACTGCAAGGGCTGGCGGGCCTGCTGCGGCGCGGCGGCGCAGCCACGGCGGCGGTGAAGATGGCAGTCGCCTACCCGTTGCAGCATCGCTTCCGCACGGGCATGGCGGTGGCGATGTTCTCGTTGGTCGTGTTCACCATGGTCGTTTCGGCCGTGCTGCTGGAAAGCGCCCATCAGGCGTACGTGATTCGCGAGCGGCCGCCCGTCGGCTACGACATCAGCGCGACCGCGCCCGAAGGCGCAAACCTGATGGACATCAACGCGGCGCTGCAGAACGCGCCGGCGACGAAGCCCGACGAATTCAGCGGCGTGGGCAGCAACGCGACGATCTCGGCCGAGGTCGTGCAACCTTCGGGCAAGGCGGCGAGCTGGCACACGGCGACGGTACACCTCGCCGACGAGGGGATGCTGCGCGGCACGCGGCTGCGGCTCAGCGCCCGCGCCGACGGCTACCCCTCGGACGGCGCCGTGTGGGACGCGCTGGCGGCAAAGCCCGGCACGGCCGTCGTGGCGATCGGCAGCCTGCCCGATGGCACGGGCTACAGCTCGGTCGGGCTCAGCGCCCCGAAGCCGGGAGACGCGCTGTTCCAGCCGGACAGGCTCTGGCTGCGCGACACGTCCGGCAAGCCGTTGAGACTGACCGTGATCGGCGTGGTGGACGACCGCGAGGCATTTCCTTCCGGCCTGCTGACGCTGCGCTCGAACGTGGCGACGGCTTCCGCGCAGACCGCTGTGCCGACCTCGTTCTACTTCCAGACGCGCGCCGGCCGCGACCCCGGCCAGGCGGCGCTCGGTCTCGACCTCTCGTTCGCGCTGCAGGGGCTGCAAACCAGCGTAGGAGGCGAAGGGCTGCGCAACCTGGAAACCGTGCGCGGACTGCTGAACTACCTGCTGGAGGGGTTCGTGGGGCTGGGTCTGGTCTCCGGTATGGCGGCGCTGGGCGTAATCAGCTCGCGGGCCGTGGTCGAGCGACGGCAGGAGATCGGCATGTTGCGTGCGATCGGCCTGCGGCGGCGCTGGGTGCAGGTCAGCTTCCTGCTCGAGGTCTCGCTGATCGCGCTGCTGGGCGTGGCCGTAGGTGTGGGGCTTGGCGTGCTGCTGGCGCGCAACGTCGTGATCTTCCTCTCCAATGACTTCCGCGAGCTGAAGTTGCGCGTGCCCTGGGGCGAGGTCGGCCTGATCGCCTTGGTCGCCTATCTTTCCGCGCTGAGCACGACCCTGTTCGCCGCCTGGCAGGCCGGACGCATCGACCCTGCCGAGGCGCTGCGCTACGAGTGAGCCGATCTATCACTCGGCGGCAGCGATTGCAGGCGTCCGACAACGCACGGCGACTTCAAGCGTGAAATCGCCTCCTAGCGCCTGCACATAGCGGCGCAGCGTCTTCAGCGTGTAGGAGTTGTAGCCACGCTTTTCGACCCGCGCGACCTGTGCCTGCGATACGCCGAGCCGCTGCGCCAATTCCGCCTGGGTCAGACCAGCCGCCTGCCGCGCCTCGACGAGTTGCAGCCAGAGCTGTTTGCTGGCCGCCTCTGCCGCATACGCTTCCCGAAAGGCGGGATCGGCCATCTGCCGGACCCAGTACTCGTGAAAGCGCCGCGCGCCATCCGACACGATTTCAGGTTGAGTGGCCATTGCGTTCTCTCCGTGACTCCTGCCGAAGCAACCAGTCCTCGTACCGCCGCCTCGCCGTATCAAGTTCACGCGCCGGCGTCTTTTGCGTCTTCTTCTGGAAGCCGTGCAGCAACACGATCCGGCGGCCGGTGAAGAAGCAGTAGATCACCCGGTAGATATTGGTCCGACTCTCCTCACGCAGTTCCCAGAGGTGCTCCTCCAGATGGCGGACGAGCGGGAAGTGTGCGCTCACATTTCTCACGCGCAGTTGCTCCAGCGACCAAAGGAAGCGGGCACGCGTCTTGAGGTCGAGCGAATCGAGGAATTCTTCGACCGGGCTACTGCCGCGAGCGTCAAGGTAGAACTCGAGCACCCACTCATCATCGCTCACAATACGTATTTTCGTATAATAGTGCACGCGGCGTCAACCGCCAGAACAGGCAACCGGCGCGCCGGCGCTGAGCACGACCCTGTTCGCCGCCTGGCAGGCGGGCCGCATCGACCCCGCCGAGGCGCTGCGCTACGAGGAATGAGTTCGGTCCCTCTGCTCGGCCTTTTAGAACAAAAGCTATTTAAAAGCACGGTTAGTATTGAATCGGGCGGCGCTGGGCGCTATGCTGATCGTGAAGCACGGCACGAGTGGGCGAAGGGTTGCGGGGCATGAAGGGCACGCGGGAGCAGGCGCTGGATCTGCTGCGGCAGCGCGGTGAACTGACCGTCGCCGAGCTCACCGCCCTGCTCGGCATCGCCCAGCCCGCCGTGCGCCGGCATCTCGACATTCTGAATGCCGAGGGGCTGGTCGAGTTCCGCAGCGTGCGCCAGCACACCGGCCGGCCCTACTTCGTCTATACGCTCACCGAGCGGGCGCGGGAGCAGGCCTCGACCGGCTACTCGCGCCTGGTCGAACGGCTGTTGGCGGAGTTGCGGGCGCTGGACGACGACTCCGGCGCCGCTGGCCGGCTGACCGAAACGCTGCTGGCGCGCATGTCGGAGCACCTGGCGGACGAGCACCGCGCCAGCATCTCCGGCGAGACGATTGAGGAACGCGCCGCCTCGCTGGTCGCCACCCTTGCGCGCGAGGGGATTCTGGACGACTTCGAGGTGCGCGAAGATGGTGTGCACCTGATCAATTCCTGCTGCCCCTACCGCCGCGCGGCGCTGGCTTCCGAAGAGGTCTGCCGCTCCGAGCAGCGAGCGATCAGCCTGCTGCTGGAGACGCCGGTGGAGCAGATCGGCCGCATTGTCGATGGCCGCACCTGCTGCGAGTATCTGGTCGGCGCCGTGCCGGTGCCGGTGGCATAGACAAGCGAGCCGGCCGCGCGGCGGCCACAATCCACGGAATAAGGACGGGAAGCGAGACTCGATGACCGAGAAGCAACCACTCCTGGAGATCAGCGACCTGCACATCGCAATCGATGACAAGGAGATCGTCAAGGGCGTCAGCCTGACGGTGAACGAGGGCGAGATCCACGCGCTGATGGGGCCGAACGGCTCGGGCAAGAGCACGCTCGCCAACACGGTGATGGGCCACCCGCGCTACACCGTCACCGGCGGCGAGATCCGCTTCCGCGGCCAGAGCGTGCTCGGCCTGCCGCCGGACGAGCGTGCGCGGCGCGGGCTCTTCCTGAGCTTCCAGTACCCGACGGCGATCCCCGGTGTGACCATGGTCAACTTCCTGCGCCGCGCCGTGAACGCGACGCGCGGTGAGGATATGCCGGTGCGCCAGTTCCGCACGCTGCTTCAAGAGAAGATGAAGCTGCTCAAAGTCGATGAAGATTTCGCTCGCCGCTACGTCAACGACGGCTTCTCCGGCGGCGAGAAGAAGAAGGCCGAGATCCTGCAGATGGGCGTGCTGCAGCCGAAGCTTGCGCTGCTGGACGAGACCGACTCCGGCCTCGACGTGGACGCGCTGCGCATCGTCGCCGAGGGCGTGAACGCCGTGGCCGGCCCCGAGATGGGCGTGCTGCTGATCACGCACTACCAGCGCATCTTGAACTACATCAAGCCGGACGTGGTGCATGTGCTCGCGGACGGGCGGCTGATCAAGTCCGGCGGCGCCGACCTCGCGAAACAGATCGAAGAGCGCGGCTACGACTGGCTGATCAACGTGGCAGCGCCCGCCTGATCGAATACTCTGCACGAACGATACTCTGGCGTCCCGGCTCGGCCGGCAGCACGCGGAGGGAATGCAACGATGACCACCACGACGATCGATCAGATCCAGGGCGAAGGCTATAAGTACGGCTTCCACGACGAGGAGAAGCCGGTCTTCAAGTCCGAACGCGGGCTCACGCCCGAGCTTGTCGAGCGCATCTCGAAGATGAAGGGCGAGCCGGAGTGGATGACGCAGTTCCGGCTGAAGGCGCTGGCGAACTTCCGCTCCCACCCGAATCCGGGCTGGGCGAACGGCCAGCTCGATAACGTCGACTACGAGAACATCTTCTACTACGTGAAGGCGTCGGACGAAGGCTCCCGCTCCTGGGAGGACGTACCCGAGTACGTCAAGCGCACCTTCGACCGGCTCGGCATTCCCGAGGCGGAGAAGAAGTTTTTGGCCGGCGTCGGCGCCCAGTACGACTCTGAGGTCGTCTATCACAACATCCGCGAAGACCTCGAAAAGCTCGGCGTGATCTTCGTCGGCACCGACCAAGGGCTCAAAGAGTACCCGGAGCTGTTCAAAGAGTACTTCGGCACGGTAGTGCCGCCGAACGACAACAAGCTCGCGGCGCTGAACAGCGCGGTGTGGAGCGGCGGCAGCTTCATCTACGTGCCCAAGGGCGTGCACGTCGATATCCCACTGCAGGCCTACTTCCGCATCAACACGGAGAACATGGGTCAGTTCGAGCGCACGCTGATCATCGCGGACGAGGGCAGCTGGGTGCATTATGTCGAGGGCTGCACCGCCCCGACCTACTCCAGCGACTCGCTGCACAGCGCCGTGGTCGAGATCATCGTCAAGAAGGGCGCACGCGTGCGCTACACGACGATCCAGAACTGGTCGAACAACGTCTACAACCTGGTGACGAAGCGCGCTGCGGCCTACCAGGACGCCGTGATGGAGTGGGTGGACGGCAATCTCGGCTCCAAGCTGACGATGAAGTACCCGAGCATCTACCTGATGGAGCCGGGCGCGCACGGCGAGATCCTCTCGCTCGCCTTCGCCGGCCACGGCCAGCACCAGGACGCCGGCGGCAAGGTGATCCACGCCGCGCCGCACACGACCTCGAACATCGTCTCCAAGTCAATCAGCAAGGGCGGCGGCCGCACCAGCTACCGTGGCCTGCTCAAGGTTCACGAGGGCTGCGACGACGTCTCGGCCAGCGTGCGCTGCGACGCGCTGATGATCGACGAGCAGTCGCGCTCGGACACCTATCCGACGATGGAGGTCGATGCCAAGCGCGTGACGATCGGTCACGAGGCCACCGTCGGCCGGCTGGGCACGGACGAGCTGTTCTACCTGCAAAGCCGCGGCATCCCGGAGGTCGAGGCGGCGAAGATGATCGTCAACGGCTTCGTCGAACCGATCGTTAAGGAGCTGCCGATGGAATACGCGGTCGAGCTGAACCGCCTGATCGAGCTGCAGATGGAAGGCTCGGTGGGGTAATCGGCGGCCCTCATCCCCCGGCCCCTTCTCCCAATCCTGGGAGAAGGGGAGGTCTCGGTACGGGGCTGCCGGGCTGAAGGCGCGGCTGGGGCCGCCACCTGTCGGGCGCATCACTATGCGCCCCTCGCGCCTGCAACACCGCCGGACTTACCCGATCCGCCCTCGCTCAAACACCCCAGGAGCGCCCCTCGCCCAGGATTGGGAGCGGGGATGGGGGTGGGGGCCGAGCGCACCGCAAGCCATAACCAGGAACGGAACGATGACCACAGTTACCGACGCGGAGCTGCACTTCGCGCCCGGCTTTACCCGCGAGGCTGTCGAAACGCTCTCCCGCGCGAAGGGCGAGCCGGACTGGATGCGCGAGAAGCGGCTCGCGGCCTTCGCCGCCTACGAGGCGACACCGTTGCCGACGCGTGACCAGCGCCCCTGGAAGTACACCGACATTTCGCGATTCAGGCTCGACGCTTTCGCGCCGCACGCGCGGCCGCCGCAGGGCGTAGCTGCCTCCTCGCAGCTCAGCGTGCCAGGACAGGACGCCGCGGCCGGCGTGCTGCAGCAGTTCGACTCGCACGCGCACGGCGGTGACCTGTTCGAAGCGGCGCAGCGCCAGGGCGTCGTCTTCACCAGCATCGACCGCGCGGTCAAGGAGCACCCGGATCTCCTGCAGATGTACTTCATGACCGAGTGCGTGCCCGCGCAGCGGGACAAGTTCACGGCGCTGCACGGCGCCTTCTGGAGCGGCGGCGTCTTCGTCTACGTGCCGAAAGACGTCGAGGTGCAGCTGCCGCTCTACAGCCTGCTCTGGGCCGAGAGCGACGCGATCGCCGTCTTCCCGCACGCGTTGATCGTGGCCGAGCCGAACAGCCAGGTCACGCTGGTCGAGGAGTACGGCTCGGCCGAGGTGCAGCAGGGGATTCTCAGCGCCGGCGTCACCGAGATCATCGCGCACGAGGGGGCGCGGGTGCGCTACGTCAACCTGCAGCGCTGGGGCGCCACGGCCACGCACTTCGGCACGCAGCGGGCGTTGCTCGACCGCGCCGCCAGCCTCAACTTCGCCACGATCGGCCTCGGCGGCCGGCTGGCGAAAGCGACGGGCGAATCGGTGATGCGCGGCGAAGGCGCCAGCAGCGAGCTGCTTGGCCTCTTTTTCGGCCGCCGCGGCCAGCAGTTCGATTACGTCACCTTGCAAGATCACCAGGCGCCGCACACCAGCAGCGATCTGCTGTTCAAGTCCGCGCTGACGGATCGCGCACGCTCGATCTATTACGGCCTCGTGCGTGTGGGGCCGCGGGCAGCGGCTTCTCAGGCCAACCAGGTGAACCGCAACCTTCTGCTCAGCGATCGGGCAAAGGCCGACTCGGACCCCGTGTTGGAGATCCTCACCTCCGAGGTCACGCGCTGCACACACGGCGCCAGCGTCGGTCCCGTTGATGAGGAAGAGCTGTTCTATCTGCAGTCGCGCGGCATCGAGCGCACCGAAGCGGAAAAATTGCTCGTCTCGGGCTTCTTCAACCAGGTGATCGGCCGCGTGCCCGATGAGTCGGTGCAGCAGCGCCTGCGCGACGCGGTGGACGAGCGCGTGCTGCTGCTGGCGTAGCGAGGTTCGGACGATGGCCTTCGAGCGCGTCGCAGGGCTGGACGAGGTACCGGCGGGTAAGGTCCACGTGGTGGAGATCGACGGCATGCCGATCGCGCTGTGCAACGTGGACGGCGCGATCTACGCGATCGACGACGTCTGCACGCACGACGAAGGCCCCCTGGACCAGGGCGAATTGGACGGCGTTCAGATCGAATGCCCGCGCCACGGCGCCCGCTTCGACGTGCGCACCGGCAAGGCGCTGAGGTTACCGGCGGTGGTGCCCGTTCACACGTACACGGTCGAACTCCGCGACGGAGCGATCTTGGTGGATCCGGATTCATAGCCGAGGCCGTCGCTGGTCGCGGCGGAGAAGCATCATGCTCGACAGCGAGCGCATCCGCGCCGACTTTCCCATCCTCGCACGGCAGGTGCACGGCCACCCGCTGGTCTATCTCGACAACGCGGCCACCACGCAGAAGCCTCGTCAGGTCATTCAGTCGTTGGTCGAGTTTTACGAGCAGCACAACGCCAATGTGCATCGCGGCGTGCATACGCTCTCGCAAGACGCGACCGAGCGTTATGAAGCCGCACGCGCCCATGCAGCCCGTTTCCTCGGCGCCGGCCACGACGACGAGATCGTCTTCACACGGGGCACCACCGAGTCGATCAACCTGGTCGCGCAGACGTGGGCGCATGACAACCTCGACCCAGGCGATGAGATCGTGCTCACCACGGCCGAACACCACAGCAACCTGCTGCCCTGGCAGGTGGTGGCGCAGCGACGCCGCGCCGCGCTGCGCTTCATCGAGCTTGATGCCGAGGGCCGGATCGACTTCGACTCGGCGACGAGGGTGATCGGCCCGCGCACGCGGCTCGTTGCCGTGGCGCAGATGTCGAACGTGCTGGGCACGATCGTGCCGGTGCGGGAGTTGGCGGCGCTCGCGCATGCCCGGGGAGCCTTGATCCTGGTCGACGGCGCCCAGAGCGCCCCGCACCTGCCGGTGAACGTGCAGGACCTCGATTGCGATTTCTTCGCCTGCTCCGCCCACAAGATGCTTGGGCCGACCGGCGTGGGAGTGCTCTATGCCCGGCGGGCAATCCTCAAGCAGATGCGGCCGTACCAGACCGGCGGATCGATGATCGCGCGGGTCGCGCTGGAAAAGTCCACCTACGCGCCGCCGCCGGCACGCTTCGAGGCCGGCACACCGAACTTCGCGGACGTCGCGGCGTTCGACGCGGCGCTTGACTATCTGGATGCAGTCGGGATGGAGGCGGTACGCGAGCACGAGCAGTCGCTCGCCCGTTACGCGCTCGAGCGGCTGGGGGCGGCGCCCGGGGTAACGCTGTTCGGCCCGCGCAACGCCGGCGAGCGTGGCGCGGTGTTCGGCTTCAACTACCGCGATTTTCATCCCCACGATGTTGGGATGATCCTCGACCACCAGGGTATCGCCGTGCGCGCCGGTCATCATTGCGCACAGCCGCTGATGCAGGTGCTGGACGTGCCTGCCGTGCTGCGTGCGTCGTTCTACCTGTACAACACGCCGGCCGAGGTCGACGCCCTGGTGGATGCGCTGGCCGCCGTCGACGTACTGCTCGGCAGCCGCGAGCCGGCGGCGTGAAAGAGTCAGGCCCGTGAACTCCGAAGCTGCCCTTGAAGCTGTCTACCGCGACGAGATCGTCGAGCATTACCGCCGCCCGCACCACGCCGCCCCGCTCAGCCACGCCGATGCCAGCGCCGAGGGACTTAATCCGCTCTGCGGAGACGAAGTGCGGGTGGAGCTGCGCTTCGACGGTGAACGTCTGGCCGAAGGCGCTGCCTGGGGCCGCGGCTGCGCGATCAGCCAGGCCTCGGCGTCGATGATGACCGACGAGATCGCAGGACTGACCTGCGACGAGATCGAGCAGCTGCTCGACGCGTTCGAGCAGCTGCTCAAGACCGGTGTGAAGCCGAACGTCGACGTGGGCCCGCTCGAATCACTGCGCGGCGTTGCCAATTTTCCCGTGCGCGTGAAGTGCGCCTTGCTGCCGTGGAAGGTGCTGCGCGACGCGCTCGACGAGCGTTGCAGCCCCCACTGAGGCTGCCTGCCACGTCGCGCTTACCGCGACCGGCCACCACCCGTCACAGGTCACGGTCCTTTCCTGACGCCCGCGTGGTACGGCGCAGTTGCCCGCCCATCCGGCCCGGCGCTGAGGCCGCTTTCGTGTGTCCTGAGGTACCGCCCCTCCTGGCCATCCGGCCATCGCGCGGCACCGGCCAATGTCCAGCGCCCAACCACACGTCCGGCCGCTGCGGCGCGCCGGGCATTTTGCGATGCTTGAGTCAGGCAAGAGGCGGCGGGGCCGCGGAAGGGACGAACACGATGTATACATGCGCTATCTGTCGCTTCGCCACGGAGCTGGATGACGTGGTCGCCCTCACCACTCCGGGGCACTGCATCTGCCTGCGCTGCTACCATCGCGAGACCGAGAGCACGTTGCCGATGCCCAAGGAGCTGCGACGGCAGGTGATCGCCGCGCTCGCCACGCTCGAGACCGCCGGCGAACCGAACAACTGGTAGACCGGCGCCGCAACCGCTGCGCCTCGCCGCCCACTCTCATTTCCGCCGCCCCAGCGGCCGCCCGGTTCCCCACCGGCGCGGCCGCGGGCGGCTTTTCGTTGCGCCCGGATTGGCCCGAGCCAGCCACGGCGGAAGAAAGCCCGCGAGACTCGGCCTGGCGCCAGGCGGTGCAGCGCCGGCATCCGCTTCGTGCGCGAAACCGACCGCTCCGCCGACGCCGGCGCCGCTGAACGACCGCAATCGACGCGACGGCGGTACACTGTCGCGGTCGGCAGGTTGCAGCGCGCCTGCCTTTCCGGGAGGACGGCGTGTGCAACACTCAACTCGCCCGCGCGGCGGCGGCCTGGCAGACGGTCGCACGGCGTACCGCGGACGCGGCGATGGAACGGGACTGGCCCTGGCGCGGTCTGACCGCCGACGTGCGCTGGGCCTTCTACCGGACGTACGAGGACTTACTCGCCCTGTCCGACGCCATCGTGTCGACCCGCCACGCCGCCCGCCGGCCGGCGAGCGAGGCGCAGCGCGATCTTGCCCGTTACCAGGTCGCCTATCGGGAACTGGAGTCGCTGCTGTTGCGCGCCGAACCGGCAGACTTCGACCGCGCGCCGGCGCCCGGCGACTGGCCGCTCCGCGATCTGCTTGGACACGTCATGAAGGCCGAGGTGGGCTTTCTCACCGTCACCGCATGGGCGCTCGACCGCCATCGCCTGAAGGATGATGCGCCGCTGAAGGCGCCCGCGGAAGCGTTCTCGGGTAGCCCCGAGGCGGATGCGAGCGGCACGGTGGCCGAGGTGCTGGCCCGCTTCGCGGCGCTCCACGAGCGCATCCTGCACACGTTGAGCGGTGCCGCCGATGCTGAGCTCAATGCGCCGGTCTCGTTCTGGTACGAGGCCGACGTGCGCTTTCAACTGCACCGCTTCGATGCGCATCTGCGCGAGCACACGATCCAGGCCGAGAAGGTGCTGGAAGCGGTGCTGCCGCCGCCGAAGGACGGCTGGCGCACGTTGCGCTTGCTTTACCGAGCGCTGGGCGAGGTGGAAGGCTCGGCCCTGGGCGCCGAAGATCTGGCCGACCCGTTGATCGCGCCGGTTGCCGATGCCGCGCACCAGCGGGCGAGGGAGTTGCTGGCCTTGGCAGACGGGAGCGGCTAAGCGCCCCCGTTGGCCGGCGCGCTCTGGCCGAACCGCTGCTGGATCTGGTGCAGCACGCTCTCGGCTCGGTCCAGCCTGGCCCAGATGCCCCAGGGGCCGTGCAGCCCAAGCGACATGTTGTCCAGAATGCCGCGCTGGTCCGCGGTGCGGCCGCTGTCGATCACGGCGATTCTGAAGGCCGTCAACTCGTCTGATTCGTCCCCGAACAGCTCGCGCAGAATATTGCCGCTCTCGTCCGCCCACTGCAAGTAGTCGAACGGATTCGGCCCCGTGGCGCGCAGATAGGCGAGACGGCTCAACTGCCGGTCGAGATAGCTCCGCACCTTCGCCGGCGCGGCCTCCGGAGCCGCCATCATCCGCCTCCCGCTGCCAGCTTCGGCAGCCGTGGGCATTGTACGAAGCCGGCCGTACGAGGCGCCAGCGGGTGCAGTCATTCAGCACGGCCGGGCGGGCACAAGCAATCTTTCCCACCCACACGGGCGCTCGTGTACCGTATATCCCGGACACAATGTCCCGGCGGGAACGAGCTGCCAGGCGGAGGAGCGGCCGGATGGCGCATTCCAGCTTCCACCTGCGCGCCACGCTGCTGCCTTACGGCGATGCCGCGAGCGACTTATGGATCGCCGGCGGCCGCATCAGCTTCACGCCGGTGGTCGGCGCACGAGAACTGGCCCCGGCCGGTGGCTTTGCGCTCCCCGGGCTGGTCGACAGCCACGTGCATCTCACCGTCGATTTCGGCCGCCTCGGTCTGCCGCGCGGCAGCGCCGAGCTGGTGGCAGAGAACCGGCGGCGCCAGCTCGCCGCCGGTGTGCTGCTGCTGCGCGACATTGGCTCGGTGAGCGACGCGGCGATCGGGCTGCCCGACGACGACGGGCTGCCAAAGGTGCAGCCGGCGGGGCGCTACCTCGCGCCGGCCGATGGCTACGGCGGGATGCAACGGCCGACAACGCCGGAACGCCTGCCGGAAGTGGCCGCGGGGCAGGCGCGGCTGGCGCCCTGGGTGAAGATCATCGCCGACTGGCCGCGCGTCGCCTCCGACGGCGCGATTCCGGCGCTGCATCGTGGCGAAGTCAACTATTCGGCGGAACGACTGACGGCGGCGGTGGCAGCCGCGCACGCGGCCGGCGCGCGGGTCGCGGTGCACGCCATGTCGCACGCCGCGGTGGCCGCCGCCGTCGCCGCGCGCGTGGACTGCATCGAGCACGCCACGGAGGCGGACGCCGCGCAGGTCGAGGCGATGGCGGCCGCGGGCATCGCCTGGACACCGACGCTGGCCGCCCTCCAGGCGACGCTGCGCAGTGCCGAGCATCGCGGCCAGCCGGATGTCGCCGCGTGGCTGCGCGCCTGCTTCGAACGGCTGCGCACGGTGCTGCCGCGGGCGCGAGCGCTGGGCGTGCCGGTGCTCGCCGGCACCGATGTGCTGCCGCCGGGCGCCGTCGTGCGCGAGGTCGCTGCCTTGCAAGAAAGTGGCCTCACGCCCGCGGATGCCCTGGCGGCCGCCTCCAGCGCGGCGAGATCCTACCTTGGCGTGGCGGGAATCGAAGCCGGCGCTCCGGCGGACCTCGTGCTCTACCCGGTGGACCCGCGCAACGACCCCGAGGTACTGGCCAGCCCGAAGTTGATCATGCTCGGAGGCCAGATCATCAGCCGCGGCGCTTGAAGCGAGGCCGGTGGTATCCAGCCGTGCGAGGCGCCCGGCGCGCCTTCAGACCCGGCCGGCGAGTATCGAGATCTCTCCTTCGCCTGTTGTACGGCACGAAGGAGATGATCCGGGCGATGCGGGCCGCTCAGTTCAGGAACATCGAGTAGAAGGCCGGCAGTCGATCGCGCCGATCGCCAAGGCCGGCGACATCGAGCCGGTGGACGTACTCGTTGATCTGCTTCTTGCGCACGGCGAGGAATTTTTGTACGCCGAGGTCCATCTTGTCCCGGCCGCCGCCCAGCAGCAGCGCTACGGCCTCGAACATCGCGTTGTCCTGGATCTCGGTGAAGAGGACGCCCTCGCCTTTATCCAGATAGGCGTGGATCTCCTCGCGGCGCTCCGGTTCTTTTTCCAGCACGTACTTCAGGTGCATCACGCCGAAGGCCAGGTGGCGCGACTCGTCCTGCGCGCACATGCGAAAGATGCGCTTGTCCACGTCGGTTTGGCCGATCCACTCGCCGCAACGGAACAGGCTCTGCACGAAGCCTTCCGAGAGCACGTGCATGATCGCCGACATCTCGGAGAAGTCGCGCCCGTCCATGATGTTGCGCAGGCCGGCGGCGCCCGTCTCTTGCAGGAGGCCGCCGCCGTTCACCAGGGCGCGCTTGCGAAAGACGTCGAAGTGGCGCGCCTCGTCCATCACCTGCGTCGACAGGAAGAGCTTGGCCTCGAAGTACTCGGCGGGAATCTGCGGAATCCACTTGCCCGGCACGTCGCCGGCGATGAACTCGACCTCGGTCAGGTAGGTGCAGAGCTGGCACATCGCGCGTTCGAGGTCCTCGGGCAACTCGCTGAGCTCACGCCAGGGAATATCCGTCGCCGAGGACCACTGGCGCTGCAGCGCCTCCTCGTAGAGGAAGGTCGCGTTCTCGGCCCAGACGTCGGCGCGATCGCGGATCGTGTAACCCACGCTGGCGACACCGGACCGCGCCTCGGCGCCGCGCGGCAAGTACGTCGCCCGGCGCGTGCTCTCCGGAATCTCGCCGTACGATCCGATGCGAATGTCGTCGAGCGTCAGGCCGCGTTTGCCGGGCCGTGCCCGCACGCCCCATTCCGCCGCGGAAGGGCCGCTCAGCTCCTGAACCCGCGCTTCGATCTCGCGTGTGTCGATCGCCATGACCATGCCCCCCGCGCCTGCATCGCTTTGCCTGTACACAAGTATCCGAATCGACGGCGCAGCCTGTCAATCAACACCGGTCACCAGGCCGCGGGCAACCGCACCCCGGTTCGCGGCCGGGCAGCAATACGTAGGACAGCGGTGCGGCGAGCAGCAATAAGAGGCCGGCGCAGGCGGCGGCGCCTTCACGCCAGCTATTGCGGTAGACGATCGCGCTGAGCCACGGCGTCACCCCGCCAAGCCCGGCAAGCAACGACGCTGCGAGCGCCGGCCAGGCGCCGGCACGCGGCAGGGCGTGCCGCAGTTGTTGCCAGCCGCCTGCCAGCACAGCGGCGCGGGCCAGGCCGAGGAGGATCAGCGTCGCTGTCAGCTGCCAGAGATGCGTCAGGTTCGGCAAGGCCAGCAGCAGGAGCAGGCCGCCGGCCAGGCTGCCCGCCGTGACCGGTGTACGCACGCCGGCGCGGCGCGTGAGGAGCACTGCGCCGTGCATCGCCAGCCCGGTTGCCGCCAGCGAGATCGCGCCAACGAGAATCAACGCCGCGTTCGGCCAGGCGAACTCCTGACCCATCGACCCGTGCAGCGGCAGCGCCGCCCACACGCCGGCTCCCGCGTTCAGCGCCAGCGCGGCGGCGGCCACACAGGCAGGAATAAACTCGGCGCGCCGGCTCAAGCGATGCCCGGCAGGGGCAATTGCATCGCCTGGCCACTGGGGAATGCTTCGATGCCGCGGCGGCGCAGATCCTGCGCGAACTCCGGCGCAAAGCCGTGCAGGGTGTAGACCATGCGCGCCCGTGAAAGCTCTACGTAGCGCAGCAGATCGTCGTAACCGCAGTGGTCGGAGAGCGGGAACGCCTCGTCGCAGCGGTAGCGGAACCTCGCGCCGGAGTCCATCGCCCAGCCGGAAAGCATGGCGAAGCGGAAGCGCCGCTCATCGCCGAAGAGCCGGTTCTTGCGCGACTGCGGCGGGCAGACGATCACGGTGCGATCGTCCGCGGGCGCATCCCAGCCCGCGCACTCGGGCAACTGCACACCGTGGCGGGCGTAGACGGCGTTGATCGCCTGGATCGCGGGGTGCACCAGCGTGGGCAGGCCATGCCGCTGCAGCAGGGCGATCACCTCCTGCGCCTTGCCCAGCGAGTAGGCGAAGAGCACCGGCGTCTGTCGCGTGGCGAAGCCCTGCTCGCAGAAGGCGACGATTTGCGACACAACACGCTCTTCCGGCGGAAAGACGTAGCGCGGCCGCCCGAAGGTCGTCTCCATCACCAGCAGATCGGCCTCGGGCACTACGGCCCTCTCCGTCGTGGCCGAGGGACGCAGGCGCAGATCGCCGGAGTAGAGCAGCCGGCGGCCGCCTGCTTCCACCAGCGCCTGCGCCGAGCCGAGCACGTGCCCGGCGGGATAGAGCGTGAGCCGCGCCGGACCGACTCGCAGCGGCGCATGAAAGGGAAGCGCCCGCAAATCCGCGCCGCCGTAGCGAAGGCGAATCAGGTCGGCGGTCGCCGGCGTGCAGATGGTGCGCGCGTGGCGGCGCACGTGGTCGGAGTGAGCGTGAGAAACCACCGCCAGCGGCCGCGCCGCGTGCGGATCCAGCCACAGGCCGGCGGAGGGGATGCTCACGCCGTCGCCAATTGCGAACGCTTCGTCTCGCATGCCGGGCAGACGCTCCTGCTGGCATCGTACGATACTGTCGCAGCTTCCCGGATCGCCGGTTCGCCCGGTGGGGCCGCCCGCTCCGCGACCGCAACAGCCGGGCAGGAAGGAGGGGCCGTGATCCTGATCTGGGTGTTCGACGGCCTGCGACCGGACCTCGTGCAGCCGGCGCTGATGCCGCGGCTCAACGCCATGCGGCAGCGCGGCGCCTGGTTCAGTCAAAGCTACTGCGCCTTCCCGCCCGTCACGCGCGTCAATGCGGCCACGCTGGCCAGCGGCTCGTCGCCGGCGCTGCACGGCATTCCCGGCAACACGCTGTACCTGCGAGCTGGCGCCGGAGGCCGCTTCGGCAGCACCGGCGACGACGCCGTCCTGCGCGGCCTGCGCGTCGGGTCCGCCGCACCGTTGCTGGGGGCGCCCACGCTGGCGGAAACGCTGGCGGCGCATGGGCAGCACACACTGGTGGTGGGTACAGGCTCGCCCGGCTGTGCCTATCTGCTGCATCCAGAGGTTGGGCGGGCCGGCGGTGCGATCTGGCATCCCGCCTTCTGCGAGCCGGCCGGCCTGGGCGCCCGCGTGGCGGCAGTGCTGGGCCCTCAACCGGACACCACTGGTTACAGCGTCGAGGCGCTCAGCGCCCGCGTCGATTATGCCGCGCGGGCGCTGAGCGAAGTCCTGGTCCCGGCGATCGAGCCGGCGCTGGTCATCTTCTGGTGTACCGTGCCGGACGGACTGCACCACCGCTTCGGTCTGGGCAGCCCGGAGGCAACGGCCGGGCTGCACCGCGCCGATGCGACCTTCGGCGGCGCCATAGATGCCCTGGCCGAGCGGACCGGCAACTCGCTCGATGTGATCGTCACCGCGGACCACGGCTATGCGACCGTCAACCGGCACGTGGATGTGGCGGGCGAACTGGGCGCGACGTGGCGGAGCCGGCGCCACGCGGACGCCTGGGCGGTCACGGTGGATGGCGGTGCGGCGCACCTCTTCGCACGGGACGGCAGGAGGCCGGACGCGGCCCTACGCCGCGTGACGGTCGAAAGCTTGCTCGAGCACGATTGGGCGGGAGCGGTGTTCGCCGGAGAGGAGACGCCCGGGGCGCTGCCGCTGGCTGCGCTGGGCATCGACTGCGCGCGGGCGCCCGACCTGCTCGTGACCTTCGCCTGGAGCGATGCGCCGAACGCCCACGGTTTCCGCGGCCAGAGTCCGGGCGGCGGCGCCATCGCCATCGGCGCCGGCGATCACGGCGGCGCCGCGCCCTTCGAATTGCGAAACACGCTGCTGGCTGCAGGACCGTCGTTCCGGCAGGGCGCGTGGAATGGGGCTGCCGGCATCGGAGACATCGCGCCGACCGTGTGCCGCCTGCTCGGCGTGCCCGCTCCGGCGCGGTGGGACGGGCGTGTGCTGCATGAAGCGCTGGCTGGCCAGGAAGCGGTGCAGACAGGACACGCCGGCGCGGAGTCGGCGGAGCTGCTGATGGCCGGCGAGGACGCCAGGCAGCTCTGGCTTTCATTGGTGCGCCGCGGCAGGAGCGCCTATGTGCAGGCGGCCGGAAGGGGCGACCCGGCCGCCTTTTCTTATGACTGAGCCCGGCGGCGCACTGCCAGGCGCAGCACAATTGCCAGCATCTCCTAAGCGATCAATGGCGTACACTGCTAACGAACACCCTGTCCGACCCGCAGGCGCACCGCGTTGCGGATTCCGTTACCGATCCGTACCGCGACGTGCCGCTGCGTCGATGCGCGGCGCCGGGAGCGGGTGCGACAATCGTGGAGGCGCTGGGCCATGCGGACGAGCGGACGCGGGAGGCGCGCCGCCGGCCGCGAGCGGACAGCACCCCACGAGGAGCGGGGCACGATGGCGGTCGAATCTCCGGCCGGAATCAGTATGTTGGTAGTCAGCGACGGCCGCGATTGGCCCGATGCGACGGCAGGCGGGCTGGAGAAGCTCGGCTGGATGACCTGGCGCATCTCGCCGGCCGATGTCGAACGTGGGGACGTTGCCAGCCGGCCGCCCGAGGTCGCCGTGATCGCCCTCTCGCAACCGCTCGGCTCGATCGTCAACACCGTGCAGAATCTGGACGCCGAGGCGCCGGGCCTGCCAATGATCGTGCTGAGCGACGATCCGGCCGTCGCCGAGCAGGCGCTCTTCGCCGGCGCCATCGCCGTCCTGCCCTGGAGCGCCCGCGCCTCGCTGGTGCATGCGCAGTTGCGCGCCGTGCTGCGCCACGCCGCCGGCACGCGCCCGGCCAGCGAGCCCGCGGGCATTCTGCGCGTGCGCTCGCTCAAGGTCGATTCACTGCGCTGCGAAGTGACCGCCAACCACCGCCGCCTCGACCTGACGCCGACCGAATACCGCATCCTGCACGCCCTGGTGAAGCATGCCGGCCGCGTGCTCGGCGCCGACTTCCTCCTGCAGCAGGCGGCGGGCGTCAACCTCAAAGCGCCGAGTCCCCGCGAGATCGTCAAGGTGCACGTCGCGCGGCTGCGGCGCAAGCTCTTCGAAGCGACCGGCGAACCGGACTACATCGTGAACGTGCGCAACGTCGGCTACTTGCTGGAGCGGCGTCGGCGAACCTCCCGCAGAACACCGGACAGCTCGGCCCCCTGAGCGAGACAACGCCCACGCGCGACTGATTCCGTTGTCGCCCTCATTGCCCGCGCGGTACGATGATCGCAGGAGATCGTCTGGCCGCGAGGGCTCGGTATGCGCTTCCTGCTCGTGGCGATTCTTGGCTATCTAATCGGCGCGCTGCCTGTCGCCTACCTGGTCACGCGCCTGCTCACCGGGCGTGACTTGCGCCGGCTCGGCACCGGCAACGTCGGCGTGATGAACACGATCCGCCAGGCGGGGCTGCCCGCCGGCATGATTGTGTTCCTGGCGGAAGGCGGCAAAGGCGCCGCCGCCGTGGCGCTTGGCCGGGCGCTCACGCGCAACGTAGACGGCGCCTTGCTGGCCGCGTTGCTGGCGCTGATCGGCGTGAACTGGTCGGTGTTTGTCGGCTTCGCGGGCGGGCGCGGTTCAACGCTGTGCGTGTTCGTTTGCCTCGTGATCGCGCCGTGGGTGTTGCTGGGCAGCGCCGCGGTCTGGCTGGCGGTCTATACGCTGCGCCGCGACAACTTCATCGCCACGCGGGTGAACATTATCGCCTTTCCCCTGCTGACGCTGGCGATTACGCACCGCTGGACGTTCTTCGTCTTCGCCTCGCTCGCCTGCCTCGTCGTGCTGCTGCGGCACGACCGCCGCACCGATGACCACTACCAGCTCGCTGTCCAGCCCGTGCGCCACGACGATTGATGCGCGTGCCCAACCCAAATGCATGCACCCCTGCCCCGCGCACGGCGCAAGCCGGCCACGGGCGCTCGATCCGTGGGGCCGGACGCACGATTGCGGAACCGTCGCGCGCACGCAGGAGATGCCGATGAACGCCTTTCACCGCTGGTACTGCCGCTCCGGCCGCTGGCGCCGGCGGCTCTACGACACGATCCTGCCCGGACTCTTCAAAGACGTGGACCTGGGCGACGATCCGCTGGAGATTGGCCCTGGCCCTGGGATCACCACCGACTGGCTGCGCCAGCGCGTGCCGCATCTCACGGCGATCGAGATCGACCGGCGGCTGGCGGCGTCGCTTGAGCAGCGCCTGGCGGGCAGCAACGTCACCGTGATCGAAGGCGACGCGGCGAAGATGCCGTTTCCCGATGCCGCCTTCAGCGCGGCCATCAGCCTGACCATGCTGCATCACGTACCCACGCGGTTGCAGGACCGCCTGCTGGGCGAGGCGTGCCGCGTGCTCAAACCCGGCGGCGTCTTCGTCGGCATCGACAGCACGCCGAGCTTCGTCTGGAACCTCTACCACCTGTTCGACGACCGCTTTCCTGTGGATCCGGACGGTTTCGGCGCGCGGCTGGAGCGCGCCGGCTTCGGCGACGTCAGCGTGCGCCGGAATCCCGGCCGGCCCGGCTTCAGTTTCCGCGCCCGGCGGCCGCCCGCCTGACCCGTTTGCGGTGACGATACGGCGTCCGCCTACTGCGCCGGCGAGTAGGCCGTGGGACGCAGGAAGCGGGCGTTGATCCGCAGCAGCAGCGGGCCGTCGGCCTCCGAGGCGGCGCGCGCCTTCTGCCATTCCTCATCGGCGCCGAACGCCTTCCACTTGCGTTCGCGGTCCCCCATGTCGTCGAAGCGCATCATGTAGACGAGCTCGTTGCTGTAGCCGCCAATCTCGTTGGTCCAGAAGCCGACCACGTCCATCTTGTAACGGGCGAAGATCTTGAGCGTGACCTCCGCGAAGCGCTTGTTCAGCGCCGGAAGCTTGCCGGGCAGGGCCTCGTAGCTGCGCAGCTCGTAAAGCACGGCGGATCTCTCCTTCGCAAGCCGCCCGCCGGCGTCGTCCTGCCGGCACGGCCAGCGCGCATGATACGAAGGGCACGGCGTCTCGGCAATCCGGCACGCCACCCGGTCAGGCAATAGCCCTGTGCTACACTTCCCACGCTGCGGCGGCCGCAGAACGACTGCATGGCGCCCGGCAGTTTTCGTTGAGGACGGCTGCATGATCGCCATCATCGGCGGCACGGGCGATGAGGGGCTCGGCCTGGCCATGCGCTTCGCCGCGGCGGGCGAAGCGGTCGTGATCGGCTCGCGTTCGCACGAGCGCGCGGCGGCGGCGGCGGAGAAGGTGCGCCAGGCCGTGCCCGACGCCCGGGTTGAGGGCGCAGAGAATCCCGAAGCCGTGCGCCGCGCCGAGACCGTGATCATCGCCGTGCCATACTCCGGCCAGCGCGACACGGTGACGGCGCTCAAGGACCTGATCGGCACGAAGCTCACGATCAACATCGTCGTGCCGATGGAGTTCGGCCAGGGCGGCGCCCGTGCCGTGGCGGTGGAGGAAGGCTCCGCCGCCGAGCAGACGAAGGCGATTCTCGGCCCCGACAGCCGGCTGGTGAGCGCCTTTCACAACCTCAGCAGCCATGAATTAATGGCCGTCGGCAAGCCGCTCGACTGCGATGTGCTCGTTTGCGGCGGCGACACGGAGAGCCGCAAGCAGGTGCTCGACCTCGCCGCCAGGCTGCCCGGCTGCCGCGGCATCGATGCCGGCCCCCTGCGCAATTCGCGCTACATTGAGGACATCACCGTGCTCCTGGTCGGCATCAACCGGCGCTACAAGACGCAGTCGGGCGTGCGCATCGTCGGCCTGTCTCAGGACTGATTGGACCGGCCGTCCGCGCTCTCCGAGAGGAAGCCAGCAATGACCCAGTCGCACCAGGCAGCGGACCGCGCCTTCGTGGACGCACAGACGGAGCTGCGCATCCTGCCGCTGCGCGGTATCCCCGAACTGACGCCGGGCGACGACCTGCCCGGCGAGATCGCGCGCGCCGCGGAAGCGAGTGGCGTCGGCCTTCAGACCGGCGACGTGCTGGTGATCGCGCAGAAGGCCGTCTCCAAGGTCGAGGGCTGCCTCGTCGATCTGAACACGATTGAGCCGTCGGCCTTCGCCCGCACCTGGGCCGCGGCCTTCGGCAAGGACCCGCGCCAGACCGAGGTGGTGCTGCGCGAATCGGCGCGCATCGTCAAGATGGCGAACGGTGTGCTGATCTCGGAGACGCGCCACGGCTTCGTCTGCGCCAACGCCGGCGTCGACGCCTCCAACGTCGGCGGCCACGACGTGCTCTGCCTGCTGCCGCCCGATCCTGACGCCTCTGCCGAGGGGATTCGCCAGGCACTGCGCGAGCGGCTCGGCGTCGAGGTCGCGGTGATCATCTCCGACACCTTCGGCCGGCCCTGGCGCGAATCGCTGACCAACGTCGCGATCGGCGTGGCCGGCATGGCGCCGATCCGCGACTACGTCGGCCTGACCGACGCGCACGGCTACGAGCTGCGCGTGACGACGCTCGCCGACGCCGACGAGCTGGCCGGCGCGGCCGAGCTGGTGATGGGCAAGATCGCCGCCGTGCCCGCCGCGATTGTGCGCGGCTTCGTCTACACCCCGGCCGAGGGCTCGGCCCGCCAGCTTGTGCGGGTGCCGGAGCGCGATCTGTTCCGCTGAGCGGCGACAGAAAAGGGAAGGCGACAACACGATGTTCGGGGGACAGGTGGTGCCCTGCGCGGCCTGCGCCAGGCCCGTACCGATGGCGATCGCCAGGGTCGTCAAGGGCCGGCTCTATCACCGCGCCTGCGCGCCGTAATCGCGCGTCTACGAACAACGCGATTGCGATCTGATAGACTGACGCGCATGACACACAGCGCCAACACCTCGGCTCAGTACCAGGAGATCGCCGACCACATCGCCGCCGCCGCCGCCGCGCGATCGCGGGTGCTTGCGCTCACGTCGTCGCTCGACGACGGCGACGGCGCCTGGCCGCCGGCAGCGGGCCAATGGTCGGCGCGGGAGATCGTCGAGCACCTTGTGCTGGCGGAGCAATCCGGCGTGCAGTTCATCTGGCTCGCCGCCGCGGGGGTGCGCGGCGGGGCGCCGCTGTGGAGCGGCGATCCCGTGCACCGCGGCCAATCGATCGAGGCGGTGATCGCCGGCACCTGGCGCTTCAAGGAGGAAGCGCCGGCGAACGCGACGCCGAAGGCGGCCGCGCCGCTGGCCTACTGGCGGGCGGTCTTCGCGGCGCTGCAGCCGGTCCTGGATGCGCTCGGGCTACAGCTCGACGGGCTCGACCTGGAGACAGTGATCTACCCGCATTTCATCTCGGGCCCGCTCGACGCCTGGCAGCGGCTGGAGTTCATCCGCTGGCACATCGAGCATCACCAGCAGCAGCTCGAGGCGGCGCTCGCGGCGCTCGCGAAGCGCGGCAGCAGATAGCCCGAGGCCGACCTCGACAGGCGATGCCGTGGCGATCGTCGCGCCTTCGCCGCAAGCGCTACGGCCAGAACAGCCGCGCCGCCGCCTGGCGCAGCTCCGAGCGGTGGTCCGGGTGCGCGATCGCGATCAGCGCTTCCGCCCGCTCGCGCACCGAGCGGTTGAGCAGGCGGGCGATACCGTACTCGGTGACGACGATGTCGGCGAGGTCGCGCGGCACGGTCACGATCTGCCCGGCGTCGAACTGCGGCGCGATGCGCGAGACCGTGCCGCCTCGGGCGGTAGACGGCAGCACCACGACGTAGCGCCCGCCGCGCGACATGAAGGCGCCGATGGCAAACGCGAGCTGCCCGCCGGTACCGCTGAAGATGCGCGGTCCGATCGTCGAGGCGGCGATCTGACCGGTCAGGTCGACGGCCAGCGCATTGTTGATCGCCACGTAGTTGTCGTTGGCGGCGATGCTGCGCGGGTCGTGCAGGTAGTCGACGGCGCGGAACTCGAAGGCGGGGTTGCCGTCGATGAAGGCCACGTCCTCGGGGCTGTTGCCCGCGGCGGTGGTGACGAACTTGTGCGGGTGCGTCGTCATGCAACGGCCGGTGATCACGCCCTCTCGCGCCAGATCCACGGTGCCGGGCACGGTCAGCTCGCCGAAGTAGCCGAGGTCGTGCTTGCCGTTCAGGCCGCCGAGCCGCACCAGGTTGCCCGTCGTGCTGCCGACGCCGATCTGGATCGTATCGCGGTCGTGCACGATCGAGCCGGCGTAGCCGGCGATCGCCGCGTCCCACGGGTCCGGATCGGGATAGGCGCGCGGCTGCGGCGCGGTGTGGTCCTCCACGAACCAATCGATCGCGGAGACGGGCAGCCAGGAATCGCCGAAGGTGCGAGGCAGATGCTGGTTCACGGTCGCGATCACCCGGCGAGCACGGGGCACGACGCTGCCGGCGTCCCACACCGCGTTGCCCAGGCAGACGTAGCCCTGCTCGTTCGGCGGCGAGACGGTGATGATCGCCGTATCGATCGGCCGCGCCTCTTCGCGGTTCTCATCGATCGCCCTGTGCGCCCCGTAGATCATGAAGGGCGTGTAATCGGCAGTGCGGCGTGCGAGCGCCTCGTGCGAGACGGGGTTGGCGTGGATCACGCTGATCTCGATCGCGCCGGCCAGCTCGGGCGCAAACCAGCCGAGATCGCCGACGGGCATGCAGGTAATGCGCACCTCGCTCAGCCCGGCACGGCGAGCGAGCAGCGCCGCGACCACGCTCCGGGTTTGCATGCCGACAGGTATGTAGAGGTGCTCGCCGGAGCGAATCTGCGCCGCCGCCTGCTCGGCCGAAACCAGCCGTTCGGCGTACCACGCCTGCCAATCCGGCCGCAACGCGGGCCGCGCGACGAGACTCATGCTGCGCTCCCCCTCAGGCCGCGGCGGCCCGCTCAGCGGCGATTCGCCAAACGTCCTGCCCGCCGGCAGCAGCGCCGGTCAATCCTCCAGATACTTGCGAGGATGGCGGCCGTCGGCGCCGCCGAGCAGGTTGCCGTGGATGCTGTAGCCGAGCAACTCCTGCAAGCGTGGCGGGAGATCTCGGGCCGTGGCCCTGGGCACGGCCAGGAAGTGGTTCTCCTGCGGCCGCAGCCAACCGGCGCAGTACTCGAGGATCACGCCGAGCCGCGGCCGGTCCGTGCGGTTGGCTCCGCCGCCGTGGAAGACGCTGCCGAGGAAGAACATCACCGAGCCGGCGTGCGCGCGTCCGGGCGGCGATCCGCCCACTTGTGGCTTCCGGGCACGACGTGCGTGGCGCCGTTCTCGACGGTGAAGTCGTCCAGCGCCCACATCGTATTGACGATCAGCTCTTGATGCGGGCGTGGTAAGGGATAGACGCCGTCGTCGGGATGCAGGTTCTGCGCGGTCTCGCCGGGGCCGATCTCGATGCCCTGCGGCGCGCTCAGCTGGTAGCTTCCCAGCACACGGTCCAACACGCCGAGCACCAGCGGATGCGTGGCCGGGCCGTCGAAGGCGCGGGTCCTGGCGAAGAGGCCGTAGATGCGCCGCGTCTTGAAGCCTTCGAAGTCGTTGCGGCCGTGCGGCGTCAGGTCGAGGATTCGCGTCAGCTCGGCGCGCTTCTCCCGCGCCTCGGCCGCGCTCAGGATCCCCTCGACGATAGCGTAGCCGTCGCGATCGAGCGTGGCGAGCACATCTTCGACGGCAACGGCCGCGGTGAGCGCGGTCATAGCGATCCTCCCGGCGATACCCTCAGGCCGGCTCCTCGACGCTGACGACGATCGCGGCGCAGGCCAGCAGCGTATCGCCGAGCGGGGCGCGCAGACCGCCTTCAATCGCATGCACTGTGACCTCGCCGTGCGGCAGTTCGCTCTTGACGCGCTCCAGGTCCACGCTCACGGCGTTGGGCACGCCGATCGTGACGTCCACCAGCATGCGGCCGCCGCGCTCGCGCACGTCGCGGAAGAAGGCGAGGCTGGAGTGACGGATGGCGTCGGAGACGGCGCGGCAGGCCGCCTTGGTGCTGTCGTCGCCGTGCACATCGACGCCCATACCCATCTCCAGCACGTACGGCTTCGCCGCCATCGATCACCTCCGCACTTGTGCCGCCAGCGTACCGCGCCGCCCGCCATCCCGCGAGATCGCTGATGCCCCCGGGAACCCGAAGCCTGCAAAACTGGCAACTTCCGCAGCTACCCCCTCTCCATTCCCCTCCCCATGGCATGGAGAGGGGGCCAGGGGGTGAGGCCACGCGCTACAATGCCGGCGCTGACGTTTACGCGAGCGAGAGGAGCAAGCCGATGGTCGCGGAGAACCTGGTCGCCACCAAGCCGGAGGATGTCGGGGTCGACAGCGAGAAGCTGGAGGCGTTGTTTGCGCGGGCGAAGCGCGATGTGGACGAGGGCGGGCTGCCCAGCGCCCAGGTCGCGGTGGCGCGGCACGGCAGGCTCGCCGGCATGCGCACCTTCGGCCGGGCCGTGCAGGGCGGGGCGATGCGTCCGGCCACGGATCAAACGCTGTATACGATCTTCTCTTGCACGAAGGCGATCGTGGCCGCGGCGGTGTGGACGCTGTTCGAGGACGGTCTTCTGCGCCTGGACGAGCGCGTGGTGGACATCATCCCGGAGTTCAACACCAACGGCAAGGATGTGATCACCGTCGAGCAGGTGCTGCTGCACACGGCCGGCTTCCCCATGGCGCCGCTGGGACCGGGCCAGTGGGAGACGCGCGAGGGCCGGCTCGCGGCGTTCTCGCGCTGGCGGCTGAACTGGGAGCCGGGCAGCCGCTTCCAGTACCATGCGACCTCGGCGCACTGGGTGCTGGTGGAGATCATTGAGCGGCGCACCGGCGTGGAATACCACCGCTTCCTTCGCGAGCGCATCCTCGACCCGATGGGGCTGGACGAGCTGTACGTCGGCCTGCCGCGCGATCAGAACGAGCGAGTGGCCGACGTGCTCCACGTGGTGGAACCCACGCCGCCGCCGGGTGGCTGGGGCGAAGTCACGCCGAACATCATCCTGCGGTTCAACAGCCCGGAGCAGCGCGAGGTCGGCGTACCGGGCGGCGGCGGTATCGCCACGGCCGGTCAGCTCGCCCTCTTCTACCAACCGCTGATCAACCGTGGCGAGACGGCGGCCGGCAAGCGAATCATGAAGCCTGAAACGATCGCGTTCGCGACGGCGGTGCGCACGCTGGGACGCTACACCGACCCGATGACCAACCTGCCGGTGAGCCGCGGCCTCTCGATTATTGTGGCGAACAACGACGGCCACGCGCACGAGCGGGGCTTCGGCCACAACGCCTCGCCGAAGGCGTTCGGCCACGCCGGCGCCGGCGGCCAGGTCGCCTGGGGCGACCCTGAGACGGGCATCTCGGTCGGCTACTGCACCAACGGCTTTGTCAATCCTGAAGACCTGGGCCGGCGCACGCTGGCGATCAGCAGCCTCGCCGGCGCCTGCGTGAAGGGCTGAGGGGCGCGCGTGGCCCCTATCCTCTTCATGAAAGGTCTCCCACCGATGCGCTGTGCTATGGCCCCAATACCAGTGAAAGGGCGATCGCGGGGGAAGCTCCGGAGTGCGAGCTGGTTACTCAGACAGCGTTGACCGCGGCTGCGGGCGCGAAGGGCAGAGGGCGTGCGCCCCGCCCGGTGGCCTGTGCATCGCGCCTTCAGCCCCGATCCCCGCCGTAGATCTCCCTTTCCCCTAGTATTGGGGGAAGGGGCCGGGGGATGGGGGCCGCGGCCGCGCGACATCCACTTTCACCCGCTGGCCGCGGATCGTCGCCTGGCGCAGCGCGTCGATGATGCGCTGCGCCAGGCGATCGTCGACTTCGACGAAGGTGAACTGATCGTAGATATCGATGCTGCCGACGGCGTCGCCGGGCACGCGCGCCTCGTTGGCGATCGCGCCTACCAGGTCGCCCGGCCGCAAGCCTTGGTTGCGGCCAATCTCGATGAACAGCCGGGTGCGGCCGTGCTCAGTCGGGCCGGCCTCGGCCTCGGCCGCGGCGACGGGACGCGAGCCGTCACGCTCGGCCGCCAGCTTCATCGCCGCTGCCGCGATCTCGGCCATATCGAAGTCCTCGGAGAGGTCTTCGACCGCGGCCAGATACTCCTCCAGCCCGCCGTGTTCCAGCGTCGTACGCACGCCGTCGCGCAACAGCTCGATGCGCCGCGCCGCCACGTCCGCGAGCGTCGGCATGCGCATCGGCTTGATCTTGCGTGCGACGGCGCGCTCGATCAGGCGCAGCAACCGCTGTTCGCGCGGCGTGACCAGCGTGACCGCGGTGCCCGTGCGCCCGGCGCGGCCCGTACGGCCGATCCGGTGCACGTAGGCTCCCGGATCCTCTGGGATGTCGAAGTTGAAGACGTGCGAGACATTCTCGATGTCGAGCCCCCGCGCGGCCACGTCCGTCGCCACCAGCACATCCGCCTGTCCGGAGCGAAAACGGGCCATCACCCGGTCGCGCTGTGTTTGGCTCAGGTCGCCGTGGATCGCCTCCGCCGCGTAGCCGCGCGAGACGAGCGCCTCACCCAGATCGTCCACCTCGCGCCGCGTCCGGCAGAAGACGATCGCCGCCGTCGGCGACTCGACGTCGAGGATACGGCTGAGCGCATCGAGCTTGGTGCGCGGGCTGACTTCGACGTAGCGCTGCTCGATCTGCGGGACCGTAACCTTCTCCGCGGCGATCGTCACGTTCTCGGGGTCGCGCATGTACTGCCGGGCCAGGCGGCGCACCGCCGGCGCGATCGTGGCGGAGAAGAGCGCCGTCTGGCGTGACTCCGGCGTCTGCCGCAGGATCTCCTCGATGTCCTCGATGAAGCCCATGTCCAGCATCTCGTCCGCCTCATCGAGCACGACGAAGCGCACGCCGTCGAGGCGCAGAGAGCCTCGGCGCAGATGGTCGAGCAGCCGGCCCGGCGTGCCGACCACGATCTGCACGCCGGAGCGCAGGGCGCGCAACTGGCGGTCGATCGGCTGGCCGCCGTAGACGGGCGCCACGCGCACCTCGCGCTTGCGGCCGAACCGGTGCGTCGCCTCGGCCACCTGCACGGCCAACTCGCGCGTCGGCGCCAGCACGAGCACCTGCACCTCGCTGCGGTTCTCGGAGATGCCCTGCACAGCCGGCAGCGCAAAGGCGGCGGTTTTGCCCGAGCCGGTCTGCGCCTGCGCGATCAGGTCGCGCCCGGCGAGCAGCACGGGGATGGCGCGGCGCTGCACCGGGGTCGGCTCTTCGTAGCCCAGCGCGTCCACCGTCTCGACCAGGTCGTCCGCAAGGCCCAGATCCCGGAACTCGGCTGCTGGCAAGGCTCGCTCCTGCTGGCGTACGGTGTTTGCCCACAGCGTAACAGGTGCGGGCGCCATCCCTGCCCTTGCAGTCGAGCGACAATGCGGATGCCGCCGTAAGCGCGCCGAAAAAGAGGCGCATCGCGCCGCGTCGCACAAGTGCGCGCGAGTGCCACGATGGTCGCCGACGCCGCGAAACGCCGGCGGCCACCGTGGCTCGTAGCCGGCGCTATGACGTGGTTGAGGACCGCCGCGCGAAGGCGATGCCCGCGCCGCTGAGCAGGACGGCGCCGAGCACGACGGCGACGATCAGCCCGGCGTTGCGGCCGGTGTCACCGGCCTGCCCGCCGCTGCCGGTGGCCGGCATCGCCCGGGGCGCCGCGGCAGCGCCGGCGGCCGGCGCTGCGGGCGCCGCCGCCCCTGCGATCGGCTTCGCCGCGTGCCAGACGCCGCCCACGCCGTCACCCTTCGTGTCACCGGGCTGCGCGTCGGGCGCATAGAAGTAAAGCGGGTGGCCGTTGTAGCTGACCTGGTGCGATCCGTCCTGGCGGGTGATCACGGTGAACGCGCCACCGACGCCCGCGGGCGCCGTGGGGTTGCCGCTCGCCAGCACCAGCGGCGGCCAGGTCGTCGAGCAGGCGCCGTTGCAGTTGCTCTCGCTGGAAGTGTCCCTGTCGAAGACGTAGAGGGTCTTGCCGTCGGTGCCGGTCAGGACCGTGCCGAGGCCGGTGGTGCGGGTTTGCACCGTTGGCGCCGCCTGCGCAGCCACGTGCTGCTGGGAGAGCGCCCAGGAACCGCCGAGGACGCTCAGCGTCGCAACCGCCAGAATGCCGAGTCGAAACCGGGACAGGTGAAGACCTCGCAGCATGGTTTCCGCTCCTTCAACGGCTCACGTCGTCGTGCCGTCGTCGCAACTACGATGCAACGCGCACGCGGGATGCATCGACCACGAGATTTCCTACTGGGCCGGGCCGTGGAAACGGTCAACGATGCGGCCGGGGCCTGCGGGCGCTCGCCGGAATGGTCGCCCGCCGCCACGCAGGGCACAAGTTGCGGAGCGGCGTGGAGCGGTCGGCCGATCGAGCCTGCTCTCATGAACGGGACGGCCTAAATCACGGAGTCGGCGCGCAGCCGCGCGAGTTCCTCGCCGCCGATGCCGGTCAGCTCTGCGAGCACCTCTGCCGTGTGCTGGCCCAGCCGCGGGGCGGGCTTGATCACCGGCGGCGAATCGCGCAGCTTCGGCACGCTGCCCACCATCTTGAAGCGGCCGCGCTGTGGATGGTCGATCTCCACGATCGTCTCGCGCGCCAGCAACTGCGGATTGCACAGCATTTCGGCCGTGTCGAGCACGGCGCCCGCGGGCACGCCGGCCGCACCGAGCGCCTCCATCGCCTCGTACTTCGTGCGCTGCGCCGCCCAGGCGGAAACCAATTCGTCGATCACCGCGCCGTTTTGCGCCCGACCGGAGCGTGTGAAGCGTGCATCGCCGCGCAGATCGGTGCGCTCGAGCACGTCGAGCAGGTTGTCCCACATCGCGTCGGTGCTGGCGTAGACGAAGACGTAATCGTTCGGGCCGCCGGGCTTGCACGCGTAGAGCCAGCGCGGCCCTTTGGCCGCGAGCTGGTTGCCGCGGCGCGGCAGCGGCGCCCGCTCGTCGTAGTAGGGACGCAGCCCGACGCGCGTCAGGTTCAGCACGGCGTCCTGCATTGCGACCTCGACCTTCTGGCCGCGGCCGGTCGTCTCGCGCTGAATGATCGCGCCCAGGATGGCAAGCGCGGCGTGCACGCCGGTGCCGGTATCGCCGACCGTGGGGCCGGGCTTGATCGGCTCACCGTCGGGGTAACCGGTGCGCGCCATGGCGCCGCCGGCCGCCTGCGCCACTGGATCGAAAGCGAGAAATCCCGCGTGCGGCCCGACCGTGCCGAAGCCCTTGATCGTGGCGTAGATGATGCGCGGGTTGATCTGCTGAATCCGCTCCCACGGATAGCCGAGCTTTTCCAGGCCCGCGGGCGCGAAGTTTTCGACCACGACATCGCCCTGCCGCAGCAGGTCTTCGAAGAGCTCGCGGCCGCGCTCGGCCTTCAAGTTCAGCGTGACGCTGCGCTTGCTGGCGTTGAGCAGCAGGAAGTAGAACGAATCGGCCTCGGTGCCGTCGTTGATCAGGCCACGCCCGGGCTCGCCGCGGCCGGGCGGCTCGATCTTGATCACGTCGGCGCCGAGGAAGGCGAGCGTTTCCGTACAGGAGGTGCCGGCCTCGTACTGCGTCAGGTCGATGATGCGGATGCCGTCCAGCGCCGCCATCAGAGCACCCCCTCCGCTGCCAACCGGTCAAGTTCGGCCGGCGTCATGCCCAGCAACTCCGCGTAGACCTCGCCGTTGTGCTGGCCCAGCAACGGCGCCGTGCGCAGCGGCGTGTCGTTGTCCGCCAGCTTGAGCGGGTTGCCGATCATCGAGAACCGACCGCGCGCCGGGTGTTCGAGGTCGACGACGCTGCCGCGCTCGCGCAGATGCTGGTCTTCGAAGACGTCCTCGCCGCCGTAGACGGCGCTGGCAGGCACGCCCGCGCAGCCCATCTCCTCCATCGCCTCGAACTTGGTGCGCTGCGCCGCCCAGCCGGAGACGAGCTGCTGGATCTCCTCCGCGTGCTTGGCCCGGCCGCGCGGTGTCTGATACTCCGGGTCGCCGGCCAGCTCGGGACGGCCGAGCGTCTTCCAGAGCCGCGCGTATTGCCCGTCGCCGAGAATGCCGATGTAGACGTAGTCGTTGATGCCATCGCCCTTACAGCGGTAGACACCGTTCGGCGGCCGGTTGCCGGCGCTGCCACGTCGCTGCACCGCCCGGCCGCTGCTGTACATGCTTGTCATCGGCACGCGCACAAAGTTGGCGACGGCGTCCTGCATCGCGACTTCCACCGGCTGGCCCTTGCCGGTGCGCAGCCGCTGGATGTAGGCCGCGGCGATGCCGATCGCCGCGTGGATGCCGGTGCCCGTGTCGCCGATCGTCGATCCGGGGCGCAGCGGCTCGCGATCCGCCTCGCCGGTGACGCTCATCGAGCCGCCGGTGGCCTGCGCGATCATGTCGAAGCTGGGGAAGCCCGACCAGGGGCCGTAAGTGCCGAAACCCTTGACGCGGGCGAAGATGATGGCCGGGTTCAAGCCACTCAACCACTCCCAGGTGATGCCCAGCCGTTCGAGGCTGCCGGGGCCGAGGTTCTCGACCACCACGTCGGCCTTCGGCACCATGCGGGCGAACAGCTCCTTGCCGTGCGGGTCGCGCAGGTTGAGCGTGACGCTGCGCTTGTTGGCGTTCAGGATGATGAAGTACCAGGCGTCTGGTCCGTTCGGATCTGCGCCGAGGCCGCGGCCGGGGTCGCCGCCTTTGGGGTGCTCGATCTTGATCACGTTGGCGCCCAGCCAGGCGAGCATCTGGGTGCACGAGGTGCCGGCTTCAAACTGGGTGAGATCCAGGACGGTGACGTTGGCGAGCGGGCTGGGCATCTGCTGCCTCCCTGCGCTCCGACGAGCCGCCGCCGGACGCGAGCCCGCCGGCAGGGCCGCGCCGCCCGGACCTCGGGCACGAGGCGCGATCCCACCGCATCATAGCGCCATCCGCACCAGACGGCGCGACATTGAGACAGCGCAGTCATTGAGCAGCGAGTATCAATCGAGCCATCGTCGGCGGCCGTGGTCCACGCGCTCAGATCAGCCGCGCGATCGTCTCCCCGGCCGCGCGGCAGCCGCTGGCCAGCGTGCCGTCGCGCTGCACGCGCACCGCGCCGTCTCGCAGGGCGGACGTTGTCGCGGCGCGCACGGCGCCGGCGGCGTCGAACTCGCCCAGCCGATCGAGCAGCATGGCGCCGGCGAGGATCGTCGCCAGCGGGTTCGCCCGATCGCTGCCGGCGAGACCGGGCGCGGATCCGTGGATCGGCTCGAAGTAGGCGCCGCGTTCGCCGATGTTGCCGGAGGGACAGAAGCCGAGGCCGCCGACCGTCGCGCCGCCCAGGTCGCTGAGGATGTCGCCCAGGAAGTTCTCGCAGACAATCACGTCGAAGGCGTCCGGCTCGAGTACGAGCGCCTGAGCCGCCGCATCGGCGTAGCGGCTTTCGAAGACGACTTCCGGATACTCCGCGCTCACCGCTTCGACCACGGCGCGGAAGAAGGCGAAGCCGCGCAGCACGTTGGCCTTGTCCACACAGGTGACGCGGCGCACGCCGTCGCGCGGGGCGCCGCTGCCGGCGCGGGCAAGGTCGAAGGCGAAGCGCGCGACGCGCTCGCAACCCCGGCGGGTGATCAGCATCGTGTCGGCCACGGCATCGGCCGTCGCCACGCCGCGGCCGCGTGCGGCGTACAGCCCTTCCGTGTTTTCGCGCACGATAGCGTAGTCGATGCTGCCGCTGGTACGGCCCGCCAGCGGCGACGCCACGCCGTCGAGCAGGCGGATCGGCCGCAGGTTGGCGAAGAGGTCGAGGCCGTTGCGCAGTACGCCGCCGAGCACGCCGGCCTCCGTGCCGTCGGGCAGGCGCACGCCCGGCAGACCGACGGGTCCCTTGAGCAGGGCGTCGGCGTCGCGGCAGGCGGCGAAGGTCTCCGCGCTCATCGCCAGGCCGCTGCGCTGGTAGCAGGCCGCGCCCGCTTCGTGGCGTTCAAGGTTGAGGCGGCAACCGAAACGCGCCGCGGCGGCCTCGAGCACCGGCACCGCCGCGCCCGTCACCTCCGGGCCGATGCCGTCGCCGGCGATCAGCACGACGCGGTAACCGCGCACTGAACCGGAGATCGCGCCACCCACGGACTACGCCTCGCCCGACGCCCAGCGGCCGAGGAAGGGGCAGACCGCGGCGTAGTAGGCCTCAGGGTTCTCGGTCATCGGCGCGTGCGCGGCGTTGGCAATCACGACGAGTTGGAGACCGGCCACCGCGTCCGCGAGCGCCTCACAGTCGGGGCGCAGGTGGTCGTGTTCTCCCGTCACGATCAGGACCGGGGACTCGAATGCCGACATCGCCTCCGTCAGGAACGGGCGCCGCGCCAGCGCCTCGTACTGCGCCGCCAGCGCCGCAACGCCGGCGCGACGCAGCCGCTCCTCCCAGGCCGCACGACGCTCCGGATTGCGCGGCGCCGTGCGCGAGGATCGCAG
>Ga0209166_10000525_pt1 | contig 41440 bp, 43 predicted proteins | sample Coa_R1_3_FD_187151 | JGI IMG/M metagenome (GOLD analysis project Ga0209166, IMG submission 187151) | Surface soil microbial communities from Centralia Pennsylvania, which are recovering from an underground coalmine fire - Coalmine... | ecosystem: Environmental > Terrestrial > Soil >...
CTCAGCCCTTGGCAAATCATCGAGCGCGTCGCTCCCCGCGCGCCCCTCCAACTCTGCCTCCTCCCACCCGTGTTCCTCGACTACTATCTCAGCGACTCAGGGGGTTACGATGTACCTAGACTTCCCTAACCGCGACAAAATGTTGCAGGCGCGCGAGTTTAAGTTGCTGGAACAACCGATAGTGGTCGAGCACGAGGTCAGCGCGACCGCGCGATCGAACTTCCACAAATCTGATCGCATGCCGGTGACACTCGCGACGTGTGCTAGCAGTAACAACGATGTGGGAACGAACGCTTTTGAACGACACGCTGGCATTGATGCTATAACTATCAGTTCATCCGCGGAGTTGCGGGGCAATCTAGCCTACGGAGAGGGGTCATCGAATGCGTTGCAAACCAATTGGATTCCTGGCGTGTGTGGCGCTTCTTGAGATGTTCGTTTGCGTCATTCCATCGGCTCAAGCGCAGTCCACGCCGCAGCGCAGCCTCTTGGCCCTTTCGAAACGAGACCACACCCTGTCCATCATCAATCCGGCGAATCTACAGATAACCGCCTCTGCTGCGGTTGGCCCTGATCCGCACGAAGTCGTTGCGTCTTCCGACGGCAAAACGGCGTACGTCTCCATCTACGGCGGCGGCAGCTATCACGCAATTTCCGTTATCGACCTGGTCGCGCAAAAAGCGTTGTCCGACATTGATACGGGAGCGCTGAATGGCCCGCACGGCATTGAATTTGCCGGAGGCAAAGTGTGGTTCACCGCAGAGGGCGCGAAAGCCATCGCCACCTACGATCCTGCCACCGCGAAAATTGACTGGATTATGGGCACCGGCCAGAACCGCACGCACATGATTTATGTGACTTCCGGGGAAATGCAGATTTACACGACGAACGTCAGCTCCGCGAGCGTAAGCATTATCGAGAAAGTTGCGCTTCCGCCGATGGGTCCGCCGCCTGGAGCGCGTACACCGGCGGGCGCGCAGACTCCGCCGTCGCAGCCTCCCGCTCCGCCGCGGATGGACTGGAACGAAACCGTAATTCCCGTCGGCAGAGGCGATGAGGGTTTTGACGTCTCGCCTGATAACCATGAACTCTGGACGGCGAACGCGCAAGACGGCACTTTGTCCGTAATCGACCTTTCTACTCGAAACGTCACGGCGACGCTCGACGCGAAAGTTTTCAGCGCCAATCGGCTGAAATTCACGCCGGACGGCAAGCTCGTTTTCATCTCCGCGTTGGGTGGCGGTGATGCCGTCATCTACGATGCCGCTTCGCGCAAAGAGTTCAAGCGCGTGCACATCGGCCGCGGCGCCGCGGGCATTCTGATGGATCCAATTGGCCAACGTGCGTTCATTGCTTGCACTCCGGACAATTACATCGCAGTCGTGGACCTGAAGAACTTCGAAGTCACCGGCCGTATCGAACTCGGCGGCCCCGATGGTCTTGCCTGGGCCATCCGGCCGTAGCGGTGGCGATTCCCGAATTGACGAGTGCGATCGCAGCGTCAAGACGTTGCGTGGTAGGATTACACTCAGCCTGCTTCGCACGACGGACACCCGGTAGGAGACGAACGATGGGCAGCCTGGAATCTGTGCCGGTTCCGCTGGAAAGCCGTGTCCCAACGCCCGCGTCCGTCGTCTCTGCCGCCGCTGCTTCGTCAAGGCACTCGCTCCTCGTTCGTATCACGCACTGGATCACCACGCTGTGCTTCTTCGCACTCTTGATCACAGGAGCGGAAATTATCGTTTCGCATCCGCGCTTCTATTGGGGCGAGACCGGCAACATCTTGACCACGCCGCTCTTCAAAATCCCGATTCCGGCGTCGCGAAATCTGGTACCGACAGGCTACGGCTACGTGATGCCCGATCAGAACGGCTGGAGCCGCGCGCTCCACTTTCAATCTGCCTGGATACTCGTCTTGACCGGTCTGCTCTACGCCGTCTCCGGATTTCTTACCGGCCATTTCCGCAAAAATTTGTTCCCTCCGAGCTCCGATCTCTCGTGGCCTCAATTCTTCAACGTAATCGCAAGCGATTTACGCTGCAAACGCAGCAGTGACTCAGCAGCCTCGTCGTATAACGTGCTCCAGCGTCTCTCCTACCTCTTCGTCATTTTCATTTTGTTCCCGCTCGTCATTTGGACTGGCCTCGCCATGTCTCCCGCGTTTACTTCCGCGGTTCCGTTGTCCGTCACACTTCTGGGCGGCCGCCAATCGGCGCGCACTATTCATTTCTTTGTGTCACTAGCTCTCGTGCTCTTCCTGCTGATCCACATCGCGATGGTTTGGTTAGCTGGCTTCCGCGCACGCACAGGAGCGATGATTACCGGAAAACTCGCTGCACCTTCGGAGGAGCGCTCATGAACAAACTCTCCCGCCGAAAACTTATCCTATCCGGCCTCTCCGCCGGCGCTGGAGTTGCCGGCCTCGGCGTGGCCGCCCGCCTTGCGCAGAAGTACGGACTAGTCCCGCCAGATCACGGCGGAATTTTCGGTCCCGGCGAAACGCTGACCTATGCCGCACAACGCGTTCTCACGCGGCACTCGATGGCTCGCGAATTCTCCCGCAGCCAGATTTCTCCGCGTCCGCTCGCCAACGAAATTCCGCCACTGAATGACGCGTTCAAGCGCCTGCAAGCCGGCGGATTCGCGGATTGGCGGCTCACCGTGGACGGCTTGGTCGATCGTCCCGGCGCATTCTCAATTGCGCAGCTCAAGAGCTACCCGTCCGGCAGCCAGATTACGGAAGTCGCTTGCGAAGAAGGCTGGTCGTACATCGCCGAGTGGATTGGTGTGCCGCTGTCCCACGTCCTCGATCTCGTCGGCGTTCAACCACACGCAAAGTACGTGGTCTATTTCTCGATCGATCGCGACTGGTGGGACAGCATGGACATGGCGGACGCCCTGCATCCGCAAACGTTTCTTACTCACGGCATGAATGGCGGCGACTTGCCCGTCGGCAATGGTGGCCCGCTTCGCATGCGGGTTCCGCGCCAGCTCGGCTACAAGAGTGTGAAATTCATCACGCGCCTGACCCTAACCGACGATTTGAAAAAGTTCGGCAAAGGCCTCGGCTCCGCCTCTCCCGAAGGTGGCTATGCCTGGTACGCCGGCATCTAGAACGATTTCTGCTCAGATCTTGCGGCCCGGCATCCTCTTCGCCAACGATCAACACCGGCCAACGCCTCGCACTTGCGCGTCCACTGCTTCCCAGTCCAAATTGAGATCAATGTCTTCCTCTGATGGCGCTGCTCAACTTGAATCTGCGTTACCCTGACGTGCAGGGACACAGGCCATATTAGGGGTTTCCGATGGGTCGAACGAAAACTGCTCCGGCGAAAAGTAATCGTCGGAAGAACGGCCAACCTGCAACGCTTCGTCCGATTGGCGTGATTCGATCCGACATCAAGAACCGAAGCGAAGCGCCGAAGCAAGCCTCCGACGGCGCTCCCGACGCCTGGCTCGAAGTGCGTCCCTTCGCTGCGCAAGCTCTTCATGGCCTTGCCGCTGGGGACGAAATCATCATTGTGACCTGGCTGCACAAAGCCCGGCGTGACGTGCTGAAAGTTCATCCGCGCTCCGACCCTCACCGTGCGCTCACTGGGGTCTTTGCGACGCGCTCACCCGACCGGCCCAATCCGCTGGGTCTGCATCCCGTCACCGTGCGCGAAGTCGCAGTCAATCGCCTGCGGATCGGGCCCATCGAAGCCATCGACGGCACGCCCGTCGTCGACATTAAGCCAGTGCATTGTCCGGGCCACGCGTCCATTCGTCGCGAGAGCTCGTCGGCATGACCCACTGCCGATCCGCTCGACACAGTTGATTCGCACCCTTCCCAATTACGCTAACTAACCAATTTCATGGGTAGCACAACGACTGCTTGGACGATTCAATCCTTACCGCATCTATCGCTGGACATGAACTCACGTGTGTGGTTGAATCCTCCTCGCAGCTTGGAATGCGCTATGTTTCAGTTCCACATTTTCAAGGTGCAAGGTGACGGCAGCCTTCGCTGGATGGAAGCGGCGGCGGATGTGCAACGCGCCAAAGAGGTCGTGAAGCAACTCGCGTTAACCTCGCCCGGCGAGTACGTCATCAGCAATCTCAGCGGCGAAAAAATCTCCATCGTCGCTCCTCCCAAGCGGATTCTCTTTCAGATCGGCTACGACGAAAAAGAACTTGGCGCTCGCACTGAACTCTTCCGGCGCTTCGGCCACGAAGTAATCTCGGTCGGCAACAACGAAGTCGCCAAACGCGCGCTCGCCTCAATTGAAAGCGTCGACGTGTTTATCGTGGGTCATCAGGCTCCGGCGCAAACGCGCCAGGAAATGGTGGATTGGCTCAAGGAAAACTTTCCGAAATCCAAAATTGTTGCGCTGATTCCGTCTTCCGCGCGTCACTTGTCGCACGCCGACTTCAACGTTGTTCTCAACGACTGGGACGAGCTCATATCACTACTCGTTGCTGCCATGAGCTGACCCCGCAGCGGATCGCTCCGAAAAGGCCGTGCATTGCGCAAACTGCTGCCGGCGCGCCAACCTCATCACCGCTGGAACTGCTTGCGATTGCCTACGCCATCCAACTTGAAGTTGCCGAAGCATACTCCGCAACGGGCAAACCGAACGCTGTGGATTGGCAAATGTCCGTGAGCTTGACGACCAAAGCACAATCCAGCCAGCCGCGATGCGCTTCACTCATCATCACCGCCAGCGCCGCGTCTTGCGGCATGGCTTTGCGATACGGCCGGTCCATAGTCAACGCGTCGTAGATGTCCACTGTCTGCAGGATGCGCGCCGGCAGCGGAATGTGCTCCCCCATCAATCCGTCCGGGTAACCGCTGCCATCCATTCGTTCGTGGTGATGCCGAATTAAAGGCAAGGCGTCGCGGAACGATTTGAGCGGAGCACAGATGCTCTCGCCCACCACGGGGTGCTGCCGGATAATTTCCATCTCGGTCGGTGTAAGACGTCCCGGTTTGCGCAGGATCGCATCGGGCACCGCAACCTTGCCAATGTCATGCACCAGGCCGGCGATGCGCAGCACTTCAAGCTCGTCCTCGGACAGCCCCAGACTCGCTCCGAGCTGTAGACTGTAGTGGACCAGCCGCTCGGAATGCCCTTCCGTGCCGGGATCCTTGGCTTCCAGGCTCCGCGCCAGGGACAAAATAACCGACTCCGCTTGGTGATCAATGTAAGACTTTAACTGCAGAATGGTTTGGATGCGGTTGAACGCTTCCCATCGCGAGCCGGGCCGCCCCCAGAAATCGTCTACGCCCGCATCTTGCGCTTCGCGTCTGCGCGTCGCGTCCGCGCCGTCGGTCGACGGTAACATCATGATCACCGGCGTGTACCGTGTCAGTGCCGCGCCTTTTAGTCGGCGGCAGACTTCGACTCCCGACATCCCCGGCAAGGCATCGGCGATCAATGCGAGATCTGGCTGAATGCGGGGACATTTTTCCAGCGCTTGCTTTCCGTCTTTGGCGCTTACAACTTTATAGCCGTAGTGTTGGAGTAGTCTTTCCCAATCCGAGCGGTTCGACGTATCAGCGTCCACGAGCAGAATCGTTGCTCCCACAGGATTCTCCCCCTCGGCAATCCCATACGATCCCGGCTCGGGGAGGCGGCGTATGCTTTGGATTGCGAGCCAATGTCAATTTCCATCTGGGCTTGCAAGTACCCCAGGACTGGATGTCTTACGGGCCCTTGGTTGTCGTCACTGGCAAGGAAATGCAGGGACTACCTTCCTCCCACGCGATGGGACATAGCTCACGAACTGCCACAATCGCTCAATCTGTAAGTGTTTGGGGCCAAAGAACTTCTCACTGGACTCGTCAGGTGAATCCTCTAGGGCATTTCCTGAAATTACGCTCCGAGTGAATAAAATACCCAACCCGGATGCGCGATTAACGACTTTCGGCCGCTCTTCGCCTTTTTCATCACGCTCGACGGCTATTTTGCGTTCGCGGTTGCTCACATGCCGTTGGACGCCGCCAGCGTCTTCAACTTTTCCGGCCATGCACCGGTCGGCTGTTGCAATTGCACGCCGATGACGAAGCCTCGCCCGAACGAACCTCGGCAATACACGATGCGCGCGTGTGATTTCATTTGTGCGTCGAGCGCCCGGATAGAAACGCGCTGATTTGGTGCCCACGCGGTCTCGCTCAAAACGCTCGCGCCGTGTTGGCTCACGTTGATCGTATGCGTGATCTCAAACGTCGCGTTGTCGAAGCTGTACAATTCGACCGGGACGTTCATCGCCGTGCGGGTCTCCGTGCGGGGAAAACCTGAGGTACCGGTCATCGACTTCCCTCCCGGGCTGGGAGATCGAAGTCAGAGATGTTCGGGCCGAGCTAGCAACTGTAATCGCATAATCGTCGAGGTTTCCGGCTAGGTCAATAGTACTCGCGGCTAGCATTTCGGCAACGCGCTTCTCGGCCGTCGTCAGCGCAACCGCCAGCCGCACTCGCGAGGCATTTCAGCGCGCCGACAACGAGTTGGTTCGCACCGACTGGAGTGAGCCGGATTTCTGTGTCCCCTCCGCGGGCTCACATGGTTTCTGTCGCCCTAAGAGTGTAAGATTTAGCGTTTTACATCGCCCGATGAAGGAGATTCCGATGAAGAACGTCCTCCTGTTCCTCGCCGCTTTCAGCGCTCTGAGTGCCGCGAAGACTCCAACGGCGCATGCCCAGGGCAACTCGGCGCCTCCGCAACAACCACCGAGCGTTTCTTCCGTCCTGAACGCGCATTACGGCATCGTTGAGCAGGAGATCGTTTCCGCCGCCGAAGCCATGCCGGAAGACAAGTACTCCTTTGCTCCCAGCAACGGTGAGTTCAAAGGCGTGCGCACGTTCGCTGAAGAAGTGAAGCACATCGCCTTCGCGAACCATATATTCTTCGGTCCGCTCATGGGCGAAAACATCGACGCAAAGTCCATCGAAGAGAACGCCAACGGCCCGGCCAATCTCAAGACCAAAGGCGAAATCGTGCAGTACCTAAAGGACTCTTTCGCGCTTGGCCATCGCGCGCTCGCAAGCATCAGCGCCGAAAATCAGGTCACACCGTTATCCAAACCGGTCTTCCCATTCCTCTCGACTCGCCTGGCCATCGCCAGCATCGGCATGTGGCATCCCATGGATCACTACGGCCAAATGGTCGAATACCTGCGCATGAACGGCATCGTGCCGCCAGCTAGCCGGCCGCGGCCACCGCAGCCGCCCGCCTCACAACCTAAATCTCAGCGATAAGAGCGTTTAGTCAGCGCAAGTTTCCCCGAACGGACCAATCACCAGCAAGTGAACAATTCGCGGCGCGCGTTGTCTGTGGCCATATCAGCTGGCGGGATCAAGAATTTTACTTAGCTCGCGGCGGAAGGATTCAAGTGCCTGCAAACGTTCAGGAGTCGCCGGAACCTCGGTTTTCTTCCAGACGAACACGTCGCCGGATCCGCGTTTCAACCGCACGCTCAAGTTTCCCGCCACGAGAAACGTCGGCGGCGCGAGAAGCTTCAGTCCGCCACCCGGAACCGGCGAAACTATCGCGGCGCACTCGCCGCGATGTATGCATAGCGCGTTTTCGTAAGGTGGAATCGCAATGGGCCGGAATCCCGCCTCGAATAACTGCTCCATCGTTTGCATCTGCTGCGGCGAGAATTCAACCATCGCTTTGTAACGGCTCCGGGGAGACTGAATTCGAAGCGCATTGCTCTGCGGAAACAGCCAGAGGCGAAAGGAGACGGCGAATGGAGGGCCTGCCGATGGCGCGGTGCACCAATCGTTGGTGTCCGTCTCTTCTCCTTTACTTCCTTTACTTCCTTGACCTCGATATTCCTTACGCCGCCGTCGAATCCGCTTCCGAGGACGAACCTTCGAGTTGCGCCAGGATCTCGCGCAGCGTCACGATCAATTCATCGCGCGAAACATGACTCTTCTTGAACTGAATGCGGAACCGGAAGCTCTCGTTCTCCGGTTCGTAATGAAAAATGAAGGGCTGCGGCCGGTGCGGACCTCCCTGCTCGTCCCGCCGCTCCTTGCGTGCTTCGTCCCGCGTCAACCCGCCTTGCAGGATGCGGTGCATCATCTCGATCATTTTCTTTTCGGTGGGTTGCCGCGCGATTTGCAGCAATAGCGATTTCGAAAGGATTCCGTGTTCGACGCACTTGCGGCGCAATGGTTCCGGAATGTTTCGCAGGGAAAGTGTCTCCGTCACCGACGATCGCGCGCGTCCGATCTTTTTCGCGACATCTTCGTGCGTGTATTCGAATTGCGTCGCCAGCCGGTGCAACCCGTCTGCTTCTTCGAACGGGGTCAGGTCCTTGCGCTGGATATTTTCGATCAGCGCGATTTCCAACGTCTCCGCATCGTCCGCCATCTTTTCGATGCATGGAACTTCGCGCAGTCCCGCGGCGCGCGAAGCGTGGTAGCGGCGCTCGCCCGAAATGATGTAGTAGCACTCCTCGCGCGGCACGTACCGCACCAGCAACGGCTCCAGCACGCCCTTTTCGCGAATGGACTCGGCAAGTTCGCGCAAATCGCCCAGCGCCTTCCGCGGTTGCTCCGGATTCGGCCGGATCTGATCGACCGGAATCATCCGCCCGACCGCCGCCCCGCTATAACTTGTCAGCGACTCTACGTAGTGCGCGTCATGCCGCATCTTCAGCGTGACGGGTAAGCCGGCTCTCTTCAACACGTTGGATGACCTCCGCTGCTAATTTCTTGTACTCGACGGCGCCCGGCGATTTGGGCGCGAACGTCAGGATGGTTTCCTTGTAGGCTGGACTCTCTTCGAGACGCACGTTCTTGCTGATTTTCGTCTTGAACAGCACTTCGCCGAATACGCTGCGAATCTGTCCGTGCGTGTCTTTCGAGATGTTCGTGCGCTTGTCGAAAAGCGTGATGACCACTCCCAGAACTTTCAAGGCGGGATTGGGCCGCGCCCGAATCCGCTCATACGTCTCGAGAAGATCATCCGTTCCTTCGATCGCGAAATACGCCGCTTGAATCGGAACCAGCAGATGCGTCGAAGCCACCAGCGCGTTCACCGTCAAAATCCCCAGTGATGGCGGCGTGTCCAGCACCACGTAGTCGTAATCTTTCAGCACCGGCGCGAGCGCATCTTTCAAGCGGTACGGCGCGTCGAACTGCCCCGCCAGCACCTGTTCCAACTTCGCCAATGCCAATCTTCCCGGGCCGAGAAACAGCAGCGGATCCTTCGTCGGCTTGATAACCGAAGCCATCACCGCGCGCGCGTCGCTCAAGACTTCAAACATCGAACTGGAGATTTCGCCGCTGTCGTAAAATGCGATCGTCGAGTTCGCTTGCGGATCGAGATCAATCAGCAGCGTGCGCTTGCCGCGATGGGCTACTGCTGCGGCAAGGTTGATGGCTGTCGTCGTTTTCCCTACGCCGCCTTTTTGATTCGCAATCGTGATGATGGCAGTCATTCGCTTCTGCCTCCGCTCATGCGCACGAGCACTTGCGCCGAAGCAGCCCGGCAACCACGTCCCTATATGTGGGTGCTGCCCGCAGAAATCCCCCTAGGCCTAGGCTCACTGTACGTTCCCTGGGCAGTCCAGTGCAAGGAAAAAGTGGAATTTTGCGAGAATTTCGGTGGAAAACTCCGTCGCGTTGCCGACGGCGTTCCGAAACGATTACTCTACTGGAAGTCTACGCCCCAGAATTCCAGAGGCGCGTTCTGCAATTCCAGCCCCAGTTCCCAACCCGTGCGCCCTTCGTGTCCCCGCCAGATTAAGATTGCTTCGCAGACATTGTGGTTCACCAGGTTGATGACGCGCATGCGCTGCCCCACAGGGAATCCCTGCGGAACGACCGCGAGGCAGCCCTTCGTGCTGGTGTCTGCGGTATAGCCTTCGGCACGCTTCGTTTGGCCGTCTTCCATCCACTCTACAGCGATCGCCACGCGCGCGTTGACACGAACTCCGGCGCGCACACTGTGCGCGGCCGACTCGAAACCAGATACGTTGCCAAACGCCACAGTTGTCTCCTGTTGGTGGTGAGCTACTTTGAGATTCGCCGCGCGATTTCAACCTTCGAGAAGCGCGCTAAGCCTCGGGACCCGCCGCCCTCGAAGGAAGCGCAGTTCTTACGCCGAGCGTAAGGCCCACATCGCACTGGGGTCAATGGAACTTCCGGGCCATTTCGCCGTTGCAGTCACTCCCCCGATTTGCGGATTTTGTCGCGATCCGCCCATCCAATCTGGTTTGGGCGCCTTCCGCGTGTGCGTTTGCGCCGGCGTTCCAGACCCCTTACACTTTTCGGATTGGCCTGCCTCCATGATTCGACGGAACACTCTTCGGGTTGAACTCGGCCCCACTCTGCGCCTGGCATTGCCGCTGGTGCTCGCCGAACTCGGCTGGATGAGCATGGCCATTGTGGACACCATGATGGTCGGCCGCCTGCCGAACAGCGCCACGGCCATCGGCGCGGTCAGCCTCGGCTCGAATATTTTCACCGCGGTTGCGTTATTCGGCGGCGGCTTACTTATGGGACTGGACACGCTCGTTTCACAAGCGTTTGGCGCCGGCCGGCGCGAAGATTGTCATCGTTCGCTCGTCAACAGCATCTACCTCAGCGTGCTTCTCACCGGCTTCCTGACCGTGCCGGTGTGGTTCGTTCCCGGGTTGCTGCGCTCCATGCGCGTGGATCGTGACGTCCTCAACTTGACGATTCCTTATACGAAAGCGCTTCTCGCGGGCCTGTTCCCTCTTTTGCTCTACTTCGCGGTTCGGCGCTGCATTCAGGCCATGAACATGGTCAAGCCCGTCGCCTTCGCGCTGGTCACCGCTAACATCGTGAACGCCATAGGAAACTGGGCGCTGATCTATGGGAAGTTTGGACTTCCCGCCATGGGCGCGGTCGGTTCTGGATGGTCCACATCCATTTCGCGAACTTACATGGCGCTCGTTCTCGTCGGATACCTGTTGTGGTATGACCGACGCCATCGCACCGAATTGCTGAAGACGCCCATCGAGCCGGATTTTCCGCGCATCCGGCGGCTGATTACTTTGGGTTTTCCAGCGGCAATGCAATTTACGTTTGAAAGTGGCGTCTTTGCACTGACCACTGCATTGATCGCCAAGCTGGGTGCGATACCGCTGGCGAGCCACCAGATAGCGTTGAACACCGTTGCGTTTACCTACATGGTGCCGCTGGGAATTGCTTCGGCCGCCGCGGTCCGCGTGGGCCAGGCGATTGGACGAAAGGATCCGCAAGGGGCGGACGATGCCGGCAGCACCGCCATTTTCCTTGGCGCCGCGTTTATGACGCTCATGAGCATCGCGCTGCTGGCAGTTCCCCGCTGGATTGCGCGCGCGTACACGCCTGACGAAGCCATCATCCATAGCACGATCTATCTCCTCTACGCCGGAGCGGCTTTTCAGCTCTTCGACGGCTTTCAGACTGTCGCAACCGGCGCGCTGCGCGGATTGGGCGACACGCGCACGCCGATGTTCTGCCACTTCACCGCGTATTGGGTGATTGGTCTACCGCTGGGAGCTTGGCTGTGCTTTGGCCGTGGCTGGGGCGCGCTCGGACTGTGGTCTGGGTTAAGCCTTGCGCTCATCCTGATTGGAATTGTCCTGCTCGGGGTGTGGCGCAAGCGAGTTCGTTCGTACGCCCTGGACAACCCGCCGACGCGGGCGCTGGCGCAGCGGGCGTAAGAAGGACGCTGCGGCGCGCCCCAAGGAAACAGCGCGCGGCTGAAGCAGCGCCCCCCCTGGGTTTTGTGTAAGTGTTGCATCTAAAGGATTTAGCGTTTCCGTAAGTCCTTTAAAATGAACACTTACGAGCCGTCTCGTAAGTGTTGCATCTAAAAGGGTTAAGCTCACTATGCAAGTGCGCTTCGGACGCTCGGCCGGCGCGCGAATTCTGACGTTAGCGTATAACTCGACGAGATGCGATGGAGTCGTAATCAGTCGTTGGAACCGTTACATCTTGTACCGGCCGAGGTCTTCGTCGGAGAGGCCTTCGAGCCAATTGCGCAGTTGCTCGTTGGTCGTGCGATCCGTGATGGCGTTCGAGACTTTCGAGTTTTTCAGGACTTCTTCCTCGACAAAAATTGGACAGTCCACGCGCAGGGCCAGCGCCAGTGCGTCGCTAGGCCGGGAATCGATGGTCATCATGTGGCCGTCGCGCTCGACCCAAATCATTGCGTAAAAGGTGTCATCTTTCAGGTCGTTGACGACGATCTTTTGCACTTGCACGTCGAGGCCTAGAAGTACGTTCTTCAGCAGGTCGTGCGTCATCGGGCGGGGCGTTTGGACTTTCTCGATTTCGAGGGCGATGGCATTGGCTTCGTAGACGCCCACCCAGATCGGCAGAATGGCCTGTCCCTGCACGTCCTTGAGCACTACGATGGGCATGTTGGTGACGGGATCCATCATCAGGCCGCGGATTTTCATCTCCACTTCCATGTTGACCTCCCGAACCGCACAGGCCTTCTGGCGCGAACCGCGGAACCTCACAACGCGCCTAAGACCCGCCACTACAAATGCTATTGCGAACGACCGAGCGGACGAGCTAGCCGCCCTTGCCGCCCTTGCTTAGGCTTCCTGCTCCCCCAACAAGCTATTCGGCGTTGCTCCTGTCACGCGAACCTGAACGTACTCTCCCAGAAGTCCGGTCGCTTGAGAAGTGAAATTTACGACGCGATGACAAGTAGTATGCCCCGACCACTGATTTTCCCGCTTTGATTTTCCGCCGACCATCACTTCGCAGGTCTTGCCGACGAAGATCGCGTTTTTTTCCACCTGGATTTTGCGCTGTTTATCTTGCAAGACAGCCAGCCGGCGGCTCTTTTCTTCTTCGGAAATGGCGTCGGGCATGGCCAGGGACGCCGTGTGCGGGCGCGGCGAGTACTTGAACGAAAACAAGCTGTCGAACTGGACGGCATCGAGCAGGCTGAGCGTCTCGCCGAGGTCTTCGTCCGTTTCGCCGGGAAAGCCGACGATGATGTCCGTGGTAATGCTGATGTAGCGTTTCGCCGCGCGAATCAGCGCGATTTTCTCGAGATACTCTTCGCGGCTGTAGGTGCGCTTCATAGCGCGCAGCACGCGCGTCGAGCCGGACTGCACCGGCAAGTGCACGTGATTGCAGAGCTTCGGTTCGCGTTCGATGGCGGCAACGATGTCCGGCGTGAAATCGCTGGGGTGCGAAGTGGTGAAGCGCACGCGGCGAATTCCCGGCTGTTCGGCTACCGCGAGAAGCAAGTCGGAGAAGCTCAGCTTACGCGCCGTCGGATCCTTATAGGAGTTTACGGTCTGGCCCAGCAACTGAACTTCGGAATAGCCGAGTTCCGCGAGTTGCCGTACTTCGCCGAGAATGGAATCGCTGGCGCGGCTGCGTTCCGGTCCGCGCGTGTACGGCACGACGCAGTACGAGCACGCCTTGTCGCAGCCTTCGATGATGGTCAGATACGCGCGCCAGGGATGGTCGCGGCGCGTCATGGGAGTTTCGAACGTTTCGTCGGTGTCGTTATCGAGGCCGGTGACGCGGTGATTCCCTGCTTCGAGCTGCGCGAGCATCTCCGGCAACTTGCGATAGCTCGCGGAACCGCAGACCAGGCTCACCCACGGCGCGCGCTCAAAAATTTCTTCGCCTTCCTGCTGCGCCACGCAGCCGAGCACACCGATGATGCGCCCTTCGCCCTGTTTTTCGCGGTATTCGCCGAGGCGCGAGAAAACTTTCTGCGCGGCTTTTTCGCGGATGCTGCACGTATTGTAAAGAATTAACGAAGCGGCATCGGGTGACTCGACTTGCCGGTAGCCGCGCGAAAGGAGGACGCCGGCTACTTTTTCGGAGTCGTGGTCGTTCATCTGGCAGCCGAACGTTTCGAGGAAGAACGTACCGCGATCCGCGACGCTTTCGTCAGGTTGCGCGAACGCGTGATTCGGGAACATTGCGCCACCAGCTCCGCGCGTGAGCGAGTCCAAGCCGATGTCGAACGTTTTACCCATTTTCAATTCGAAGTTTAACACACTGCTTGAACTAAAACGCGGCGGCACGAACGCGTAAGTTGGATCGGCCAGCGATGGAGAAGAAACTGCTGCGAAGATTACTTGCTGGCAACGCAGCCGGTGAGCTTCTCGACTCCACCCCAGGCTTCCAGCAGGAGCTTGGCATTGGTTGCAATGTCGTCGAGGTCGCGCGGGCGGCCATTTCCGGAACCAGAATAAATCAGGTAGACGACGTCTCCCGCCTGGCCTCCGGAGCGCGGATCCGAATTGATGCCCAACTCCTCGGCGAGCGCGATGGAACCTTCGCCAACGCGCGGATGCAACGAACTCTTGTCGGCCACCAGCGCAGACGCCATTCTCCCGTTGCGTAGATTCACCACGGTGGCGAAATCGCCGAGGCGGGCCAGTTTCAGCGCCCAGGAATTCAGCACGATATACGGAATCTTCGCCGCGTCCACGTATCGGTGCGGGTCGCGAATGTTTGGATTATCGGGATCGAACAGCGCGGTCGTGGACACGTAGTAGCCCGGAGCGGGGTCGAACTGGCCCTGAACAACGGGCCGGCCCGTTTTCTTGCCGTTGGCAGTGACCAGCGCCCACCAATCGCCGCGATGGCCGGCGTGGGCGAGCGAGTCGAGTCCGTAGGCGCTTTTTGGATGGTAGGCTTCGAACGCGCCGTCGGCATCCACCGCGAAGCCCGACTTGTAAAAAATGGCGTGCGAATCGTGCGGGCTGGTCCAAACTACCACGCCGTGGGAACGGAACAGGCGCGTCTTCTGGCAAGAAGATGCGGAATCCGCGCGCGAAATGAGTGCGGCGATCGGCAAAAAAACGACGCCCATCACTAGTGCGATGGCTAACTTCATCGGTGAAGTGAAGCTCCGCCGTCCGTTAACACGCATCTAAAAATTATATTCCGAAGCCCGCTGCAGGAAACGGATCGCGACGGTTCTGTGCTTAATGCGCAGCGGGCGCGACGGTGAACGTCTGGCGCCGGCGATTTGCTGGAGTTGCGGCAAAGCGTTAAAACGCCCGGAGGATTAGGCAAATAGTCCGGCGCAATAGGCAAGCGCTCGCATCGTGCGCGGGGTACACTTTCTCAGCGTTGAGGCTAGCGAGTACGCAGCAAGCACTCAGATTTAACGCGAAGCGCATTACGATGCGCGGCGCAACGCCTGACGAAGGAGAAGGGATGCAGAAGCGCAAACTGGGGAAAAGCAATTTGGAAGTTTCGGCGATCGGGCTTGGCTGCATGGGCATGAGCTTTGGCTACGGCGCGCCCGCGGACAAGAAAGAGATGATCTCGCTGATCCGGACGGCCGTGGACCGCGGCGTCACGTTTTTCGATACCGCGGAAGTCTACGGGCCGTTCACGAATGAAGAGCTGGTCGGTGAAGCCCTGGCGCCGGTGCGCGGAAAAGTAGCGATCGCCACGAAGTTCGGTTTCAGGTTCGATCCCGCTACGCGCAAGCAGACGGGTCTCGAGAGCCGGCCCGCGCACATAAAGGAGGTCGCGGAAGCGTCGCTCAAACGCCTCAAGACCGACGTCATTGATCTCTTCTATCAACACCGCGTGGACCCCAACGTGCCGATCGAAGACGTGGCCGGCGCGGTGAAGGACTTGATCCAGCAAGGCAAAGTGAAGCATTTCGGACTCTCGGAAGCGGGCGTGAACGTGATTCGCCGCGCCCACGCGGTCCAGCCGGTCGCGGCGCTGCAAAGCGAATATTCGCTATGGTGGCGAGAGCCGGAAGCGGAGATTCTGCCGGTACTCGAAGAGCTCGGAATCGGATTTGTCTCCTTCAGCCCGCTTGGCAAAGGATTCTTGACCGGAAAGATCACCGTAGACACGCAGTTTGAACAGAGCGACTTTCGCAACACCGTCCCGCGCTTCAACGCGGAGAATCGCAAAGCGAACCAGGCGATGGTCGATCTCGTCGGCAAATTCGCGCAGGAGAAGAATGCGACTCCGGCGCAAATCGCGCTGGCCTGGGTGCTGGCGCAGAAGCCGTGGATGGTGCCGATTCCGGGGACGACGAAGTTGCACCGCCTGGAAGAAAACCTCGGCGCGGCTAACGTCGCGCTTACGCCAGAGGATCTGCGGCGAATCGACGACGCGGCTTCCAAGGTCGCGGTGCACGGCGAGCGGTATCCGGAAGCCGCGCAGCGCATGATCAATCGCTGACGCGGCGAAAACGCGCGGCAACGCGGCACGAGGAGTGGAACATGGAAGAATTGCATTCACGCCGCGCGGCGCGCTGTGTGGGAGCGTGATTAAGCAGGTGCGAAGATTTGTCGCGGGCTGCGACCACTGGAGTATGTATGTCAGCAAAGATCGATGATTTGAAGACGCGCCTTTCGCGGGCTAACGAAATAAACATCAGTGTGACGGGCAGAAAATCAGGACGGACCATCTCCGTCCCTGTCTGGTTCGTCCTGGACGGCAACCAAGTTCTTCTGTTGCCGGTAAGCGGTTCGGATACGCAGTGGTACAAAAACGTGCTGAAGAACCCGTCGCTGCAAATCAGTTCGGGCAGCGCAAACACGGAATTCATGGCTTTGCCAATCACGGGCGCCAAAGAAGTTGCTTCTGTGGCCGACAAATTCCGCAAGAAATACGGAGCCGGCGACGTCAAGAAGTACTATTCGAAGCTCGACGTTGCCGTAGTCGCCGCGGCGCGCTGATCATCACGTCCCAACTAAAGACATGGCGCGGCTGCGCAGCGAATCCCGCTCCGTGGCTTGAGAGAACGCGACTTCGGAGCCGCAGCACGCGAAGTGCCCGCCGCGAACCAGCCTTTCGCGTGTTTCCAAAAAGGCAGCATGCCCCTTGATTTTTGCATCCAATTGTTTTGACCACCCTGTAGGCGTGTGCTACGTTCCTGATGTAGGGAAAAATTTATTTCGTACTGAGGGGTTGACCCATTCTCCTGTTCTGCGCTGTTTTCATCGCCGATCTCGGTGGCATTCTTGAGCAAACCGGTCCGGTGGCCCGCGGCATTTTGGTCCTGCTTGGAGTATTTTCGATTGTTTCCTGGGCCATGATTTTCCAGAAACTCGGCGTTTTTGGCCGGGTTCGCCGCCAGAGCGACCAATTTCTTCGCATCTTTCGCGCCACAAAAGGCGTAGCTAATCCGCAGGCGCTCGCCTCCGCGGGTTCGCCGTTCGCCACGGTGTACGGCGCGGGCTATCGCGAACTCCTGAGCCAGGTCGGTACGGGCAATCCGCAGCCGACCGGCAAACTGAAGAGCCTCCAAGCCGTGACCGCCACCATGCAGGTCGCTTCCGCCGAGGAGGTGCGCCGCGTCGAAAAGGGTATGTCCTGGCTTGCGACCACCGGTTCGGTGACTCCGTTCATCGGCTTGTTCGGCACGGTGTGGGGCATCATTGATGCGTTTTCCGGCCTCGGCAGCGCAGGCGCCGCGAGTCTTCGCGCCGTGGCGCCGGGTATTGCCGAAGCGCTCATCACCACCGCCGCGGGCCTCTTCGTGGCCATTCCCGCGGTCATCTTCTACAATCAGTTTTTACAAAACATTCGCGAACTCGCGCAGCGCCTCGACACGTTTGCTCTGGAAGTGGGAGCCCAGATCGAAAAGACCTTTGGTTAAGTTCTTGCGCGGCCGGGGAAGCCGGCTGCGGTGTGAAAAACAATGCCGCAAATCTCGAAACAAACGCAGAGCACGCTCTCCGAGATCAACATGGTGCCGTTCATCGACGTTGTTCTCGTGCTGCTCATCATTTTCATGATTACCGCGCCGATTCTCCAGTCCGGCATCGAGGTCGACGTCCCAAAAACCCGTACGACCAAGGAAATCAATCAGGAACGCCTCGTCGTAACCGTGGACAAGGCGCAGCGCGTTTATCTCGGCAATGAGGCTATTAACATCCACGAACTCGGTGCGCGCATCAAATCTGAATTGAAGAACTCGAAAGAGGGCGTCTTTCTTCGCTGCGATGAGACGGTTCCTTTCGGCATCTTCGCATCGGTTATGGACACTCTCCGGCAGTCCGGGATCACCAACATAAGCATTGTCACGGAGCCGATCACTGACCGCGCTCGCGCGCGCTGAACATGACCACCGCCGTCGCCAACTCGGCAAGTCTTCGCAGTTCGAATTCCTACGAGCCCAGTCTGCGAAAATTTCTGATTTATTCCCTGGTTCTGCATGGCGGCCTCATTGTTTTGGCGGTTGTGGCGACCGTGTTTCATTGGAACCGCAACCAGTGGTCGGGTACGGGCAGCCTGGGTGCAATAACGAAGGCGACGCTTGTCAGCAGCGCCGGCCTGCCTATCCCTCACCCTGCGGTCGTGACGCCCAGCGTGACCGCTGATCCCACCAAGGGCCTGAACCCGGAAGAACCCCCGAAACCCAAACCACCAGAGCCGAAAACGGTAGCGACGCCCATTCCAAAATTTGACAAGGAACACAAGTTTCCTCCGTCGCCGAAATCCAAAGTGGAAGATAAAATCCAGCCGCCCCCAAATGCTGTTCCCAGCCATGGCCACGGTGTCCCAGACATTCCTTCGGGCATCGAGAAAAGTCCCGGCACAGGGACCGCAGGCGTGGCGACGCATCAGCAGGCTGGCGGTGAATTTGAATCGCGCTATCCGTGGTACATCTCAGCGGCAAAGCGGCGGGTTGCCCCTAACTGGAACCTGCTCTTCCTCGATCCTTCTGTCCGCAATTCCCGCACGCTACATTGCGTGATCGCTTTCACGATTCTGCGCGATGGAAGCATACGAAATCTCCGGGTGGACCAGTCCAGTGGCAACTCCTCCTGGGATACCTCGGGTCTGCGCGCTATCCAGAGTTCCGTGCCTTTCCCTCCCCTGCCTAGTGATTGGCCTGCTCAAGACGTTGCGGTTCTTTGGGATTTTCCGGACAGGGAGAATCCTTGAGCGCATGGAATGCCCGGCCCGCAGCCATACACTTTCCGGAGGACTTCGTGATTAGAGCGTTCCGCAAACTGGTCGTGCCTGGGCTCCTGGCGTGCTTAATTTGTGCGCCGCACGCGGTGCTCGCGCAACAGCAAGGGTGGTTTCGGGCAGGAACCGGCCTCGGCGAAGCGCAGCGACCACGCATCGCTGTGGCCGACTTCGGCGCCCGCGTGGATGTGGCGAAAACGCACTCCGCTCAGTTCACTCAAATCGTTCGCGACGACCTGGCCAACAGCGGGATCATCGAACTCGTAAGCCCGAGCTTTTATCCGACGCAGCCGGTTACGCAGCCTTCTGAGCTTCAGTACGCGGCGTGGACCGACCCACAAGTGAAGGCCAACTACGTTGCTCTTGGAAACCTCTCCGAAACCTCTTCGGAAGTCGCGATTCAAGCCTGGATGAATGACGTCACAAATCCATCGGCCCAGGCTGTGGTCGCCAAAATTTATCGCGGCGCGCCTACCGATCCCAACGTTCGCAAGTTCGCGCATCAATTTGCCGACGAAATCATCAGCAAACTATCCGGCGGTCTGCCCGGCATCGGGTCCACGCAAATCACCTTTATCAGTTCGCGCAGCGGATCCAAGGAACTCTGGGTTATGGACTACGACGGCGCCAACCAGCGTCAACTCACGAATCTACACACCATCGCGCTCACGCCCCGCTGGTCGCCCGACGATTCCCGCATTGCCTTCACGTGCTATGTGCCGTTCAACCGCGTCGTCAACGCGCAAATCTGCATGTATTCGATGGATTCCGGCAAAGTGATTTCCTTCCCCCGCTTCCCCGGCGAAAATAGCGCCCCCGCGTGGTCGCCCGACGGCACCCAAATCATGTTCTCCTCGTCCATGCAAGGCACGCCGGACCTTTACGTCACCGACATCAACGGGAACAAACCCAAGCGCCTTACCTTCTCCGGCGTTGGCGCCGCCACTTCCCCGGCCTGGAACCCCAAAACAGGCCAGTCCGTCGCCTTCGTCAGCGACCGCGGCGGCATTCCCAAGCTCTACATGATGAATGCCGACGGCACCAACGTGAACAACATCGACCTCCCCGATAAGGGCTACCTCATCGATCCGGCGTGGTCCCCTAACGGCCAGCTCCTGGCCTTCAGTTGGCGCCTCCCCAGCGGCAACTACGATATTTATGTGATGGAGCCGACCTCGCAGCAGATTATCAACCTGACGCCGGACTCCGGCACGCGCAACGAGCGGCCCAGTTGGGCGCCCGACGGCCGCCACATCGTTTTCGAGTCCACCAGGACCGGCCAACGCGAAATCTGGACCATGCTCGCCGACGGCTCCCAGGCCCGCCAGCTCACCACGCAAGGGCACAACGAATCGCCCAACTGGTCGTCGCACTGAGTATTTTTCGCGAAACTTGGCGGCCCCTCCGGGCATCTTAGGCAGTGGTTGCCTTTTTGTGAACGCGCAACATTTCTCTTGCGCGGGGCGCTCGCATTTGTCGCTGTACGATGTATAATATATCGTGCTACGATGTATTCCCCTAATCCAGCCCGGTAGTGGTACGATTCTGGCCTGGTGGGACATCAAGGGATTACCAAGTTCGAGGGATTCTTTAGCCGAGGAGGATTCGAATGAATCGGGTTTCTAGCTCTGTGTACCGCGGGGCCATTCTGACTGCGTCGTTGGCGCTGATATTTGTCGCTGGCTGCAAGAAGAAGCCGCCCGTGGCGCCGACGCCGCCGGCACAACCTGTAACGCAACCGCCATCGAAGCCGACCGTCTCGATCCAGGCCAGCCCCACATCTATCAACAAGGGCCAGTCCACCACGTTGAGCTGGACCTCCACTGATGCCACGCAGCTCACCATCGCTCCCGATGTCGGCGCGGTTAACGCGCAGGGTTCCACCACGGTTTCCCCGGCCGACTCCACGACGTATACGATTACCGCGAGCGGCCCCGGTGGTTCCGCCGATTCCAGCGTTCGCGTTACCGTAACCGCGCCGCCTCCTCCGGTGGTGCAGGAACAAGCGCCGGACTGGGACAAACTATTCCTGGAGAATGTGAGAGACGCCTACTTCGACTTCAACAAGGCCGACATCCGCACCGACGCCCGCCAGGCGCTCGGCCAGACCGCCGACTTCCTGCGCAAGTACCCGCAGATGAAGGTGACGATCGAAGGCCACTGCGATGAGCGCGGCTCGACCGAATACAACATCGCGCTCGGCGATCGACGCGCCTCCGCCGTCAAGAACTACCTCGTCCAGCTCGGCATTGCCGCCGACCGCATGACCACCGTCAGCTACGGCAAGGAAAAGCCGTTCTGCACGGAGAGCAACGAGGAATGTTGGCAGCGCAACCGCGTCGGGCACTTCGTTCGCGTGCCGTAGGACGCTCCGCAACCTCGTAACTTTTCGATGACCGACAGAGCCGCGTGCCCGAGCAATCTCTTGCTCGCACGCGGCTCTGCCATTAAAGTGTGAACGGAGCAGGCGCTGGCTGCTGCACCGCCTCTCAAATGATTTTGCTTGTGCTTTCTTCCCCGGCCCGAACTACATCAAAGTATGTAGATGTACTTGAGGAGGTTGTTTCATGCGATTCCGCACCATCATGCTATTCACCGCCGCCATGCTCGCCGGCCTGATCGGCGGCAGTCTGCTCGGCCCGCGCCCTGCCGAAGCCGTCGCCCGCGAGATTATTGATTTGCAGCGCGACGTCACCACGCTGCTCCAGGGCCAGAAGGATCTCTCCACGCAAGAGACCACGGACCACACGGTCATCAAGACGTTGATCGGGCAAACCAACGACAACGTCAACCGCATGAGCACGGCGATGGGCTCGGTGCAGAAGTCCGTGCAGGATGTGCAAGCCAATTCCGGCGCGCGCCTGGACACCATGTCCACGCAGGTCCAGGGCCTCTCGGACAACCTCGAGGAAATCAAATCGCGCCTCGGCAAGCTGAACCAGCAGCTCGTGGACCTGCAGAGCGCCGTACAGAGCCTCGACGCGAAAGTCTCCGGTGCTGCGCCGGCGAATACCACTCCGACTACTTCACCTACCGCAGGTGTCGGCGCCACTTCTCCCGCGGGATCCGCGCCGCCTTCCAACGCTTCCGCTGCACCATCGGCCGATATGCTCTATTCGAACGGCCTTCGCGATATCACCAGCGGCAAGTATGATTTGGCCAAGCAGGAATTTCAGGACTATCTCAAGTACTACGGCGACACCGACCTCGCTTCGAACGCGCAGTTCTATCTCGGCGAAATCGCTTACGCGCAGAAGCAATATCAGGAAGCGGTCTCGGAATACGACCGTGTCCTGACGAACTACCCGAAGAGCTTCAAGCTGGCTCCGGCGCGCTTTAAGAAAGGCATGGCGCTACTGGAGCTTGGCCAGAAAACGGCTGGTATCCGCGAACTTCGCGAGGTCATTCGCAGATATCCAGGCACTGACGAAGAAAAAAGGGCAAAGGCACGTCTGAAGGAATTAGGAGCCGCAGCCGCCTAATTTTCGCTTCTGCATTCTTCTCACCCGGCCCCGCAGTCCATCCCCGCCTCGTACTGCCCACTCCAGCCTGTAATTTCGAGCAAAGAAAGGCCGCTTCTGTAGGGCGACGTTTTCGCGCGATGAAATCGCTTCTCAGTGATTTTGTCTTCACGCTTAACCTGCACTTAAGCGATAGAAGTCCGCGCTACGTCACACCGATCACCAGTTGGTCTATCCGCTTGGCCACATCGCGCAGGTACGCTTCGTCTCCGCCGTTCAGCTCCGCAATCGCGCTCCCGGAATATCCCACGTCTGCGAACGCTTGCCGCACCGCCGGCCAATCCACGCCGCCTTCGCCGAGATTCACCCACGCGTAGCCGTCCTGCTTCCGCTTAAAATCTTTCAAGTGCACTTTGTAAATGCTTTTCCCGAGCGTGTGTATCCAGTCCTGCGGATAGCCGTACAGCACCACGTTTCCCACGTCAAACCACGCCTTGATCAACGGGCTCTGAAACTCCTCGATGTACTTCTGCATTTCCAGCGGACTGAGCAAAAATTTGTTCCACACTTCCTCGATGGCAATCACCACTTTTAGTTCCGCCGCCAGCGGAATCAGCTTGCGGATTTCCTTTTGCGAACGCGTCCACGCGTCGCGATACGAAGTTTGGGCGTTAACCACCGCCGGAACGAGCAGCACCGCATCCGAGCCCCACAGCTTCGCGTTGTGCAGCGACGTGCGCATGCCGTCCAAGCTCTTCGCTACGACGTCCGGATCGCTGGACGACAATGGGTACTGCCAGTGCGCCATGTTCATCACCGAATCGATGCGGATGTTTGCTGCTTCGGCCGCGCTTTTGATTTGTTCGGCTTCGTGCTTGTCCGGCGTAGTGTTTGCTTGCACCACGTCGAAGCCCACGTCTCGCGCAAGCTTGAAGCGCTCCGTGTAGCTCAGTTTGTTCGGCAGCATGTCGAAGACGAGACCCTTTTTGATTGGCAGCGGCCCCGTGGCCTTGGCCGCAGGCGCTTGTCCTGCGGACGGCGGACCGCTCAGCGCATCGCCGAACGTGCGGCCGTGTGCCCCAGACAACTCCTTCGCAAGCGCCGCGCTTCCCACTCCCGCTGCGCACGCCGCCGCCACACTCGCCTTAACAAATTCGCGCCGCGTCGTTAGCTTCATCCCGTTGCCTCTTCTCTGCGAATCCTCTGCGATCTCTGCGCCTCTGCGCTATCTTTTCTCTTCGCGCCGCACCTTGCACCCTTTGTTCAACTTATCTTGCGAAAGTTGGCATGCTGCCTATTGCGTCGTTACGGGCTTGTCCGTCAAGTCGGTCGCCCCCCACCCGTAGGCGAGAATCCGCCATTGCCCTGCCGAAGTCTTTAGAACAAACGACCACGCACCATGTTCCACAAATCGCCTGTCCTTGTAGATGCCGCGCCAGGTTGTTGGCAGCACGAAATAGACCCTGTCGCTAGTGCGTTCGAAAGCGTGCGCCGCACCAAAGGTGAATTGCAACTCCCTTAGCGGTACGGCATGTGCGCGAAAGCCGGCGTCCCACTTTGCCGCCGCGTCCTTGCCGGTGAAAAGGTACGGCGCGAAATCCTCGACAATCACCGGCCCATCGTCCACAAACACGGCCGGCGCCATTGCGCCTTCCGGGTGCGCCATGTAGGTCGCCAGCTCCGTCACCGGAGCCATCATTGCGGCGTCCGGGCCGGCGGTGCCCTCTTTGGCCTGCGGCGCTGGCGTCTGTGCGCCCGACAGGACCGCGAGCCAGAAGAAGACTATGCAACAAGTCGCGAGAATAGGACGCAGGACTCTCATGGGCGGCTCCTCTCAAATTGTCGTAGCCTACCACGCTGAAGGAGCTTCGGCAGATTCGCGTGGGAAACTGCCGTTTTGCAGCCCCGGCAATCACTTCAACAGCATTCTATGTTTTCGACTGGACTTCGCGACCTATCAACTCAGCTTGTTCAAATCAATCTTCGAATCCCACACTTCTCCCGACTTCATCTGCTCCTCCCACGTCACTTCCCTGCCGGTGTACGCCGCCGTCCGCGCCATCATGCAGGAAATCGCCGACTCCGCGCCTTTCGCTGCCTGGTTGTGAAAATTTCTGCTGGTGATGCTTTCCACGAACAACCTTTTCTTTTCCGGATCCGCCTTCTCCAGGTTCGAAGTGAATTTTCCCGTCGCCGAAAATCCCTGCTCATCCTTCACCGGAATCAGCGGTGCCTGCCACGGCTCGTCGCCCCAGATGCCCAGCGGCCCTGTGTACGGCGATTGCGACGTTCCCTTCGTCCCGAAGAATCGCTCCGTCACGTCCCACCAGCCCTTCGCGAATTGCGTCGAGCTGAACGTCACGTCCACTCCGTCCGGATACGTGAATACCACGTTGTAATTTCCGTACACGTCGCCATCCGTCGCAGGCCGCCCCAGCCTTCCACCCTTCGCGCTCACCTTCAACGGATGCGCCTTCAAAATCCAGTTGCAAATATCAATGACGTGGATGTTCTGCTCCACGATGATGTCTCCGGAAAGCACGCGGTCGTACACCCAATTGCGCAGCCGTTTCTCCGTTGGCGACGCGTTCGGCCACGCTGGACGATCCAGGTAGCCAGACAGATAGTGCGCCTCCCCACACACGATATTTCCCAATGCACCGCCGTGTATGCGCTTCACCATTTCCACGAACGGGGGACAATCGCGAATCTGAAATCCCACGTCCAGGCTCAACTTCCCTTCCGCTTTTTTCCCGATCTCGATCACTTTTTTCGCGCCGGGAACGTCCACCGCGACCGGCTTTTCGCAATACACGTGCTTTCCCGCCGCCACCACCGTCTCCAGATGCTGCGGATGAAAATACGGCGGCGTGGCAATCACGATTGCGTCCACCGCTTTCGAATGCGCAATCTGTTCGAACGCGTGCGGCCCCACAAAGCATTGCGACGCTTCAATCGCCGCGTAACCCTTCGCGCTTTGCATCTTGTCAAAGGCGCTCCGCGCCGCGTCGAGCTGATCCTGAAACATATCCCCCAACGCCACCACGCGCGCCCCGCCCGTCTCGAACATGTTCGTAGCGTCTTCCGTCCCGCGCCCACCGCATCCGAGCAATCCGACGCGCACCTGCGAGTTCGCCTCCGTCCCCCACACCCGCGCCGCCGGAATGAACATCGCCCCTCCCACCGCTGCCGTGGTCCCGAGAAATTCCCGCCGTCCCACTTTTTCGTTCATCTCCACTCCCTCCCAATTCCTATCGTATAAAACTCGTTGATCTCTTGACCCGCTCTTCATCCAATCAACTTCTCTAAATACTCCTTCGCCCCGTGCACATCCTTCATCTGCTTCTCGCCTGAAATCTCTCTCTCAATCGTTACCGCGCCGGGATACTTCAACTCCTTCAACCTCGCAATAATCCTCGGAAAATCGACTTTGCCCTTCCCGATCGCCACTTCTTCGCCCAACTCTTTCGGATTCGTTGGCCACATGCCGTCTTTCGCGTGAATTCCCTGCACGTACGGCGCAAGAATCTCGATCGCATCTACCGGGTTGGCTTTGCCATACAAAATCAAATTCGCCAAATCGAAATTCACGCCTTGATTGTCCAGCCCCACGTCGCGCATCGCGCGCACCAGCGTAATTGGCGTCTCCTGCCCCGTTTCGTACCGGAAATTCTGCCCGTTCTTCCGGCAATATCCCACGACGTCAAGCAACGCTCCCACCGTCTCGGTGTAAAGCGCGTCATTCGGGTTTTCCGGAATGAATCCGGCATGCGTCTGCACCGCGTGCACGCCGCACTGCTTGGCAAACTCCGACGCTTTCTTGATGTGCGCCACGCGCGCCGCACGCGTCTCTCGTGGCACCAACCCAATCGTCGCCGGCCCGCCGTAAAAATCCCACACTTCTTTGCCCGGCCCGCCCACCACTACTGACGTAATCTCAATCGCGTGTTTCTCCGCAGCCTTGGTCAGTTTTCCCGCCAGCCCTTCCGGAAACTCTTCGACGTACGCCTGGCACGTCGGCAATCCCAGGTCGTGTACTTTCGCCAGCGCCGCGTCCGGATCCCTCCCAATCCCAATGATCAATCCAAGCCGCAGCGGCTTCTTTCCGTCATTTCCAAACGCTTTTTGCGCCGATTCCCATTCACCTGGAGAATTCGAGACCGCAGCTCCGCTCGTAAGTGCGTCGCTCGCCATCGCCATTTTTCCTGCGCCCAGCCCTGCCGCTACCGCTACCGCCGATTTCCGCAAAAACGTTCTCCGATTCTCTCGCCTCATATTTGTCCGCCATCTTCCGTCGTTACGAGACTCTCGCCGCTGGCTTCTACCGCAGCACCGCTCCCCGCTCCTGCCCGTCGAATCTTATACCAATCTCTTTCCGTCGCACCGCGCAATCTCGCAGTTTCGATCCGTCCCGGTCGTTGCCGAGCAGCTCATTTTCTTTTATTGTCTGCATCACGCAAGCCCGTTCGATTCACTGGATCCACCAAGGAGAGCACCATGCCCGGCGATGAACCCGCCACTTCCGCCATTCCTCCAACTAACGACACTCCTCACTGGAGCTTTTCCGCGCGCCTCGCCTTCCGTTTCGCCTTCTGCTATCTCATCCTCTACTGCCTCAATACCTGGGACGAACTTCATATCATCTTCCTTTATTTTCTTGCTACGCGTCAGCTGACGAAAATGCCCCAACCGTTCCTCAACCCGCTCTGGCACAATTTCGTTCCGTGGTTCGCGAAGCACATCCTGCATCTCGCCACTCCCATTACCATTTTCTCCAACGGCAGCGGCGACACCACCTACGACTACGTTCTAATTCTTTGCTTTGCCGTAATCTCCGCAATCGCCACGATCGTCTGGTCTTTCCTCGATCGCCGCCGCGCGAGCTACCAAGTTCTCTATCAATGGCTCCGCTATGGCGTCTGCCTCACTTTGGGATCGCAAATGCTCTCCTACGGAATTGACAAAGTCATTCCTCTGCAATTCGGCGCGTTGGATTTTGGCCGCCTTTCCGAACCGATAGGCGAGATGAGCCCTTTCTCTCTTCTTTGGAACTTCATGGCCGCCTCCAGGCCGTACACCATCGCCGTCGGCTCCATTGAACTCCTCGGCGGCATCCTGCTCTTTCTCCCTCGCTTCACGACCCTGGCATCAATGATTTCCCTCGCCTCCATGGCCAACGTCTTCGTTCTGAACATGTGTTATGACGTTCCAGTTAAGCTTTTCTCTCTACACTTGGGCCTTATGGCCGCGTTCCTTCTGTTGCCCGAAGCACCGCGCCTCCTGAACGTATTCATCTTGAATCGCCCAACGGCACCTTCGGTTCACGCTCCACTTTCGCGCAATCCCCGCATCCATCGCGTCGCGTTGATTATTCAAGTCGTTCTCGGAGTCTTGCTGCTCTCCGCGATGACCTTTTTATCGCTTCGAACTTATTTCCGCCTCGAGGCCGATCGCGCGGCTCATGGTCCGCTCTATGGCGTTTGGAGCATAGACGAGTTCAACGCAACGGGCGGCTCCGCGGGCTCGCTGTTCACGCCAAAGCTTCTCGAGGATCTGAAGATTCCCGCAACGAAGGACCGCTGGGAACGCTTGGTCTTTCAGAATTCCAATCGCGCTTTCATCCAGTTGACGAACGGCACGCTGGACTTTGTCAAGTCGAACGTGGACCTGAAATCCAACTCTTTGTCTCTTATTGACCCGGACGACGCAACCTGGAAATGCATTTTTTCCCTGCAAACTCCCGAACCGCGGCAAATGCATCTGCAAGGCACCGTCAACGGTCTTTCCGTAACCGCCAAGCTGCACCGCGAAGACGAAACGCGCTTCATTCTTACCACTCGCGGCTTCCACTGGATCAACGAGTATCCGTTTTCTCGTTGACCGAACAAATCTCTATCGGTTCGCTGCCGGGACCACCCTCTCGGTTTGCGTCACCTCCTTCGTAAATCAGTCCACCGCAAACCGAGTGACTATGTCTCGGGCGCAATTCGCGCGCATTGACGCTAAAATGACGCGAGTGTTAGCCTTGCCTCGGAATTCGTTCGGCCATTTCAAACGCAGCCGCAAATGGGGAGGGCGCGTGCCCACGGTTTTTCTTTGCTGGACTTTGCTTCTGGGCTTGCTGAGCCACCAACAAAATAGTTCACCCGCCTCGCCGGTGTCGCTCGACTACGAATTTTTCAAAGCCAAAGTACAGCCGATTTTTCTCGCCAAGCGCCCCGGCCACGCCCGCTGCGTCGCGTGTCATGGTCACCCCTACGCTTCCGGCTTTGCGCTCGCGCACTTGCCACCAGGCCGCACGACGTGGAACGATGAGGAATCGCGCAAAAACTTTCAGGAAGTCAAACACGTGGTTGTGCCTGGAAACTTGCAGAGTCCCTTGCTCGTTCATGCGCTCGCCGAAGCAGCCGGCGGCGACTTTTTTCATAGCGGCGGAAAACATTTTAATTCGCAGAACGACCCAGAGTGGCAAACGCTGAAAGCCTGGGTGCTCGGCCAAAAGTTGAGCGAAGGCTCGCGATAAGCAGTTTCTCGAAGGGAGTCGATCCCCATGACCAAAGCAAAAGTAATCGCAATCGCTTCCGGCGCGCTGTTAGCCGGCATCACTGCGTGCGCCTACTTGTGGGCAGCCGGCGCAAACAAAGTTCGCATCATTCAGACGAACAGCGCCGGCGATAACGTTGACATCATCGATCCCGCCACCAACAAAGTCGTCGGTCAAATCGAGGGCATCGAAGCCAATCATGGCGCTGCGGCCGCTCCCGACGGCAGCCGCATTTACGTCAGCGACGAAGCCGAAAACACATTAGATGTTGCCGACGGGAAAACTTTCCAAGTTCTTGCTCGCATCCCCCTCAGCGGCCGCCCCAACAATATCGCCATCAGCCCCGACGGTCGCCGCGTGTATGTCGGCATCATTCAGGCGCCCGGAGGCGTTGACGTGGTTGACACCGCTTCCCTCCAGGACATCAAAACGCTTCCCACCAAAGGCAGCATCCACAATACTTACGTCACGCCGGACGGAAAATTCGTCGTCGCCGGCTCCATCGCCGGCAAAACCGTGAACGTGATAGACGCCCAGACCGATCGCACCGCCTGGACCCTGCAGATGGATATGGGCGTGCGCCCCATGGCCTTCTCTCGCAATCCCGATGGCTCGACGAAATGGATTTTTGTGCAGCTTTCCGATCTGAATGGCTTCGCCGTCGTGGATTTCGCGACGCACAAGGAAATCCGCCGCATCGAGAATCCGCCGCTTCCGCCGGGAAAGTCGCCTGTCCCCGCCGGCGCCGATCCATCGCATGGCATGGCCGTCACTCCCGACAACAAAACACTCGTCGTGTGCAGCCGCCTCAACAACGCGCTATACGCTTACGCGCTTCCGGATTTAACGTTGCTCGGCGCCGCCGACCTCGGTGGCAAGGGCGCCGCCTGGGTCACGCTCACTCCCGACGGCCAGACTGCCTACGTCGCCATGGCCGTCACGAACGACGTCTCCGTCGTCGACGTGAAGTCTCTCAAAGAAATCACGCGTATCCCCGTTGGCTTCGTCCCCAAACGCAACACTACCGCCATGCTTCCTTGATCTTTCCCCCCTTTTGCGTTTTGCAGTATCGGCTTCGCCGGTGCGCCGAATGCTTGCGCAGCTTCAACGGCCGGAGATTCGGGGAACATCTGCGGCAAACAAAGAAAGTGGTATCGCTTGCGCCATCGCGGCATATCCCTCGACAGATGGATGCAAGTGATCGCCGGAATCGAATTTTGCAAGCAAGCGGTCCGGATGTTCCGGGTCGTGCACGACTTTATCGAAATCAATCACCGCGTCGAAGTGGCCCGGCGCGCGAATCCATTCGTTGATGGCCTGCCGGTCCGCCTCCGTCGCCGGTCCGGGATGGTAGAACTGCGAACCGGCGAATGGAAGGATCGTCGCGCCGATGAGCTCGATACCGTGGGCATGTGCTCGCGTAATCATTTGCTCGTACGCGGAAAGGATTCGGCGCACCATCGCCGCGTGTTCGCTCGCCGCAATTTCGCCCTCGCGCGTCGCCGTTCCCAAATCGTTTACGCCTTCCAGCACAATCGCATAACGAACTCCGGCCGGCACCAGCACGTCCCCGTCGAAGCGCGCCAGAGCATTCGGTCCGAGGCCATCGAGCAGCAGACGGTTTCCGCCGATGCCTTCGTTGAGCACCGCGCGCGGATGCTTTGCTTTCCCCGCCTGCAGCCGCTGCGCCAGTACATCCGTCCAGCGGTTGTTGCCGTCCGTTGTCGCTCCGTGCCCATCTGTGATCGAATCGCCTAGGGCCGCAATCGCCGCGGCTTTCGGAGGCGCCTTGACGTCCACGCCCGCAATGAAGTACCAATGTTCCACTTTCTTCGGCTCCGGAAGTTCCGCGGCAGACACTAAATCGCCGTGAACCAAATAGGACGTCGCCCGCGATCCGGGATGGCCGGTCTGCCTCGCAGGCGCTGTCTCGAAGTGGATGGTTATCGCCACATCCGACAACGCCGGCGCGGAGAACGCCAGCGGATCCGATACGTACTCCGCTCCCGCAGGCACCGTTACATCCGTGCGGCCCGAGAAACTCAGCGCCTTGTCCGTCGCGACATCAATCGCACTCGACGCGGGCGATTTGGACCGCGCGACATGCACAGAGTCGAACTTCAGCGGTGCGGTGCCGAAGCGGTTCGACAGATGCACGCGCAACTCCGCGCCTCCGATCGAGAGATGCACTACCTGCCGCAGCGTAGCGTCGCGCAGATCATCGGCAGCCAGCGAATTGTGCGGCTCCGGAAGCTGCTGCGCCGCCGCCCACGAGCAAATCCACCGGCTTTGCGCATGGCTATATCCATTCGCGACTAGCAGGAACAGAAGCATGCCTGCAAATGCCGCGCTATTCTTTGTCGCCGTGCCCACTATTTCCATGGCTTGGCGCACTATGGCATCCTCGGCGTTAAGTTTCAATTCCCGAGTATCTTGAAAGCTTGCGTTCGGTTGTTTGGAGCTGACGCGCGTGGCTCCTTAATTTCCGCATGATGCGGCGCTAGCTCCGGAGTTGGTGGCGATGAGCTTGCATTCCAGGCCACCCGCGAGACGGATCTTGGCTGAGTAGGCCGACAATTGAGAATGCGCAGGAACAACGGTGATGCGCGAGCCCAGCAGCCAGCGATTCGTCAACGACGTGAGCGCAGAACGTTTCACAAGATCTTCTCCCTTGAGTTGCACGGTCGCGACGCTAGGCTGAAGTTTATCGAGCGCCCGGTGGACTTCGTCGAAAGGCTCCCAGTGCGAAGCGACAAAACCGGCGTAGGCAGAAAAACTCCACAGAATCGTAATTGCGATCACCGGTAAAAGGCACCGCAACGTCCAGAGCTTGCTGTTTTGCGGCGGAGTTCTAAACAGGCGATAACTTTGCAGCAGGGCGAATAGCAACGTCGGGACAAACAGCCAAAGCACCTTGGAGCGGGCGTAGTCCGTAACGCCCGCGAGTGCCAGAGGACTGAGATGAAAGGAGGAAATGATGAAATCCTTTAGCGTGCCCGTGGACCGCGCCAAGTCTTGTCCGAGCCATATCCCGCCCGCGGAGGCAAAGGGGATCGCGGCAATACAAGGCATCGTCCACGTCGCTGCGTTTACGGTGCCATTTGCTGCGCAGGCGCACCAGAAGCAGGAGAAGGTCAGAATCGGATAAAAGATGAACAAGTCCGGCACGATAGGAAGGTACACGAACATGAACGGCGAGCCGTACACCGAACCAGCGACGATCATGACGAGAAGAGGCAGGAGAAGGGCGCAAGCAAGTCCGGCGAACATGGCCACCAGCAACTTGATGAGCCACTGCGTGCGTGCAGAAATTGGGAGAGTCATTTGCCAAGCCTGGGTACCCGACCTTCTCTCCTCTCCCAAAGACAGAATCCCGGCAAGCCCCACCAGTCCCATGCAGGTCATCGCGGTCGGCCCCAATACGGCCCATTGACGTACGGTCTCCGGTAGAAACACGGGAGGAGAGGGCAAGAGCCGGAAGATGGCCAGACAACTCAAGTAGGCAACGACCAGCAACTCGATCATCCAAACGGGCCGGAGCAGTCGAAGCTCCTTACGCACAAGGTTGAGAAGCGCGCCAGAACGGCGTGGCCGGAACCAATCTGCTAAAGCTTCCGGCATTAGAGCCGGGCCTGCCACCAGTAAATCTTCGCCGCTGGTTCCTCCGGTGACTTGCAAGCGCGTAAATTTCCGCAACCCGAGCCAAAGCATCAGGAAAGCAAAGCAGATGGCGACGGCAAAGATACCAGTTGCGGTTGCCGTGGCCAACGGGAGCGCGTCCAACTTCCCAGTTTCAACATTCCCAATGAACATGTACAACGCCCACCAGACAAAACCAATGATTAGGAAGCCCCCGACAGCGGACCTTGTTGCGAGAGTCCAAAACGTCGCTGAGGCCATGGTGATGATCACGTAGGCGACAGCCGCCGCCTTGTTGTAGGTGAGGTTCAGCCTGGGCAACGCAAAGAAGAACATGCCAACGCCGGAAACCGCCGCAGCAGATAAGACTGCGGCACACATGACAATCATTTTGTCGGCCCAGAGTTGCATCCTGCTAACGGGTTGCGCGAGCCATAGCGAAAATGTCCGGTAATAGAATTCGTTGCCAAATGCGAGTGTCGCCAGGACCGGGACACCAAAGAAAAAGCTCATCACATTGAACTTGGCGGCCGGAGAAGAGTGAGGAAACAAGATCGGAAGGGCTCCGGCAACTATCGCCGCGCACCACGGCCAGAAAAGGGCGCGGGCTTCTTTTTTTAGTCTTATGATTCGCGCGTTCATGGTTAATGCCATTTCCGCAGCCATAAGGCCTCCTACGATTTCAATGCCGCCACGAAGATTTCTTCGAGAGTGAGCGCCTCCGTAGTGAGTTCTTCCGGGTTGTAGCTGCGAATACGTTCCAACAATTCCGGGCCGGAGCCGTTGACGATCAGCTCCAATTCCCTGCCCTCGCGGCGCACGCGCAGGGCGGAGTGTAAGTCGAGGTCCGCAGGCGCCTGCGCGAAGCGCGCGCGGATCCGCTGGAATCGTTCCCGGGCATGGTCCGCTTCGAGAGACAACACCGAAACGCCATGGTCCATGATGGTGAATTCGTCGATCAGCCCTTCAAATTCCGCGATCAAGTGCGTCGAAACAAGAATGGTCCGGTTGCCAAGATTGCCATCCTGATACGCGCCGATCACGGTCTCGATGAATTCACGCCGCACGATGGGATCGAGACCGGAAGTGGGTTCATCGAGGATCAGCAAATCCGGCTCCGGGCAGATGGCGGCGATGAGCGCCAGTTGCGTGCGCTGGCCTTTCGAGAGCGCACCGGTGCGCTTGGCCGGGTCAAGCTGAAAACGATCGAATAACTCTTGTTCCTTCTTCTGGCTCCAATGCTCGCGGAAAGAGGCGAGATAGTCGAGAGTTTCGCGTACGCTCATCCACGGATAAAAAGCGACCTGGTCGGGCACGTACGCGATCCGGCGCTTCACTGCAACTTCCGCCTGAGCTGGGTCGCACCCAAACACACGTACCTGGCCGCGTTGCGGACACAGCAGGTTCAGCAGGCACTTCATCGTCGTGGTTTTACCTGCGCCGTTGCGGCCGAAGAGGCCGTAGCAGCGGCCAGGCATCACGCGCAAGCTCAAATCGTGAACGGCTTCAGCCTTGCCGTAGGCATAAGCGAGATGCTGGATTTCGATGGCCGAAGTGGACGAGGTCATTTTTATTTCTCCTTGTGGTTTTCGTTGGAGCGGCGTTGCTGTTCGAGCGCGTCCATGCGCTCGCGGAGGAGCTGCAGAAATTCCGGGCCGGGCACCTGCAAATGGTGGGCCATGACGATGGCCTGATCGATTTCCTCGATGAGCAGTTTGCGGCGGATTTCCTTGCGCAGCGGCGAGTGGTTTTCTTTCAGGAAGCTGCCCTTCCCGGGCAGAGTCGCGATGACGCCCTGGTTTTCCAGCTCGGAATAGGCCTTAGCGATGGTGTTGCGGTTGAGGCGCAGTTCTTCCGCCAGCGGTCGGAGGGAGGGAAGCGCCTCGCCGGGCTGTAGCGCGCCGGAGGCGGCCGCCGCCTTCACCTGATCCACGAGCTGCAGATAGGCGGGCTTACCCGACGTGAAGTTGATGCGCAGTAGCATCGCTGTGGCTCTCTGTCATAGTACTGTATGACAGTTAGAGAGAAATGTCAAGGTAAAAATGCCCGCGTGTGCAGTACGAGAGGGGGTGCCGCCAAATCTGCTTCGATTCGGCGATGCGTGTATAGCCGATCCAACGCCCGGCAGTTGAAGAGCGCGGATGCCGCAAGTTAGCGGAACCGTGCTCTGCGATGAACCCGGTTGGCGTACGCTCTTAGCGGCCGTAAATCAGCAAATGAAAAGTTCCCGGCGTGGGCCGCCTTCTCGCATTACCTTTGGCATCCGTCGTCGCCACAAAGTCTGCGGTGCATACATACTAGCTGTGCGTTTTCGCCGCCGACCTTGGGTCTTTCCCGCCCGCCTGCAAGTCGCCTCCTCTTCGAAGACGATTACTTTGCGCGCGGCGCAGGAGCCGCCAAAGGATGATCCGCTATTTTTTGCAGTACAGCCGACCATTGCGGCACATATTTGGCGGAGCACCACTGCGCCATAACAATGACATTCGTGCCGCCGACTAAGCTGCCAATTTCGCCCAGGCTCGCGGCTGGGAGCCCGTTTTTCACGGAATAGCCGTAGAGGTGGTATTCGCCGTTTTTCGGCTCGACGACGATGAGGGCATAGTCGCCGAGTGGTGACAGAAAGAAATCGCTAAGGTGTGGCACAGCAGCCGCGAAGGATTTCCAGAGGCCAGGCTTCGAAGTTTCCCCGGTGATGCTTTTCGGAAGCGGAACATCAATTTGACCCGGAAACGCGCATTCTCCCATGAACTCGTTAAGATTTGCGATCGCTACCCAGGAGCCCTTTACATGCCCGATGCTCCAACTCGTTAAGTCGTATTGATCCGCGTCCGGCTCGGGGCAATTGAACTCCTTGCTGTTTTCAGCGAACCCTCTTTTAGCGGCGGCGGCGTACGCTTGCGCGGCGCGCTCCGCGAATACCTCCTTGGGGCTTAGGAACTTGCCCGCGTCCAGCGATCGGACGTCGTCGTGAGACCAATCGCGCCCGCCGCGCGGATCGCATGTGTCCATGTCGTCGAACGCTTCGGAGACGTGCGTAGGAGAAACGAAACTAATTTGCCCGGTTTTGTCCTGGCAAAGCGGAACCTCGGCTTTCGCCGCCTGTGCGCCGTCCGCGGCCTTCGTGGAAGTTGCAGAATCGGTGGGCTTGTCGCTTTCTGGAGAACCGCCAGCGTCCTGTTCGGAATTGTCCACGTCGCCCGGCTCGTGGCTCTTGCAAGGCGCGAGCTGCTCGATGACCGGCGCTTTTTCGATGGGTGTTTGCCAGACGACTTCGCGGGCCGAATCTTGCTGGCTTTCGTCGAGGTATTCGCAGGCGATATATGTGCCGACGCGCCAGAATCCGGACGAACGTGGCACGATCACGTCAGGGACCGTCACTGCAACGTGAACCTCGATCGGCGAGAAGGTAATCCACGCGGTCTTGTACCCGGGGACGCCGTGGTCCGATGGCGCGCCGTAGCCGAGCAGAACTCCCGCTTGCTGGGCGCACGACGGCGAGGCGAGCACTACGAAAAAGAACGCGAGCGTGGCCGTCACCCGGCACGCGCGGGAGACTTCTTTAATCAGCACCTGTGGCTCCTCGGGAAGGGTCCAGTACAGCCGCCTAGCTTGCTTTCAGGATAACCGGAGTTGTCCACGCGCGCGTGCCCGTGTGTTGTTGACGCTACCCGCCACTTCGCATTCGCGCCGGGTTCCCGTCGAAGCCCGATGAAAGAAGAGGAAATAGCGTACCGCGCACGGTACACATTTCGAGGTAGAATCACCCTATGACCCAGGAAGCTAAAGAACTCGTGAAAAAAGCTCTGTCTTTACCGGTTTCGGAGCGCGCAAACCTTGCTGGGTCCCTCATCGAAAGCCTCGACGAAACGCACGATCCATCCGTCGCAGCCGCCTGGGAAGAAGAAATCGTTCGCCGCATGGCCGACGTCGACTCCGGCAAAGTCCGGCCCGTCTCCCTCGACGAATCCCACCGTCGCCTCTCTCCCGCCATTCAATGAACAAACAGAGTCTAGGCCACCCAGAATCATCGCCATTTATTCTTCGGCGGCTTCAGCCGCTTGCGCGCCGTGCGCAAATCACTCCGCCACGCCTTCGCCTCAACTTTCGGCAAATTGACTTTCGCAAACAGCTCTGCCAGCTTCCGCCCGCGAAGCACTTTCCTCTTGATCTTTTTCTTCATCTGCTTTTATGGAATATTCGGGCTTCTTCCTTGCTTGATTACTTTCCGTAAATCAACAGATGAAACGTCCCTGGCGTGGGCCGCTTTCGCGCATTGCCTTTTGCATCCGTCGTCGCCGCGAAATCTGCCGTACTTACGTACAAATTATGCGTTTTCGTGTCCAGCGCCATGGTCTTCGCGCCGAACTCCGTCTTCACCGTTTCCACTTCGCTGAGCTTTTCCGGTGTGTCTTCATGAAAAATGTGGATCATGCCGTCGCGCGTCGAAACATACAGCAGGGCCGTTTCCGGCTCGAATACCGCCGCATCCACTCCGCCGCTGATTTTCTCTGATTGCAAAACCTTCCCGGTGTCCGCGCCCATCATCACTAGCATCGCCGGTTCGCGGCCCGCCGAAAAGAGCCTGCGGTGTTCCCTGTCCATCGTAATGGCCGTTGGACCTCCCGCGGGCGCCACCGGCCATCGCGCCTTGATCGTCAGCGTCTTCGAATCGATCGCCGCCACTTCATTTTTATCTTCGATGTTGTTGTAAACCATTCCTTTGCCGTCCGCGACCGCGAATTCCGGCCCGCCGCCCATATCCAGTCTCTTTACGATCGTTCCGCTCCCCGGATCAATCACCGTCGCGCTATGCGGATCGCCATTGAACGCAAAAATATGTTTCGACGCCGGATCGTAGATGATCGAATCCGCGTCTTTCTCGGTCTTGATTTCGCCCGTCACCTTCAACGTCGCGATATCAAACACCACCACTTTCTCGCCGTCTCCATCCGTGATGAATCCTTTCCCCAAATCGTGGACGAGAACAATTCCATGGCAGCGCTGCAATCCGCCGATGGTCCCAACTTTCGCTCCGCTGTCCGCGTCTACCACCACGACTTCCGTTCCGTGCGACACGTAAATTCGCCGCGCGTCAGAATCCGCCGTGAGGTAGTCGAAGTATTCGCCGCCGCCCGGCGCCGCTCCCAACGGTACTTTCTTAAGAAGGTGATAGCTGCCCGCAGGCGCGGCCGCTAACGACGCGACGCCCAACAACGCCATCGCAACACCGCATGCCACTCCCATCCACTTCTTACAGTTATTCGTCATAGATATCCCCCCATCATTCGTTTGTCTCGCTTAACATTCGTCGCGTCATTTCTTCCACGGGCGCCTTGTCATCCGTGAAAATCGTCGCCCCTTCGTGCGGCGCGAATTCGGTCAAATGCCCCGCTGCGTTTCGTGCCAACAGTTTCAACCATTCGGGACCATCTGAAGACTGCAATTGCGCTATCGTTTCGCTCACCGCCCGTTTCTGCGGGAACGCAAACAAAATGTAATTCCCTTTTTCCGTCGAAAGTTCTTCCACGGATGGAAACACACGCTGCAGCGTCGCGCCCATTGCCGCGAGCAATTCTTCAGACTTGCCTTTGTCCAGCACATTTACCATCAACAATCCGTCATCGGTCATGCGCGAATGAACCAGTTCGAAGAATTCCACCGTCGTCAAATAAAACGGCACGTACGGCCCGCCCTGAAACAAATCCACGTGCACCAAATCCCATTTCGTGTGCTGCGACTCAAGCCACGGCCGCGCGTCTGCGATGTGCACGTGCAGTCGTGGATCGCTTTTCGGCAACGCAAAAAAATCCTGCGCCACGCGGACCACTTCCGGGTCAATCTCTACCGCATCAACGACCACCTGGGGCTTGACTCCCCACGTCACTTGAATCGAGCCGCCTGCTCCCATGCCCAGCACCAGCAATTTTGTCGCCGGCGAAATCACCGGCCCCAGCGCGAACTGGTCCAGATAGAATCCCGACGTCGCACTACCGATTTTTTCGGTCGTCTGCGAATATCGCGGATCGTTTAGCACCAGCCAGCGCAATCCGTTGGTTTCGCGTACCAGAATCCGGTTGTACACCGATTCCCCGCTCCAGATGATCGTCGGCGGCGGCGCGGGCGCTTTCGCCAATGGCAATAGTCCCACCGCGAAAACCAGCAGCACTGCTTTCTTCGTTCGAACAGCGAGTCCCGCTGCTCCAATCAAAATTGACGCCACGCACAAAATTTCCATCGTCGTGCGCGTACCGAAGCGCGGCACGAGCCAGAAACTTGTCGCTAGAACTCCCGCAATGCTTCCCGCGGTCGAAAGCGCAAACACGCTTCCGACGGCAATTCCCACGTGCCCCGCTCTCGCCAGCAAGCGAATGACAAAAGGAGAAGTCATCGCCAGCGCCGTCATCGGCGGCACAAAAATAATCGCCGTCGCGCCAACCGTTCCCGCGAAATCTCCCCAGTGCCACATTTTCAGCAGCACCGGACGCATCACAAAAACGATGACGAGCTGATAGATGCCGCTGCCGAAAACCCCCAGGTACAAAACCGTGTCCGTCGTCGCGCGATCCGCGGTCCATCCGCCCAGGCTGTATCCCATCGCGAGAGCGAGCATCACCACGGAAATCATGCTGCCCCACACGTAGATCGAATTTCCGAAATACGGCGCGTACAACCGGAACGCGGTGAGTTCCATCGCCATGACAATCGCGCCGGTGGCGGTCGCCGTGGCGATCCACACGAATGCTTGCCAGCGGCACGGCGCGCCAGGCGTGGAGCTTACGCTTTCCTTGAGTTGGGAAAGGGCCGTAGACACCGACCCTGTATAGTCCACGGGGGATTCCACCGTCAACGAAAACCATCACGAGATGAAGAAAAAATTATGGGAGCGGAGAGAATTGGCTTCAGAAGGGTTTAACGCGTTCGCGGCAAAAACTTGGCGCGAGCCGAGCATTTTGTTGCCGCAAAACGCAGGAAAAGTCGAGAGACCGCAAGAAAGGTTGAGGCGAAGAGCACTGCCACGCTCTTCGCCTCGCTCCTTTCTTCGTCTCGAGGTCAGCGCCGTGCTTCGCGCGCTACTGTTGGAGCACGAACGAGACGTTAACAATCAGCGCGACCGAGATCGGCTGATTATTCAAGTAGGACGGTTCGTATCGCCACTCCTTGACAGTATCGAGGGCGGCCTGGATGAGCAACGGATGCCCGGAAACGATACGCGCTTCAATGACTCGTCCGCTTTCATCCAGCACCGCGTCGATGACGACCGTCCCTTGAATCTTGGTTTGCCGCGCGATCACCGGATAGTTCGGCGCCGGCGTATAAACTCCCTTCGGCGCGCGAACTTTTCCGCCTACGCGGACCGGCGCCTTCGGACCCGAACTGCTCGGCGGCACCGGAGCATTCATGTTTGCGTTCGCCGCCACTATCCCGCCGATGACGCCGCCCATTTGCCCGCCGGGTACACCACCGGGAACTCCACCCTCCACGCCAAATCCATCTGGCGCCATGGGCGCTTCCTTGATCTCCGCGACCCGCTGCGGAATGTATGTCGGGGCCATCAATTTTCCCTGATTGATAAAGACGCGCTTGGGAGGCGTCTTCATCGCAGCCATCGCCGGAGCGGGAGGAGGCGGCGGCGGTGGTGGCGGACCGACGATCATCGTTTTGTAATACGCCTGCAGGTTCAAGGTGTCCGTGAAATACAGCCCGGCGAGAATCGGTCCGCCGATGAGCGCAACGTGCATAAGAATCACGACGAACAAATCGAGCAGCTTCGATTTCCTGGAGTTCTCAAGATGATGATTCTCGAGCAACGCATCGCTCAGGAACCCCGCTTGTTTCGCCGCAGGCAGATCGGCTGCACGACGCACGAGGCGCGGTCCACCCGCGTCCGGTGGCTTTTCCGGTAAGTTGACATCGACGATCGCAGTCCGATTGGAGGGGGAGTCAGAGATTGCAGCGGTTGCCATGGTCGGTACCTCCGCTGGGCCATCAAAGCGTGTGGCCCGCTTTGGCCTTCTCTACTGCGCATAGTTTGCGCACGGTGCCTCAATTCCAGCAGTGCGCTGCGTTACCCCACGTTGTGACCGCGGTCACATGGACCGTTTACATCCTGAGTCGGAACATAATCCACAAATTGGCGCACGTCGAAGAGTAGGACACCGGGAGCTCGCGGCAGCTGAGTAAGTCGAGAATTGGAAGTCGGGCGGCACTGGAACCTCGGAAGGTGGCGGAGGGGGGTATCCCCATTGCTGATGGAAAGAGTGCGCAGGCGATTGATAGGAAAGGGGTTGCAGGCGAAGTGACCGTGGCAGGTATGTCGGGTTTGTCCGCGATTGGAGGCCGTAAGGACGGGACGGGGGATATTTTGGAGGCGCAGATGGCGGAAGAGAGCGGCTGGCGGTCGAAAGTCGAATATCGAGGGGAGAGATTGCAACCGATTGGTTGGAGAGGGGCCACCCCGGTGTTTTGCGGCAAAGAGTGTGGAATTGCTTGAAAACATTGGGGATAGCGATTTGCAGAGAGTCAAAGAGTGCGGAAGTAATTGAAAATGCGTGGGATAGACCGCTGACACGGTAACAGAGATTTAGCGACGAGCAGCGAAAGGGGCAGCGAACGCGAAAGCTATCAAAAACTAGATTCGATTTGTTACGCACGACGCGACGTCCAGAGGACTTCCGAGAGAAAGTGGTGGGCAGAGCTGCGAGCGAAGTCGCGCTCTGCATTTCCCAACGACCACACCATTATACCATATCAGCATCACCAGTCAAGTAAAAGTTAGTAACGGTATCGTCAAGGATTTTGTGTAAATTCGAAGAAGGGTTTTTTTTCCCAGGAGCGATTTAAATTCGTGATGACCCCGTAGATGATGCGGTCGCAGCTTTCCGGGTTGGTGAAGCTGGACATCGGGCG
>Ga0209166_10000526_pt1 | contig 41360 bp, 41 predicted proteins | sample Coa_R1_3_FD_187151 | JGI IMG/M metagenome (GOLD analysis project Ga0209166, IMG submission 187151) | Surface soil microbial communities from Centralia Pennsylvania, which are recovering from an underground coalmine fire - Coalmine... | ecosystem: Environmental > Terrestrial > Soil >...
CTCCTCCATCATCAGGGTCAGGTAGGGCGCCACGAACGCCCACTCGTCATCACTTACGTCGCTGGGATAGGGGTGGCGTGTTTCCATCCTCCCAGCGTACCAAGCCAAAGTGCATAACAGGCTCTAGGCAGGAACGCAACACCACCAGGTACTACGCCAAATAGCGCTGAGAAACCGGGCTCTTACGCACTCTCGCTGCCGATGGTGGGGCGGCGCGGCGGCGGAATACCCACGCCCGCACGCGTACCGACCGCCGCGCGCACCAGTATCGTACGCAGCAGATTTGCGCAAGAGCCAGAAACCGCGCCACTTTGCTCTGAAGATGACACCCAGGGCTGGGTGTCACTTTCAGAGCTGTAAATTGGTCCGCTTTATGGCGGTGTTCTTGGTCCGCTTGGTGGCGCAAGTGCTGGCCAGCATAGCGGCTGTCGTTGGCGCGAGCCGCAGCAGGTAGCTCGTCTACGAGGAAAAATAACGCTCCCTACAGCGACACTTCAGTAGGGCTCCTCTCCTATTTGGGACGAACAGGTGTACGTCTCAAAAGGTCATGCGTGATGGCTAGTGCAATGAGTTCTGATACAGCTTCAGCTCTCATTGGTGGGCAGCAGCCCAGCGCCACCGGGGCACGCGCACGCGCCGCGGTTGGGGTTGTCACAATGCTACCGGTGTACAAGTATTGTTGTGTCAAAATGCTGAAATACAAGGAGCAATGCCGTGCTGCTATCCCGCCGGAGCCGTTCTGCGCTCGTCACTGCGCTCGTGGGCGCGTTGCTCCTCTGCGCCAGCTTCTCGACTGCGACTGCTGCCAGCTACTACCCAAGCGGCAGCGGCGGCTTTGACATCTCCACCCTCGCGCCCCGTTCTCCCAAGAAGACCGCTGGCTGCAGCACCGCGTATCCGCCTGCCTCGTATTCGTTCGGCATCGTCGGTGTGACCGGTGGCCGTGCCTTCACCGAAAATGCCTGCCTGGGGAGCGATTACCAATGGGCGGCGAGGGCCTCGACCGCGCCGACCGCGGCGCCCTCCCTGTACATGAACGTGAATGCTCCCATAGGTTCGACGGCATCGCAGGGTGCCACTGGACCGGACGGCACCTGCGCGTCGTCGAACAAAACCTGTCTGGCCTACAACTACGGCTGGAACGCCGCCCAGTACGCGTTCAGCATAGCCGCACAGCAAGGCGCGGCATCCACGATGTGGTGGTTGGACGTGGAGACGGCCAACAGTTGGTGGCCGAGCAGCGCTATGTCCACCCTGACCGTTAACGGCGTGACGCTGAACCTGAATGCTGTCGTAATCAAGGGTGCGGCCGACTTCGCCAGCAGTCAGGGGCTGACGGTGGGCGTCTATTCGACCGCAAGCCAGTGGACGACAATCGCCGGCAGCTACAATCCGAGGCTCCCAAACTGGGTCGCCGGGACGGCGACGTGCAGTGCCGCGACGCCGTTCTACGCTGGGGCAAGCGTGTGGCTAGTGCAGTACAGCGTGCAGTATGCCGGGGTGAACTACGACGCCGACACCGCCTGTTAGCGGTAGGCTCCAGGCGTAGCAGCGGCTAGCGCAGCACCGGTGGGGATGGCAACCAGCCAGCGGTCATTATGGTGCCCATGGTCGGCACGCAGCCCGACGCTCCCGGCCCGCCGGGACAGCCCCAGTAGTTCCAGCCCGCATCCACCGTGCCCGTACCAGCGTTGTTCACCCCGACCCCGTTGCCGGTCAGGTCGTTGAAGTGCGCTGACACGTTGGTCGCTGTGGTGCCCACCCAGATGCCATTCGTCTCGCCGCTAATGCGGTTGTGGGCAATCACCGTGGCATCAATGGGGGCGGCCTGTCCCTTGGCATCGCTGAAGATGATAATGCCGGTCGGTGCTGCCCCCGCGTCATCATCGGCACCATTGCCACTGATGGTGTTGTACATGATGACATTGCCGTTGAGGTTCTGGTTCCCCGCATGGCTGTGCAGCGCTACCCCGGGCAGGCCGTTGCCGGTCAGCGTGTTCCCGATGACCAGGTTGTCGTACGCATTGGTCCCGGGCGTCGGCGTAAAGATGCCCACCCCCGCGGCGCCGTTGTTCGCCGCGACGTTGTTCTCAATCGTGTTGTTGTAGATGCCGTAGCCCGCAGGCGGCGGCCCAGCAGGCGGCGTCAGCCCAGCCGGATGCGAGGCGAGGGTAATGGCGCAGTCGCGGTCGTTATTCTGCACGATATTGCCGACCAGCCAGTTGTCGTGCGTCGGCCCCGTTTCGTCGGTCACCAGGATGCCGCCGACGTTGTGCTGCACGATGTTGTCGGCGATGGTCGAGTCGCTCACACCGCGGATATGGAGCCCCTCGCCGCAGTCATCCTGGTCGAAGGGGGCGGCCCCTGGGCAGGTCGCCCTGGCTTTGGGGTCGCTCGGCGCCTGCCAACCCTGGTCATTCTTCTGGACGAGGTTGCCGCTCACGGTCACCTGGGAGGCGTTGTCCACCAGGATGCCTTCCAGCGTCGCGTTTTCAGCCGTGAAGCCCGTGAGCTGCACGCCACTGGTACCCTGGATGAGGAAGGCCTGATTCGCCCCGCTGGCGTCCACGATGGTGCTGCTGGCGCCCGCTCCCTGCAGCGTGAGCGATTTCGTGATGGTGACGCTCTCTTTGTACGTCCCAGCTGCGACGGTGATGGTATCGCCGGCAGCAGCAGCACTGACGGCCGCCTGGATGGACGCCAGGCACCCGCCGGTCCCGCCGGGGGTGACACAACTGCTCGCCGCGTGGACGGTCGGTGCACCAGCGAAGGTCGGGGACGTGAGGGCCAGCAGGCCGGCCACGCCGACCACGAGGAGCGCAGCGCGAAGCAGGCGACGGGGCATAGTGACTTCCCTCCTGTCGTTGCCTATCGGGGGGCGTGTCGGCCATGCCGAGCGTGGCCCAGCGGATCCGTACGGTCAAGAGTCCACGGATCTACCCGATTGAGAGGTTCTTGACCGCCCAGCTTGGTCGGATAAAGCTCAGTGGCAGCCGGCAGTCTCGGTGCACGCTTCACCAGGAGGGGGTCGCGCGATGTCCAGCATCGTGGTTCTCGGTGGTGGTGTGGTTGGGCTCTCCACGGCGATGATGCTAGCGCGGCAAGGTCACGCCGTCACCGTGTTTGAACGCGACAGCGAGCCCGTTCCCAGCTCACCAGAGGCAGCGTGGCACACGTGGGAACGCCAGGGGGTGGCCCAGTTCCGTCAGCCGCACTACCTCCATGCAGCCGCACGCAGAATATTTGACGCCTATCTGCCGGAGGTGAAGGAAGCGCTCCTCGGCGCTGGCTGTGTCACCTTCGACATGAGCACGCTGCTGCCCCCGCGCATTACCGACCGCACGCCGCGCGCGGATGATGCACGGTTCGTGACGGTCACCGGCCGCCGCCCCGCGATTGAGTACGCGGTGGAAAGCACCGCCGAACGGCTCCTCCCTATCGTCCGCGGCGTTGCGGTCAGCGGTCTGCTGACCGGTAGGTCGGCGGCAAACGGCGTCCCACACATCACGGGGGTGCGTACGCTGGACGGCGACGCAGTCCCTGCGGACCTCGTCGTGGACGCCATGGGGCGGCGCTCGAAAGTGCCGGACTGGCTGGCGGCCGTGGGCGCCCGCCGTCCCATCGAGGAGGCCGAAGAGTCTGGGTTTATCTACTACACGCGCTACTTTCGCGCCGCGACGGGGGGCACTCCGACCTACCGGGCGGGGCTCCTGACCCATTACCCTTCGTTTTCGCTGCTCACACTGCCCGGCGATGCGGATACGTGGTCGGTGACGGTGTTCATCTTCTCGGGTGACCAAGCGTTGAAGGCACTCCGCGAGCCCACGCGCTGGACCGCGCTCGTCCGCGCGTGTCCGTTACAGGCCCACTGGGTGGACGGTGAGCCGCTCACCGATGTCCTCGCCATGGGGGGCGTCACCGACCGGTACCGCCGGTTCGTCGTGGATGGCGCACCGGTCGCGACGGGACTCGTCAGCGTAGGCGATGCCTGGGCCTGCACCAACCCCGTCGGTGGCCGTGGCATCAGCATCGGTCTCATCCATGCTGTGGGCACAGTCGAGGTCGTGGGGCAACATTTGGATGACCCCCTGGCGCTCGCGCTGGCTCAGGACGCGATGACCGAGACGCGCGTCACACCCTGGTACCGGAGCACGGTGGACTTCGACCGCAAGCGGACCGCCCAAATCAAGGCGGTGATTCACGGCGGACCTATGCCCACTCCGACGGATGTGGGGGACCTGCTGCCGCTGGCGATGCAGTACGATGCCGACCTCTTCCGCGCCTTCATCGAGATCAATTCGCTGTTAGCGTTGCCACAGGAGGTGCTGGCGCGGTCCGGCGTGCCTGACCGTATCAAGGAGGTCGTCGGCACGCATGAGGCCGTGGTGCCACCTGGGCCATCCCGGGAGGAACTGCTACGCCTACTGGCGTAGCGCAGCAGTAAAGACAATCGTTCTCAAACGCCTACGTTACTCGTCAGGCCGGCCCTGAAACTGCCGGGGCGTCGCGTGTCAGCACTGAGTAAGACAACTCGTCAAACAATCTACATCTCACTACTTATCCTGGCAGACGACTATTAAGACCGGACTGTTTGCGCAATTTCTAGCAAGCCCGCGTCTTGACACCAGTGTCACGAACTCCGTATAATTTATATTAATAATACCCATTAGACGGAGAGTTGCCAAACCGGCTACCCATGGCGCTTCCAGGCGTTTCGGCCCGTAAGCCCCGCAAAACTCTCCGTCTAATCTGAAGACCGATGATTAGAACACCACCAGCAGCCGACCACAACACGGCGTCCGACCCGGGCGAGGTGGACCTCTTTGCCCAGGACCTCAGCCGCCAAGAAGTCGCGCACAAGACCCTCGTCAACTACCAGTCCGACTTGCTCTGCTTTGCCCGCTGGTTCGCCGGCGTCAACGATGAGCCCTTTACCGCCGCGGCCGTCACCCCTACGGACCTGCGCGACTACCGGACGTATCTCATCCAGGAGGAATGCCGCACGCCAGCGACCGTCAACCGGCGGCTGGCCGCGCTGCGCAAGTTCTTCACCTGGGCCAAAGCCACCGCCCGCATCCAGGACCTTCCCACTGACGCCGTGAAAGGCGTCGAGGCCAGCCCACGTGCCCCGAAAGCACTCGAGAAGCGCGAGATGGACCGGCTCATCCGCGCCGTGGAGAAGGAGCAGAAGAAGCGCGACCTGGCGATTGTGCTGACGTTGCGGCACACCGGCCTGCGGGTGAGTGAGCTCTGTGCCCTCCGGCTCGGCGATGTCGAACTCGGCGAGCGTAAAGGCAGCGTGACCGTCCGGGCCGGCAAGGGCAGCAAGTACCGCGTCGTGCCGCTCAATCTCGACGCCCGCAAGGCCATCCAGGACTACCTCGCCGTGCGTCCGGCGGTGCCGGACGACCACCTCTTCATCGGCCAGCGGCATCAGGGGTTGAGCCCGCAGGCGGTCGAGAACCTGGTGACCAAGTATGCCCGCCTCGCCGGTCTCGCCGACGTCACCCCGCATACCCTGCGCCACAGCTTCGGCAAAGGCTTGCTCGACAGCGGTGTGGACCTCGTCGCCGTGGCCGCCCTGCTGGGCCACAGCCGGCTGGAAACGACCGCCATGTACACGCACCCGAGCGCCCGTGACCTCGAGCATGCGGTGCAGCGGCTGGAACGCGACGCCCTGCCACGCTGAAACCCCGCCACAGAGCGTTGGAAACCAGGGACGCAACATGAGTAGACAGCTCGCTGTGGTCCTGTACCTCGTGCTGCTGGCCGCCAGTGTCGTTGTTGTGGATGTCCTGTTCTTCAGACACCAGTTCTGGGCACGGCTGCTCGTGAATATCGGCATCGTCTTGGTGTTCGTCGTGTTCTACTGGATAGTCCTGAAGCGTCCATGAGGACAGGGCGGGCGCGAAGCAGCTATCCCAGTAGGTCAGCCATCCTGACGGTGATGAAGCCCAGGTGCGTTGCAGCATGCCGAGCAAGTGCTGCTCGTTCTTCTCCCAGCGGAGTGGGCTTCGTGCACCAGTACGGGCCGCTGCTCGGCGTCCCAGTCGCGACGGGCCAGCAGTGGTTGTGGGACGGACGACTCCGTGCCGGCGCAGCGGCGGCAGCGAAGCCGGCTGGCGCGTCCATGCAGGGGACCGTGAGCAGTTCCTCGCCGCGCCATGAAGCGCACCAGAAACACCGCCACAAAGCAGACCAATTTACAGCACTGGTGGTGCACGAGCAGCTTCCTACCCCTGCGGGCTGCCAAGGCGTACGTGGACGCCACGATAGGCAGCATGAATGGGTATGACCCCGAGGTAGCGGCTCTTCTACGCTAGAATCGCGAAACGTTGCTGGCGGGCTCGTTCCTGCTAATTCTCGTCGGTATCATGCTTGTCTTGCGTTTCGTTGGCGGCGGGGGCGACGACGGGCGCCGCCGCTGCTAGACAGTTGCGGCAGGACTGCCTGCTGCGTCATCCAGTACGACCATCACCGGAGGAGCGCGTGTCGGGTTCTGAGTCACGTGAGACGGAACAAGCCTCCCACGAAACCTTGCAGGACCGCACCTGCGCCTGGTGGACCACCGTGCTGGTGGGCCAGCTCAGCGGCTCGCACCCGGTCCACGGCACCGACATCCACGCGGAGCTGCAGGGCGACACGCTGGTCGTGACCGGCACGGTACCCACCGCCCAGGACCGGCACGACATCGAGGCCGAAGTCGCCCATCTGCAGGGCAAGGGCTTCACGACGCTCCAGAACGACCTTGTCGTCGGTGCCGACAGCGAGGACCAGGCGGGGCTGCTGACCCAAACCCTCGTCGCGGCCTTCGAGAACCCGGAGACCGCGGCCTTCGCGCAGAGCTACCTCACCGAGCACGCACACGTCCATCCCGAACGCCTGCTCGTGGTTGCGCCGACGGACCGCGCTGCGGCAGACCACCTCGTCGCCTTGCTCCCGGACGCCAACCGCGATGATGCTCAGCGGGCGCTCACTGCCGGCCGCACGCTGGTGGTCGTGACGGTCGACGAGACCGAAGCGTTTAAGACCCGCGAGTTGCTCGACGAGGAAACCCGTAGCCTGGAGACCCTTGTGCTACCGCCCGCGGCGGCCCCTGATTGGCGTGCCGTCGCTGCTGCTGCGCATGGGGATGACAAGCGCGGGGTCGCAGGGTCCGTACCGACACCTGACGCTGCGAGGAGGAGTGCCCGGTGAGCTCGCGCCCATCGACCGAGGCGCCGGAGGTCAGTGCTGCGAGCCCGGCAGGGGAGGCGCAGGCGGCCGTCGGCACGGCGCAGCACGTGCGGGCCCGTGACCTGCTCAAGATTCTCGGGCCGGGCATTATCACGGGCGGTGCTGATAATGACCCCGCCGGTATTACCACCTACTCTGTCGTGGGTGCGCAGAGCGGCTATGCCCAGAACTGGCTCTTGCTCTTGTCCACCCCGATGCTCATCGTCATCCAGCAGATGAGCGCCCGGGTCGGCAACGTCACCAAGACCGACCTGGCCACCGCGATTCGCACCCACTTCGGCCGCCGCCTGGCCATCACGGTGGTGCTGCTGACGGTCATTGCCAACGTCATCACCATTGGCGCCGACCTGGTGATGATGGCGTCCGTGATGGAGCTGGTCACCGGGGCGAAGTACCTCTACTTCATCGTGCCGTTCGCCGCCCTGATGGCCTACGTCAGCATTTTCGTGGATTACAAGCGCTTCTCCCGCTACTTGCTCTGGCTGGTGGCGGTGTTTGCCGCCTACATCGTTGCTGCCTTCCTGGCCCGACCCCACTGGGGCGACGTGCTCACCCAGACCGTTGTCCCGCACCTCCACCTCACCGCCACCTACTTCATCGGTGCGGTCGGGCTCCTGGGCACGACGATTACGCCCTACCTCTTCTTCTGGCAAACCAGCGGGGAAATTGAGGAGAAGCGGGGGGTGCAGGGCCTCACGCGCACCAACCTGGACATCGCCGCGGGCATGGTGTGGTCCAATATCACCGCCTTCTTCATCATCGTCGTCACGGGCGCGGTCCTGTTCACCCACCAGAAGAGCATCACCACCGCGGCGGACGCCGCCCAGGCGCTGGAACCGTTTGTCGGGTCCGCGGCCAAGTACCTGTTTGCGGTCGGCATTATTGGCGCGGGCTTGCTGGCGATTCCCGTCCTCGCCGCCGCGACGGCCTACTCTGTGGCCGGGTTAGTCGGCTGGCGGCGGAGTCTCACGCGCCACGTGAATAACGCCCCGCAGTTCTACATCGTGCTGGGCCTTGCCCTGCTGGTTGGGGTACAGCTCGCGGTCTCCGACGTTGACCCCATCAAGGCGCTGTTCTACTCCCAGGTGCTCGATGGACTGATCGCGCCGGTGCTCGTGGTGCTGCTGCTGCTGCTCACGTCACGCCGCAAGATCATGGGCGACTTTGTGAACGGGCGTTGGACGAAGTTCTGGGGCTGGTTTGCGGTGCTGGTGCTCGTGGCGGCAGATGTTGCGCTCGTCTATAGCGTTACTACAAGCGGGTTACCGTAACAGCGGTAGCACCCTGCAGCGCGACCACTGCACACTCCTGCAGGAAATAGCGGCGGCTGCGTCGTCCTCATCTGGCGCATCGTTTCGGTCGAGACTGCGCACGGCTGTCCGCCCGGTTCGCCAGAGGATGGCTGTGGCGAAGCGACGCTGCTATGCCGTGCCACGCAGCTCGGCGATGAGCGCTTTCAGCTCCGCGATTTGCGCTTGCTGCGCCTGGTCCTGTGCGCTGAGGTGGGCCTGTATCTGGACGCACTCGTGCAGGACGGCTTCGGCGTCTCGGTACGTCTCGTCCGCTCGTCGGTCGGATGCCTTCGCCTGGATGTTTTGGCCAACAATGATGATGGGCAAGAGCACCAACTGCAGGAACGTCTGTGCGACCCAGGCAACGATAATGATGCTGTCGCCACTGCGGATGGCGGAGGGCAAGCTCACCAGTGCGATGAGGGTGAAGAGATACGCGGCCCACATCGTGCCGACAATCGTCGTGATGAAGAGCCCTAATTTGCCGTTCAGCCCGACCCGCTCGTCGTCGACCTTCGGCGGCGGTGGGGCGGTTCCTGCCAGGTGCTCGCTGGTTCGCGGATGGGGGATGTGCTGGAAGAGGGTGCTCAATTGCGTCATGGACAGCGCCTCCGGTGGTCGTGCAGCAGCGTGATCGCGCTCCCGGACGGGGCCGGTACACGGCGCGCCTTGTCGGCTTGCCAAGGCGGACGCGTGTCGGTGGTTGGCACATTGTAGAAGCGCGAGCGTGCGTTCCCCTCCGAGGTGACCGCTGCGCAGAAGCGGCACCGAGCCGAACTGTATGCCATGCTGCGCACGCTGAAGCTCCCGGCGATGGCAGCGAGCTTTGCCGACCTGGCACTGAAGGCGGCCAAAGCCGGCCTGACCCACGAAGCCTTCCTGTATGAGTTGGCGCAGGCGGAGCTGGCCCAGCGCGAGCAGCGCCGTGTCGCCCGCCTGCTGCATCAGTCTGGACTCCCGCCGGAGAAGACCTTCCGCACGCTGGAACTCGCCCGCTTCCCGCCGGCGCTGCGGCAGCAGCTGGAACGGCTGCGCAGCGGCAGCTTTGTCGAGGAGGCGGTGAATGTGCTGGCCGTGGGACACCCCGCAAAATCATCCTGGCTCTCCCGCATTCCCGATGATGAAGGCCGTCCCGTGGGGCACGTGCTCGTGCAGGCGACCTTACCGCGTCCGATTGGGAGTTGCGACGGCCGAATGCGTGACAGGTCGGCGTGCAGGTGGGAGCGGCAGGTCGGCAATCATCGAAACGGCGGGAGAGCCATCATCCTTGACACCGGCGTGCACTTCGGTTGGCCAATGACCCGCTGTAATGGGCGAGGTCCGTTCCCCCCATCCCAGGACCTATCCGTGCGTGTCGCCGCCGCCCTTGCCCGCTTCAGCGTCATTGACTATAGTCGGGCTTTCCACAGCTGCGAGAGAGTCCCGGCATGCCAGCTGCCAGACGCGTCCGAACGCCGCCCACCGACGACTGGGAGGTACTCCAGCTCCGCCTCCACTGGCCGGAGCAGGTTGAGTACGAGCTCATTCGCCCCGTCGTCGTGTTCGGGCTCACACCGGCGGAACGGGCGGAGCAGACCGGTGCCGCGGTCCGGACCATCGGCCGCCAGGCGGACGTCTTCGACCGTGCCGGCTTTGCCGGCTTGCTCGGGACAGATGCGCCAGCGCAGCGCGTGCCCGAGGGCATCCGCGACGCGCTCTTGCTGCTGAAAGGCGAGTATCCGGCCTTCAACCCCCACGAGCTGACGAGCATTGCCGCCGTCCGCTTCGGCCGCCGGCTCAGCTACCACACCGTCAAACGCCTCCTCGACACCGGGCCGGTGCCCACCGCGCCACCGCGGCGGTTCCTGCCCTATCACCAGCTCCAAAACGGCACAGAGCGTCGCCTCGCCATCGTGCGGCTGCATCTGGAGGGCTGGAGTGTGCAGAGCATCGCCGGCTACCTGGCGACCAGCCGCCAGACCGTCTACACCGCCCTGCAGCGTTGGGTGGCCGAGGACTTTGCCGGCTTACCGGACAAGTCCCGCGCCCGCAAGCGCCGGGCGCTCAAAGTCGACCTGCAGACGGTCGAGACCATCCGTCAGTTGCAGGAGAACCCGCTGCGCGGCGAGTTCCGCATGCACAGCAAGCTCAAGCACGAGTTCGGCATCGACCTCAGCCCGCGCACCTGCGGCTACATCATGGCGCAGAATCGGGCGCTGTACGGCTTGCCACGACGGGAGCCGAAGACCCCCCGGCCGCCGCAGCCGATGCCCTTCGCCGCCCGCTTTCCGCATCAGTACTGGAGCGTGGACCTGCGCTACACACCTGGCCAGATGATGGTGGCTCTTCCGCGGTTTTGATACTGCTGGCGAAGTCAGGCAGCCGGCGGTAGGCTGAACGCCTCCACGTTATGGTCCGTAGGAGGCGTGCGATGCTCCGTCCTGTGCCGATCGGTCCCGTTCCCGATGACACCGCTCGTGTGGCTCGCGCGGCGTTTCCCAAAGGCCATCCCTACCTCAGTCTCACCGATGCCCTCGGTACCCTCTTTACCGATATACAGTTTGCGCCGCTCTTTCCGACGCACGGGCAGCCGGCGCTCGCGCCGTGGCGCTTGGTGTTGGTCAGCATCCTCCAGTTCGCCGAGGGACTGTCCGACCGACAAGCGGCTGCTGCGGTCCGCAGCCGCATCGACTGGAAATACGTGTTGCGCCTGGAGCTGAGCGACGCGGGCTTCGACGCGTCCGTCCTGAGTGAATTCCGCACCCGCCTGCGCCGCGGCGACCCCGAGCAGCTGCTGCTCGATACGCTGTTGGACTGGTGCCGCGACCATCAGCTTCTGAACGCCCGTGGCCAGCAGCGGACCGACTCGACGCACGTCTTGGCCGCCGTGCGGGCGCTCAACCGCCTCGCGGTCGTCTGGGAAGTGATGCGGCACGCGCTGGAGAGCCTCGCTGTCGTGGCCCCGGCCTGGCTGGCAGCCCTGGCCCCCGCGGCGTGGAGCGAACGCTACACCCGCCGCGCGGACGAGGCACGGCTGCCCGCGACGCAGGCGGCGCGCATGGAGCTGGCACGCTTGATTGGAGCAGACGGCGACGCCCTCCTCGAGGCCGTGACGGCAGCGGATGCCCCTCCCTGGTTGCGCGAGGTGCCCGCACTCGACCTCCTCCGTCGCGTCTGGCTGCAGAACTTCGCTGTGCAAGACGAGCGGCTGCAGTGGCGGACAGAGATCCTCGGTCTGCCCCCGGCCGTCCACTTCATCAGTTCCCCCTACGACCCGGAGGCCCATCTGGCGACCAAACGGTCGACCCACTGGGTTGGCTACAAGCTGCACCTGACGGAGACCTGTGACGACGACCTGCCGTCGCTGATCACCCATGTCGAGACCAGTGCCGCTCCCGTCGCCGACGGGGAGGCGACGCCACGGGTGCATGCGGCGCTTGCCGCACGCGAACTGCTCCCAGACGTGCACATCGTTGACACCGGCTATCTCGATGCTGCCCTGCTGGTGAGCAGCCGCACCGACTTCCACGTCGACTTGCTCGGTCCCACGCGGGCCGATTATCACTGGCAGGCGCGGGAGGCCACCGGCTTCGCCGCGGAGCACTTCCGGATCAATTGGGAGCGGCAGACGGCGATCTGTCCAGCCGGACACAGCAGCCTGAGTTGGACGCCAGCCATCGACAAGCGCACGAACGCGGTCATCAAGATCAAGTTTTCCACCAACGACTGTGGGCCGTGTCCGAGCCGCATGCTCTGCACGCGCTCGACGAAGCAGTCCCCACGGCGCACGGTGACGGTGCGGCGCGAGGACGAATACAAGGCGCTGCAAGCGGCCCGCGAGCGGGCGCACACCGCCGACTTCGTGCAGACTTACGCGAAACGGGCGGGCATCGAAGGGACGCTGTCACGCGCCGTGCGCCGGACACGGCTGCGGCGGACGCGCTACATCGGCGCAGCGCGGGTCCATCTCGGCCATCTGCTGGGTGCGGCGGCCCTGAACTTCCTCCGCCTGGGCGAGTGGCTCACGGAGGCCCCACACGCGAAGACCCGTCACTCTCCGTTCGCACGCCTCATGGCCACTGCCGCATGACGGTGGCGACTTCGCCAGCAGTATCGGTTTTGGTGACGAGGGGTCGGAAGTGGGAGCGATGGCCCTGCCATCGGCAAGTGCGCCGCTCAATGGGTAGCTTCGGCGAGCCAGCCCGACCGGATTGAGACGCTCGGTGGGAGTCGGGGCATTGGCTTCACCAAATGTGAGGGTGAGCCAGCATCACCTGACGAGGTGTGGGTCAGGCCCTCGTTTAAGAACTCCACCCGCACGCCGCGCTGGGTCAGGTCGTACACGAGCCGGCGCAAGTCGTCGAGGTTGCGCGCCAGGCGGTCCATGCTGTGCACGACCACGGTGTCGCCTTCCCGCGCAAACTGCACGAGCGCCGCCACCTGCGGCCGCTGGCTGTCCTTGCCGGAGGCGTGGTCGATGAACACGCGGTCGAGCACAAGGCCGTCGAGCTGGCGGTCTGGGTTCTGGTCCACGCTGCTGACGCGGACGTAGCCGAGGCGCTGGCCGGGCATGGGCGGCGTCTCCGCGCAGTGTCAGGCTGAACTCTAGAACCCGCCCTGGTGAGTGTCAAGAAATGCCCGAGAAAACCCTATACTGACAGCCGAGACGGGGTAGGCTGACGTCCGGCATGGGTATACCTCAGCCGGACGGCGGCAGCCACTGTGCCGATGCATCGCGGGTAGCGCTGCTTGCAATCCCGCCGGCCGCGGCGTACGGAAGCGGAGGTGTCGCAGATGGTCCTGGACACGGAACCGACGCTGACGGTTGGCCAGCGCCTGGTACGGGTGCTCGATGACCTGGGCCTGCCCCAAGCCCACTTGCTCATGCGCAACCCGCGGGACGTGGTTGACCTTGTCGGGCAGGCGCCCGGTCGCATTGCCTCCATCACGCAGCAGGGTGCGACCGGCGATCCCAGAGCCCTCGTCCCGTTCCTGGACCGCACCCTCTGGATCCTCGGTGACGCCGGCGCAGAGGTGCAGCCGTTCGCGCACCACCTGGCTGCCCTGGCGGGGGCGAACGTGCGCTGGCTGCGAGGATATACGCAACTCGGCTGGAGTGACACCGCGGCGGATTGCACCACCGCGGTCGCCGCGGCGGTGCTCGCCTTTCTCGCACAGCGGGACGCGGTCGCTCCACCACCGCCCGCCACGCTCGCCGGTGCGGGCACGATCGCGGGGGTGAGCTATCAGGCGGCCGGCAGCGGCACCCCGGTCGTGCTCTTGCCGCTGGGGCTCGCGCCGCAGCAGTGGGAGCCGCTGCTGCCCCTGCTCCAGGCCCGCCACTGCACCATCGTCCTGGGCGGGCGCTATCTCTCGCCCATCAGCTTTCTTGAGGACCGGGCGGCCGGCCACTACAGCCGCATGGCGCTCGACTGCCTCGACCTGGCGGAGCCACAGGCGGAGGAGGCGCTGATCGAGATCGGCTGCGGCACCGGTGCCCTGCTGCGTGGCATCGCCCAGCGCTTCGGCCTGGCGCGCGTCGCCGGGCTGGACATCAACCGCTTTTTGCTGCGCGAAGCCCGGGCGCTGGCCGACGCAGCGGGCCTCGCTGAGCAGCTGGAGTTCCACGAGGGCTCGGCGGAAGCTATCCCCTTCCCCAACGCGACGTTTGACCTCGTCTGCTCGAGCACGGTGCTGGAGGAGGTCGATGCCGACCGAGCCCTCGCCGAAATGGTGCGGATCACCAAGCCCGGCGGGCGGGTGGTGGTCGTGGTGCGGGCGATGGACCTACGCTTCTGGACGAACCTGCCGCTCCCCGAGGGCGTTGCGGAGAAGATGCTCGCCCCTGCCGGCGGCGTGAGCGCGAGCGGTTGTGCCGATGGGAGCCTGCTACGGCGGCTGGGTGCGGCCGGACTCCAGGGCGTGCGCGGCGGTCCGGTCTGGAGCTGGCACCAGGACGGCATGCCGGGCTGGGCCGTCGCGGAGGCGGCCAGCGCGCGTCTGCTGGCGGACGAGGCGGAAAGCTGGCGCGCTGCGCTGGTAGCGGCCGCAGCCGAGGGGGTCCCGGCGGTGCTTGGCCGGCCCCACCATTGCGCCCTGGGGGTCAAGTGGAGGGCGCCTTAGCGTAGGATTTTTTCCCTTTCGTGAGGCCACCCCATCAACGATCCGGAAAAATGACCCGATCAGGATCGCCCGACGCCTGGCAAATTACCGTGATCAGTGACAGGCGGACACGGTGGCGGCGGAACGCTGGCAGCAGCTACTCGCCCCGGCCCCGGTGACCGTTCCCGGGCAGGTGTCCCTCGGGGACGGGCCGGCGATGCGGTTTGCGTCCGGCGCGGCAAACGGCATCGTCCGGACGGTCTTTCGGGTCAAGGACCTGGACCGCACCGCCACCTTCTTGGCGCAGCAGGGACTGCTTGGCGAGCGCGACGGCGAGCGGGTCCGCATCAATCCGGCGCGCGTGCAGACGCTCCGCTTCGAGTTCACGGCGAGGGCGTAGACTCGTTCCCGGTGCATGGATGGCCTCATGCACTGCTGGTCAGGGGAGGGTGCCCATGAATGACCAGGCCGCAGCCCCAGCCCGTGAGGTCTACTTTCACCAGGACAACACGGCCTTTACGGCGGAACTGGCGCGACGGACGGCGGCGGAAGAAGCGCCCTTCTTGCTCCCGCATCTGCACCCGGGCATGCGCTTGCTGGATGTAGGCTGCGGGCCGGGGGCCATCACGCTGGGCCTCGCCGCGGCCGTCGCACCGGGCGAGACGGTGGGCATCGACCTGCAACCCGGGCAAGTCGAGCAAGCCCGTGCCCGCGCGGCGGCGGCGGGGGTCGCCACCGTGCGCTTCGAGGTCGGCTCGGTCTACGAACTGCCGTTCCCCGCGGCCAGCTTCGATGCCGTCTATGCCAATAGCGTGCTGTTTCACTTGCGTGAGCCACGACGGGCGCTCACGGAGATGCGGCGGGTGCTCCGTCCGGGCGGGGTCGTGGGCATCCGGGACCCGGATAATGCCACCGAACTGCTGGCGCCCACGACGCCCCTGCTGGACGAGAGCTATCACCTGCGGCTCCGCGTGCGGCAGCACCAGGGTGGCAGCCCCTTCTATGCCCGCCAGCAGCGGGCATTGCTCCTGCAAGCCGGGTTCAGCCGCTGCATCGGAAGTGCTGATGCCGTTTACGCCGGGGACCCGCAGGTCAGTCAGCGTTGACTCGCCCGCGTCGGGCAGTGCGACGCGTGGGTCTGCCGTTGGCAAGCGGCTCAGATAGCGTTGCTCTGCCGTCACCAGATGCATCAAGGTGGCGAGGACGGACCCGTAGGTGCCCGGCGCCGCCTCCTGCAAGGCCGCGGCCGGTAGGTCCATGAGATGGTCGAGCAGGTGGAGGATGGCCCAGGTGTGGTACCGGAACAGCTCCCGTAGGCTCTCCATCACGTACTTCCCTCCGTCGCAGCCAAGGGCCCGGAAGGTAGACTACCAGCCGGCGGGGAAGCAAGAGAACGAGTGCGAAAAGGACCCTTGGCAGCGCCTCGGAACCACCCATACCCGCTGGTAGCCGTAAAGGCCGTGCTCTGAAAATAGCGCCACTGCGGCGGCTTCATTCGGTCTGGTGCTTCGCATGGCATGAGCAAGTTATGGGGAACAGACTCGGTAGCCGTGTCCTCGTGGACGGACTCGCGGGGTCAGGGAAGAGCACGTTCTCGCGCGCCCTTTCGGTGCGGACGGGCTTACCGCTGATTTACCTCGACCTCCAGTACTGGAAGCCGGGCTGGGTGCACCCGTCAGAAAGCGAATGGCGGGAGAAGCAACGTCGCCTGCTCGCGGACGACGCCTGGATTGCCGACGGCAACTACCGCGAAACGCTCGACCTTCGCCTTGAACGAGCCGACACGGTCGTGCTGCTTGACACCGCGTGGTGGATATGTGCGAGTCGGGCATTCGTCCGCGGGTTTCGGAAGCCAGGCGAGCTGCCCGAAGGGTGCAAGTATCCTGCGCTGCAACGGTTGCGTGATGGGTGCCGGATGGCTGGTGTCGCCTGCCGGGACCGCGGTTCCTATCCCGAGCAAGTACGTGCAATGGTCTCTCAGCACGGCCAGCACGCGAGGTTGTACGTCCTTCGGTCCACACGGGCAGTGCACGAGTTTCTCAACAGCCTCGCCGGCTCTGCGACGCGGGCAGCTGGCGACAGAAGGGACGCTCCGTCCATCTCCTGCACGTTCGCTAACCATCGTCGCGGTTTCGACCGCTTCCGTTCGCTATCGACCATCTCTTGTCATCTGTTGTATACTAGTACGATATATCGATGTTTTCAGGAGGAATGTTCTATGACTCTGTATAAGACCGAACTTGTTCGCCGTGTTGCCAAAGAAACGCGCCTCAGCCAGCGTGTCGTCAATGAAGTCCTCGATACGGCGCACGCGACTATCAAACTGGCGCTGCGCCAGGGCACCAGCGTCGTCTTGCCCGGCTTTGGCACCTTTTACACCCGCGCACGGGGGGAACGGCGTGTGCGCAACATTCGCACCGGCGAACCGATCACCGTGCCGGCGGGCCGGCAAGCCGCCTTCCGCGCCGGCGAGCACCTCAAGCACGCGGTCAGTCTGGCCCCGCGCCAGCGTGGCCGTCGCCGCGCCGTCGTTGAGGACGAGGACGCCGCGTAGCTCGCCAGCCACCGGCGCGGACGGACCGTGCGCGACCACGGGATCACCGGATGACGCACGATCAGCGCCCCGTCATCGGGTGTGCCTGCAGCGGACGCCGGTCAGGCCGTGGGAAGCCACGCGTGCGTTCCTGCGGTTTGACCTTGACCTCAGGCGTAGCCGCGAGCTTCTCCACCTGCTCCACCACGGCCGTCCCCTCGTCGACGAGATTGAGGCGAAACGACCCCACCCCCGGCAGCCAGTAGTTCCGCGCCTCCTTGCCCACCCAGACGATCACCCCGTAGCGTTTGAGCTGCCCGGCCAGCCAGCGCGTTGCCCCCTCCAGCTGCTCAGGGGCGAGTTGGCCCAGCACCCGCGCGGCGACCTCCGGCCCGAGGATGAGGTCGCGCGTCTTCAGCGGGTCCGGCCGCCGCGCCTTGCAATCGACACAGAGCAGCTGCAGATTGTCCAGCGTGCGCGGCTGGCTATCGTCGAGCCGCGCCACCCTGGCCCAGCGCTTGTCCATCGGCCGCTTGCAGGCCTCACAGCGGCCGTCTTCGGCCGCCCAGACCGCGAGCACGACCTCTGCGGCGGCTCTTCCGCTGTCGGCCATCGCTTCCGCACCCCACGTTCTGTCAAGCAGCGTAGGCGCCTGCACCATCTCCGCCAGCATACCATCTCGCCGCGCGTGCCGAGACTGTGATGGTGCCTGACCCACCCCGCGTGGGCATCCGAGGCCGGCAGGGTCCGCACGTCGGCGCCACACGCGCTGTTCCTGTTTCGTTACCAAGTGCTTCACCAAACCGCAACGCTAGGTGCTACAATCATGCGTAGCGGATGCCCATTGCCACCGCCTGACCTCTCGCTACGGTGAGCACGATGCCCCGTCCTCGTCCGCAGTGCCCCGCCTGTCACGCACCGCTGTTCGTGGCGCTTTCCGCTGACGCCGCGGTCGCGCAGCCGCCGGCCTGGGTCTGTCACCAGTGCAGCTGGCAGCATCCCCTGCCGCGTGTCGCATCGCTGACCCACCGGCCCATGCCGCGCTGCACGGCGTGCGGTCAGCCCGTGCCGCCCGAGGACCTGTCGCGGAGCATCTGGCTGGAGACGGCGACGTTTGGTGTGCGCCAGCTGGTCCACGCCACCTGCTGGGTACACCGGCATGCCCCGGCGGCGGCCGACCACGCGTCCTAGCCCGGCCTTGCCTTCCGTTGGGGCATGTGCCATAACAAGCCGCAAAGCGTGCAGGAGCGCGGCCGCCTCGCCATGCCACCAGCGAACCTGACCGTCCTGCCCGGCAGCCTCTTGCCGTTGTGCGCCCTCTGCCAGCAACTCGCGGATGGGTTGCCCGCAGGTGCCGTGCTGGTCGTCCTCCCCGATCACGACGGACCCCAGCGAGCGGCGCTGGAGACCCTGGCCCTGGTGCTGGCGGCGCAGGGGCGTCGCGTCACGACGCTCGCGGCCGACACCGTTCGCACGCCCCGTGGGCAACTGGCGCTGCCGCTGCTGGCATGAGCGCCTCCCGACCTGACGCTGATCGCTCTACCTTGGTCGGCTGTGGCCACTCGCCATCGAGGGTGTCGATCCGTGCAGTACTGGTTGCATTCGTGGTGTATCATGAGAGTATGACGCATCTTCCACGAGATACACGCAGGCTCTGTCCGCTCTGTCAGCACTCCTATCAAGCGTTCACCGCGCTCTCTCGACGCGACAACACCACCGAGATTTGTCCAGACTGCGGCATACGCGAAGCCTTTGCAGGGATGATACGACCAGCGAAGCACGTGCAGAGCAAACACCCGGTACGGTCTTGAACTATCCCATAGTTCTTGACAGTTGCCTGGTTTGTTTGCTATACTTGTCGGTATATGAGGTATGGGTTATCCCCACTGCGCTGCACCATTCGCAGCCGCACCGTGCCAAAGAAACTGTTCGCGCTCCTCGAAGCGGAAGAGATTCCGTTCCGTATGCTGTACAACACCATCACCGTGTTCGTCCCGGACGAGGACCGTGACCAACTGGAGGCCATCGTCGATCGCCTGGAAGAACCGGATCTGGTCGTCGCCTCGTAATGGTGTGTGACCTCGCCAACCGTTCGTATATTGATAATTCTTCCACTGTTGTGCTAGAATAGCGCCAACGATGCATCTGGGAGTCTCCACCATGGTTGGCGCCAAACGCCATGTCCGGATTGCCGCGCAGGGCCAGATTGCCCTGCCGGCCGACTTCCTGCGGAAGCACCGGCTCAAAGCCGGCGACGAAGTCGCGCTTGAGGAGACCGACCAGGGAGTGTTGATCACCCGCGAGGAACCCATGCACGAAGAACAGGAACCACACCACCAGACGCCAGCATCGGCAGACCTCGCCCGTCGCCGCCGCACCGCTGCGGCCTTAGCCGTTGTGGCGCGGACGGCCGGCGCCCTCCAGAGCGACATCCCCTTCCCCGGCATTGACGCGGAGCGGGCCGCTGCGGAAGCGGCGATGGCTGAGGATGCTCGCCGGGAGCGCTGATGGCACGGTATCCCCTGCTGGACACCAACGTCTTCCTGCGCCACCTGCGCCAAGACCATGCCGACTTTTCACCACGGGCGACGGCCTACTTCGAGCAGATTGCTCGCGGCGACCTGGTGGTCGAGACCTCCCAACCGGTCATCTTTGAGACCGTCTACACGCTCCAGAGCTTCTACAAGCAAACCAAGGCCGACATCCGCGCCACCCTGTTGCCCCTGGTCGCGCTCCCCGGCATCCGGCTGCCCAACAAGCGCCGCCTGCGACGCACCTTTACCCTGTACGTCGACTACAACCTCTCGTTCGTCGATGCCTACCAGGCCGCCTTCGTGCTCGAACGTGGCCATCCGGCCCTGGTGAGCTTCGACCGCAATTACGACCGGGTGCCCGGTGTCCCTCGGGTCGAACCCTAGCCACCAACAGCCGTGAGGGTGAGACTCTTACCGTGCCCGTCCGTCCGTACGGGCGTCCGTCCGTACGCTTGTCATAAGCGCGGAAGGCTGACCCCTCGCGCTCGCTATACTGCGACCGGTATGGCGAACTTCCCTCTTGACAACCGTATGGTTGTTATGATGTATACTGATAGTACGATTACGAAAGTAACCGGAGTTACATAACTGGCAAGCAACCTACGACACGGGAGCGCTCGCCGGTTAGACGGAGTCTATGGTTATCTCGATTGCTTCACAAAAGGGCGGTACTGGCAAAACGACGACGAGCATCTCGCTGGCCGCCGGCCTCGGCCGGCGCGGTCGCCGGGTGCTCCTGGTTGACATCGACAGCCAGGCCAATTCATCGAAAGTGCTGGTGCCGGACTACCAAACGCTGACGAAGGATGAGACCGTCCACGCGACCATTCTGGAGCGTCGGCCGCTGCCGATTCGCCCATCCCACGCCAAAAACGTCGACATCGTGCCATCACACATCCTGCTCTCCAACACGGACATGACCCTGACCACGGCCATCGACCACCGCGAGGCCCGGCTCAAGCGTGAACTCGACAAGGTCAAGGACCGCTATGACCACGTCCTCATCGACTGCCCGCCGGCCTTGTCCTGGCTGACCGTCAACGCCTTTACGGCCTCGGACAAGGTTCTGGTCGTCGTCTCACCGGGCTATTTCGAGCTGGATAGCATCGTGCAGCTCGGCAAGACCATGGCGGAGGTGCGCGAGCACTTCAATCCGGACCTGACCTTGCTCGGCTACCTGTTCACCATGAGTGACTCGACCATTAACACCGCGGTGTCACTGGACACGCTGCGGCAGACCTACCCGGCCGAGCTGCTTAAGACCATCATCCCGCGCAACACGGACATCCGCGACGCGCATTTGAACAAGCAGGACATTTTCACCTTCAACGCGCGGGCACGGGCAGCCGATGCCTACAGCCGACTTATCGATGAAGCCTTTACGGAGGTCCCGGCATGAGCACCAAAAGGCGGCCCGCCCCAGCCGGGCTAGTGAACGAACTCCGCGGCGCGTCAGCCTTTTTCCAACGCGAAGAGAGCAGTGCCACAGCTGTGGCTGTCCGACCAGAACCGTCGCCTGACCCGACTCGCTCCGACGAGGAGGCACGACGCCAGTCCGGACGACCGTCCGTCCGGACGCCCGTACGCCGCAGTCTGCGGCGCCACCCGTTCGAGTTCTACCAGGACCAAATCGATACCCTGAAGCGCCTGTCCCTCGAAGACCAGCTGGCCGGCGGACAGGGCAGCATGAGTGCCATGGTGCGCGAGGCGGTTGACCTGTACATCAGCAACCATACAAACACCGACAGGACATCCGTCCGTCCGGACGCCCGTACGGGGGGAGTGGAGGAGCTAACAGAAGCTGGCGTCCCGTGACGGACAACGGGCCCAGAAAAACAGAAAGCGCCTGGCAGCCCCGGAGGACCAACCAAACGCTCACCGTCCGCAAGACCGAGCGTAGCAAACCACCTCCAGGGCTGCAAGGCTACAGGAGGTTTCGCTATGTCTACGACCAAGGAGGATAAGGAGGGCCCGCCGGCGTTTCCCGGCTTTGCCCCGCCTGAATCGAACTACTTCCGCATGCCGGTCGACTGGATAGATATCACCGCCGGCATTAAGAACATCGCCGAGCTCAAGGTCGTCCAGTATGTGCTGCGCCACACCTGGGGGTTCCAGGAGTTCGGGATTAAGAAGCACATCACGATCGACGAATTCGTGGCCGGGCGGCGCCGCCGCAATGGCAGTCGGATGGACCGTGGCACCGGCCTCAGTGAACGAGCCGTCCGCTACGGTCTCGACGACGCGCTCGCGCATGGCTTCCTCGAGGAGGAGCGCGACGAGTCCGACAAGGCTCGCATCAAGCGCTCGTTCAGCCTACGCATGCAGCCGGGTGCACCTGAGGACGATGACCCCTCACCACCGAGCGACGAGCTGGGAAAGGCGCGACAGGATTTGCAGGCAGAGGTGCAAAGTTTGCACCCCGAGGTGCAAACTTTGCAGGGCAGAGGTGCAAAGTTTGCACCTCGTACAGAGATAGATACTCTAGATATAACTTCTTCGAATACCAACCGACCCTCTCAGCCAAACCTAATAGGGGAGACCCCTTCGAAATTTCGAAGGGGTTCACGCTCAGGTTTGCGCGAGGAGGAAAGCGGGTCTCCTACGGAGCCCCAACCCCAACAGCGAGTCGGTTCGACCCGCCGGGCAACTCGTGACCAACCCGACGAACCAACGCAAGCACTCCGACCGTCGCGTCAGGCGGCTGCTGGCATGGCCCGGATTTCCGAGGTGCTCGCCGCGGCCGGTATTGCCGTGAAACGGGCGCGCGTCGAGCCACGCACAAAACCAGCAACCGAGCAGTTCGTAGCACTGGCCCCGCCGCCGGCGTCACCCGCCGAAGCTCCACCGGAACGGATCGACTTCGTCATCGAGGACATCTCGACCAAGCTCAAAGATACCGAACACCTCGCCTCGAACATCACCCAGGCTCGGCGGCTCTGGCAGGCCTCTGGCCAGTCGGTCGAGGACTTCGTCGCCCTGCTCTACGAGATTCGGGAGACGGTGCGCTGGAAGGCGAACGTCGGGAACCGGATGCCGTATTTTTTCAAGTGTGTGAAAGTCGCGGTCGGCCTTGAGCCGAATCCCCACCCAGCACTGCCGACGCCGTTGGCCGCACCCCCACGCCGCGATGGCGCGACCACGACCGCTGCTGAGGCATCAGCGCTCCTGCCCGATGGCTACGACACCGCGCGGCTCTGGCGTCGGGTGCTCGGGCGCCTGGAGAGCCAGATGACCCGGCCGAACTTCGAGACCTACCTGCGCGGGACCGCCAGTATCGGGATTAGCGACGGTCACCTCGTGGTGGCGACACCGAGCGACTTCGTGGCCGAGTGGCTCTCGACCAAACTCGCGCGCACCATCCGGCAGGCGCTCATGGCCGAAGCAGGGCTGGCGATCGCGGTGGAGTTTGTGGCTCGATCCGAATCCGCGTCGGTCTCTGAAAATTCCGCGCCAGAGGCGCTCAGACGGCCGAGAAGGGCCCGCCAGACGCCGGGAGGGGTTTCGGGATAGCCGGCGCCGAAATCGCCGTTTTATTGGCTCTCAGGCGGTTGCGGACGACGCGTGTTCGAGGACCGGCGGTGTTCATGAACACTGGACGTGCTCGAGCACGTTCCGTGTTCGAGGACGTTTCGTCCTGCCGCCTGAGCGTGCGCTGGAGCTGGCACCCGAAGCGCTAGCCCGACCGTCAGCCCAAGCGCTACCTCTCGTCGCCAACAAATGTCCTCAAACACGCCGTGTATGCAAGAGTATGCCAACGCATGAGCGAGAACGCGTTATTGATCGGGCGCTGCGCGCGGGACGAACAGGGAGGAAGGGCCAGGCTTGGGCCTGGTGGCCCACGCGGGAGGCGGTGGGGGTCCCCGGCCGCTGGCGCTAAACCTTGCGCAGCATGCGCCAGGTTTGCCGGGGACCCCCACCGCTGTGGTGTAAACGAAGGTTGGGTGCGGGTCCATGGAGACGGGCGTGTTTGCGCCCTCTGCCGCGTGAGCCGGCAGCTCGCCGGCTTTCCTCCCTGACCCTCCATCCGGCGAGCTGCAAGATACGCTGCCGCGGGCGGGTGCTGCGTACGCAGCGATGGCGTGCGGGCGCTGTCGACCCGTAGGCAGCGGTCATGACCGCTGCGCCCGCGCCTCCTGTTCCTCCAGTTCGCGAATCAGCATCGGGGTGCGGACGAAGCGCAGCACCACAGCGCGGCTGGTGTGAAACTGCTGGGCGATCGCCGTGAGCGACTCGCCCCGGGCCCGCAGCCAGACCATCGCCCGTGCGTCGGTACTGTGTACCCCACGCGGCGCGGGGCGTGGGCGCCGCGTCTCTCCGCCGGCGTCGATCGGGACGGGAGTGGCGACTTTCAGCTGAACCGCCGCGCTCGGCTGCGTGCCAGCATCCGGTGCAGCGCGGGCAGGGGCGGGCGGCGTCGCTGGCGCCACAGACTCGCCGCTTGCGGCACCTGCGCTGGCGAACAGCTCGTCGGGAAAGAGTACCAGCTGCGCACTGGACCGTCGCCGGCGCCGCGCCATCGGCTCCTCCTCGACGCATATGGTACGCCGCGCGACAGCAGGAAGGGACGCCGCCGCGGGCTGGGCTGCTGCGCAGTCTGCTATCCACAGATTGGGGGCCTGGCCTTGACCGGCTGCTGGCGCCCGGTGGAGCGGGGGCTGCAGCAGACCTGCTGCAGAAAGGAGGTGGTCGTGATGGACGCGAAGACGTATGTGCTCGAACTGGATGCCGAACAACTCACCCTGTTGCGCGAGCTACTGCTGTCGCCGGACGTGGCTGCCTGGTGGCAGGCGCACTATGAGCCCATCCAGCGCCTCGTTGCCGCGCTGGACAATCTGCGCAATTGGTCGTGATGCGTCTGTTCGTCGCCGCCGTCCGCCAGCCCCGGTGGGCGGCGGTTTTGTTCTGCCGGCTGCCTGTGTGCGGGCCAGGCGCTCCGCTGGCAGAGCCAGACTCCGCGCCCGCTGCAGCGGGTGTGCAGCGCTGCGTCTCCGTCGGCTCGCACGACCCGACTAGCGGGCCTTGATCGCGACGGCGTAGACCTGGCGTTCGACGCGGGGCTGGCCGTCGCGGCCGGAGCGCTCGCGCGTGTGGTCGAAGCCGACCACTTCGGCGGCCTGGCCCTTGGCGAGATTCAGCTGGGCGAGGCGGTCGGCGAGCGGACGGTGCGGGCCGTTGAAGGCGAGCACCTGCCACCAGACGGTGGAGTCGTCGTCGCCCCTGACGGCGAGCGGGAAGCTGCCGATGCGGGTGCCTTTGGGCGTGGTGCGAAAGCGGGGCGGCTGGCCGACGCGGCCATGCAGGTGGACGCGCTCCTGTTCCGGCGTGCTGGGCGGCTCGGGCGCCGCGGCGGCGGCGTTCTCCGCGGGCGGTTCGATGTGATCGATCGCGCCGGGATCGGCAGCGGCGCTGCGCGCTGGCGGTGCGGACACAGCCGTACGGTCGGGATCGTCGGGGAGCCGGGTCTGGTCGAGATAGCCGGCGTTGGTCTCTTGCAGGCCCTCCAGGTAGCGGCGATCGGGATGGTGCGCGGGCAACCCTTCGAGCAGGTCAGAAAGATAGCGATGCAGTTCGACAGCCATAGTTGTCTCTATTATACGCTCCCGTACAAGTCCTATGATGGTGCTTCATCGTCCGGCACCGGCTCGATGCGCGGCGTGAACGGCGGAGGCGGGGGCGTGACCGGTCCCGCCGCACCCGGCGGTGACTCATCCGATGCGCTGCCGTCGTTGGGCCCGTCGACCAGGCGCATGACCACGGCGCGCGGCGTGCCCAGGCTGCGGGCATACTGGGCTTCCACGGCCTGCCACTGCGCCCAGCTCGCCGCCGGCTCCGGCACGGTCAGCGTGCGGAAGCGCCGGCTCTGGCTGCCCACGCGGATGAAGGCCTGCTGGCGCTCCAGTTGCATGAGCTGGGTGGCGGTGACCAACTGTTGCTCGGCGGCCGAGAGGAAGACCGGGTGGGTGCGGCCTTCTGCCTGCTCGTCGCGCACGGTGTGCTTGACCTGGTAGGGGTCGAACAGGGTGAACAGTCGGGCGGTGGTGACGGCATCCTCGGGGCCAGCGTTGAAGGCAATGTGGATGCAGTTCTGCAAGGCCCCCTGCAGGCGTTCGGAGAGCTGGCTCCAGGTCTGGTGGACGAGATGTAATGTTAGACCGTACTTTCTTGTCAAGGATAAAACACGAGCGAGTGATTGCTCGCTGGGGGCGGAGAAGAGCGAGAACTCGTCGATGTAGAGGTGGTAGGGGTGGCGCTCGCGCTCGGGGATGTCCTCGCGCGAGAAGGCGGCCTCCTCGAAGCCGACGGTGATCAGCGCGCCCAGGACGCGCTGGGTCTCCTCGTCCACCCCGCCCAGGCCGACGAAGAGGCTGGTCTTGCTGTCCATGAGGGCGCGGAAGTTGAGGACGTTGGTGGCCTGGCCGAGCGTGAAGCGCAGGGCGTCGGGGAAGGTCAGGAGGAAGATGCGCCTGAGTGTTGATTCAATCATGCCCGGCGCTTCTCTACCCCAGCGGTCGAAGCGGCTGTGGAAGAAGGCGACGGTCTGGCGGTCAGGCACGTTGGCCAGGAGCGCCTCGCGGTAGGGCTTGTCGGTGAGCAGGCGCTCGATGGCGGGCAGGGGGAGCTGGTTGTAGACCAGCACCATGACGGCGGCGGCCATGATGTTCTCGAACTGGGGCGCCTGGCCCTCGGCCAGCTTGGGCCAGATGCGCTTGCAGGCTTCGTTGACGTGGCGGGCGCGGTCCTTGGGGCCGAAGGGGGGATGGAGGGCGAGGATGTTGAAGGGCACGAAGGCGTCTTTGCTGCCGAAGTTGACGAAGCGAAAGCGCTGGCCGGCCTTGGAGGCAAAGAAGCCGCTGCCCAGGAGCGTGCGGCCGATGCTGCGGATCAGGTCGGACGTGGGATCGACGACGCAGACGGGAATGCCGTGCTGCAAATCCTGGATGACGAGGCTTTCGACCAGCTTGGACTTGCCGAACCCGGAATTCCCAATGATGTGCTTATGCCGATGAACATCTAATCCGGCTAACGCCACATCCTGGGGGAGCAGGCGGTTGCCGGCGCGGCCCAGCAGCACGCGGGGGCCGGCGGGGCGTGTGGGCGAGCGCGGCGCAAACCAGCTCACCGCAAGCCCTCCAGCAGCGCGACCTGCCGGCGGTGGAGCGGCACCGTCCAGCATGGGGCACCGAAGAGCTGTGCCGGCGGTGTTGCGGTCGGGGAGCCGGCGGCGACGCGGAAGGCGTCGGCCAGGTCCTCGGCCTGCGCCTCGCGCAGCACCTGTTCGAGCCAGGTCGTGATCTGGGCGGCCCGCGGCTCGATTGGCGTGAGCAGGGCGATCGTGATCAGCTGGGCGCCGTAGGCCTGGTAGGGGCCGCGGGCGAAGGCGAGCAGGTGGCGCAGCTTGGGCACGAGTTTGCCGCGGTGCTCGGCGCCGGTGTCCCATTCGAGCGCGAGGCACAGGCGCTGGCCGGTGTCGTTGCGAAAGTCGAGGTAGCCGTCGGGGATGACGGCCACGGTCCGGTCGCTGGCGCCATCGGGCACACGGACCGGTTTGGCCTTGAGCTGCCACTCCGGCCGGACCGTGACGGAGAGGTGCGGCTCCTGCCGGCAGAGCAGGGCAGCGCTGATCAGGAAGTCGGTACAGGCGAGCGTGTGCTCCAGGAAGCGGCGATCCTCAGGCTGTTCTGACGGGCGGAAGCGCTCACGCACCGGGATGCCACGGGCGTTGAGGAAGCGACGACCAGCAGTGCTGAGGCGCCAGGTGTAGCGGGCGCGGCCGCCGATGGTCGTCTTGGGAACGAACGACCGCAGCAGCAGGCCATCTTGCTCGTACAAGCGCTTGAGCGTGTCCTGGGCGTAGCGCAGCGAGCCGGGATAGGAGAAGAACAGCCGACAGACCTGGTCGGCGGACATGAGCGCATACAGGGCGACCGCCTCGAGTATGGCGACTTCAGTGTCACTGAGGACACGTAGGGAATGGCGACGCGCTGTCTGTTCTGGTGTCGATGCTGGTACGGCAGGCATGACTTCTCCTTGTGATTGCTGAAAACAGCGTTCTTTATACCATATCGACTACCGTAGTCGTCAATGCGCAGTATCAACAAGACAACTGTCATACGCAACGAAGAACGAACTTCTGGGCGTACTATTCACAGCAGAGCTGGCACCAGAGCGCGTCACGTGCCCGATGATACCATTTCACCAACTTACTCCTTGTCCCACGCCGTGGGAAGCGAAAGCTCCTGGTCTGCCGGTGGTTGCTGGGTTAACGCATCTAAGATCCGCTCCAGCAAACTGAGGGCGATAAACGCAGCCGGTGTGAGGATCGCGACGGCAAGCCAGGCAAGCGCGCTGCTTGAGAGCAAGGCGATCAGCAGCGCGAAGCCGATCGTCGTGACCGACACGGCCAGCCAGCAGCGGAGCGCGGGCGTCGCGCCGTACCGGCGAAACGACCGGCTGACGAGACGCACGATGCTGAACCCCACAAAGCGCAGCACGACCAGCAGCGCCGTGCAGCAGATGATGATGGCGCCGCCGATGAGGGCGCCGGTATCGACGGCATCGGCGTGTTCACGAGCCATGAGAAACCTCGCTTCGCAGGAGAACGGCCGAGGGCGGCGGTCACACGCCACCCTCGGCCAGAGGAACGATGGGAACGCGGCTGCTTAGATCACGGCGCCGCTGCTCAACCCCTGCCCGAACTGCTGCCAGAGCAGGAGCAGGAGCCCGGCGACCAGGCAGCCGAGGCCGGTAAGCAGGAAGGGCCAGCGCACCAGCTTGCGCTGCGCCGCGACCGCCCTGGCCCGCACGTAGGCCGGCCGCGTCTCCGCATGGGACTGCCAGAGGCCCAGGGGCTGGCGATTGACCTGCTCGCCGGATGCGGCGCTCTGGTCGAAGCTGAGAGCGGTTTTCTCCAGGTATTGGACACACTGGTTGGTCTTGGTGTCGCAGAGCGGCGGGCTAATGGGCTCGCCGAAGTAGGTCTGGGGGTCGATGCCGCCGCGCCCAAGTGACAGGAGGATAAAGTCCTGCGGAGCAGGCGCGAGTGGGGCGCCGGGCTGGGGAATCTTGCCCAGGGAGCGCAGCTCGCTGTAGCCGAGATTGGCCAGCACGACCTGCTGGCCCGGTGGGTTATTCGGCTGGCAGATGAGCTGCGCGTACTCGAACCACTGCGCCACGCCGTCAAAGCCGGAGACGGGCTCGCCCAGCACGTTGGCCGCCTTCTGGTAGACGTCCAGGAAGGTGCAGGGGCTGATGTTGGCGATCGCCCAGCCGTTTTCGAGCGTGGCGCCGGGCCGGGCGAGTTCATGCCCAACTGGCAGGGGTGGCGGCGGTACGTCGGAGACGGCGCCGCGGACGCGGCTCAAGACAGAGAGTGGCAGCAGGGCAAGGCCGACGACGATTAGCACAACCGCAACAAGTTTGACGATCATGATGCACCATCCCGGTGGGGGGTGTAGTCCAGCGACGCGGCTGGCTTGAGGGTCAGCGGTGAGCGCAGGGGCACCGGCGTGCCGATGGGGAGCGGGTCGGCTGACGGAGCGACCGTCTTGGCCGCGGCGTCGAGAATGCGGCGGATCGGCCGGGGCACTGTGGGTAAGGAGAAGAGCACCGAGACCTGCAACCAGTCTGTGCCGCTTGAGCGCGGGTGGCGCGTGCCGTGGCCCGAGGCGAAGACCGGCACCGCGGTGGGGTAGGTGTTACCGAGCCAGCGGCGCAGGTCGCTTGAGAAGGCTTCCCAGGCCCGTGTCTCGCTGAGGCGGACGGGCACCGTGTAGACGATGAAGCAGGGGTGGGACAGGTCAATCTCGTCGTCGATGGCTTTGGCGGTCGGTTCGGTCATCGCCTTGTCGGTGGCGAGCTTCGCCTCGTGGACCAGGTGGGCGATGCGGGCGGTATCGTCCTCCCGACGGTCTTTGCGAAAGGGCCAGAGGCAGCCGAGGCTGAAGCCCTCGGACACGAACTCGACCGGGCTGCTCCAAAAGGCCCAGCCGGCGAAGGTGGCCTGCTTGCCGAGCGAGCGGCCGATTTCGCCGAAGGACTTGTTCTTGGGAAACTGCGCCAGCCCCGCCAGCAAGGAGGCAATGGCCTTGGCCTCGAACTGATCCTGCACGCCGCGCTTGTAGGCAAGGGCGAAGGGGGAGGCGTTATCCGTGAGCAGCGCCGCGGTGATGACCTGCAACGCGCGCAACTCGTCGAAGCCGTGATAGCCCAGCACGGCCTCAGGCCGCTGGTCGGCATCGTCGGGCAGCGTCGTTTTGACGATGATGAGCTGCTCGGGGAGGTGCTCCTTCAGTCCGGTGAGCATCTCGCGGGCCGGGACGTGATGCCCACTCTTGCTCCCCTGCACCCAGAGGGTTTGGCTGACCGTGAGCCGGCGCTTCTCGGTCGTGCGGACGACCCTGGCGACCATCCGGGTGGCCAGCGGCTCCCAGGAGCTGCGGTTGGCCTCGGCGACGCGATCGTCGCCGGCGAAGCCGATGCCGGTGCGGATGGCGCGGAGCGGTGGACTGACCTCGACCACACCCGACACGCGTGGGCGGCGCAGCCGGTCCTTGGTGGCGCGATTGAACTCGGCGACGCCGTAGGTGCTCAGGGTGTGGGCGGCACCCATCGCGACGCAAGCGGCAAGCACCAACGGATTGAAGTGCTCGGCCAGGGTGCCGGCGCCGAGCAGGTTAGTGATCCGACGACGATCGGAATTGGCCATGACAGACCTCCGCGTTGGAGAAAGAGAAACGAGGAGGTCAAGTATGATCTCCTCGTCAGACATGGAATATCCCAACCCAACGGGGTCACGGGCTCATGGCCGTCTCCTTCACGATGCTATGGTGACTTGGTGGGATGAACGAAGATTCTGATCGACTGAGATCACATCGTCTAAGACGATAGTAATCGACCACCTTCGCTCAAGTCGGCGGTAAGCAGTACCGAAGTGCCGGATACGAGAGCCAGCGCCGCTGTACTCTGTCCGCTGTTATCGGGTGCGGGAGTCCAGCCATCGGACTCTATGCCTTGGAGTCTGTTCAGTTCTCTGAGACGCGCGATACGTCGGTCGATCTCGGTAATGAGCTTCTGCGCGTAGTATTTGAATGCGGCGCGGGATATCGTCTCAGGTGGCCAGCGGAGCGTGATCGAGAGGCCAGCGATCCGCTTGGTTCTCTCCTCACGTTGTGCCGTAACAACGATTAGCTGGTGCGCCTCCAATTCCTTAAGACACTGGAAGAACGCACCCCGGCCACCGATGCCCGCTGCCCGCATCCAGGCGTCGGCCGCGTTTGTGCGTAGGGTGCAGGGCTCGCTGTGGTCTTGCCAGAAGAAGTCCAGCAACTTCAACGCTTTGGGATCGAGCAGCTTGAACTGCAGTTCAGGCAAATTCGGTCGACCAGTGGGCTGCGTACCGGTACGCTGCTGCATGACCTCTCCCCCACCGCCTGTAATGTCAGCGCTGCTGGATGGGCACTACGCTGGCTACTTGGGTTCTCTGCGACGCTCAGTGTCCAGAGCGCTCTCGGTAGCTCTGGCCTGCGGGGACGGACGAGGGGACGTTGATCATCCCACCAGGTCGTCGCCGCGCCACCAAGAGAAACGGCCAAATCCGATCGGCCTTGTGGAGCTTCTCGAACCGCACCGCGACCATGCCGTCGTCCTGTATCGCCAGGATGCGCCCATAGCCGTACTGCGCGTGGTAGACCTCCATCTCGGCGCGGTAGCCGAAGCCGCTCGCATCCAGCAAGGGGCGGAGAAGCTTGAGCGCCTGCGCATTCTTGCGGGCATAGAGCTGGCGGTAGAAGATGCGGAACTCTTCTAAGGCTTGGTCATCCTGATGGCGTCGTGCGAAGGCATCGCACAGCCGATGCACCGCGATCGAGACAAGAATCCTGCTCGTGGTACCCTCGCCCCCGACGCGTTCGATGAGCACGTCGGGGTCAAATCGCCACACCTGCTCCTCCCGTCCATCGTAGGGATCACGCACGCCGCCCATGGACGTTCTCCTTGCTTCGGTTCAAGCCGCAGGGTAAGGTCTCTGGTATAGAGCAGCGTCCAAGCGGTTGTCAAGAATTGATCCATAAGTTTTTTAAAACTGCACAAGTGGTAGCGTGGAGTCATGCAAAGACGAATTTGTAAATCTGCACACGAGCCTTGTGTGACTCAATAGGGCGAAGGAGGAGGCAATGGCCGACCGGTTTGCCGACCTGTTACGCCGCGTCGTCGCCGATTACAAACCGCGGACGCGACGCCACAAGCAGGATATTGCGGAGGCCCTTGGGTACAGTCCGAGTATGGTCTCCCACCTGCTGGCCGGACGGCGACCGGTCAAAGATCGCGAGGCGGTTCTCAAAATCGCCCATGTGTTGGACGTGCGCGAAGTACCCGTCATCAATGAGCTGCTCCGGAGTGCGGGATACCTAGCCTTGTCGCAAGACGAAGTCGAAGGCCGCCTCCCGAAAGCGCAAGCGTTTGCGGATAGCGTCGCTCGTGCGGCCGTGGGCGCGCTCGCCGCTCCAGAGCACGATCTCTTCTACGAGGCCGTCAACCGGAACATGCTTCTCGCGGAGCAAGCCTGGGAGCATTATGTCGGCATGCGCGATGCGCTCTACCGGCGAGAGTGGTCAGCGGTTACCAGCGACGTCACCCATGGAGTCAAGACCTATTACTGGCCCTTGCGCCAGGAAGCGGCGCGGCTCCTGGCTCACTTTAAGGCCGTCGAGGCCACCGCGCTCCATCATCAGGACGACTCGGATGGTGCGATCGCTGCCTGCTTCGAGGGCCTGCGGGCGGCTGAGGTGGCCGAGGATCCGATGGCTCAGTGCATGTTATTTGTTCGCCTAGCGAGTATTGAGAAGTTGCGGGGCCGCTTCAACGTAGCTCGGCAACACTACCAGGACGCGACACGCGTTCTCGATAGCTGGCAAGCTGCGGGAGGCCATTCGGCCAAGCAGTGGTGTGCGCACTGGCGTGAACGAGTACGGCGTAAGGAGGCCAGCCTGTTGCTCTTTCAAGGGCGCGCGAAGGAGGCGCTGCGAGAACTGCGGCAGAGTCAGTGCTACTTTGCGGCGCATCAGTACGAACTCTCACAGGTGCTCTACTCCCTCGGCTGGGCCCGTAACCTGCTTGGCGACTGGGACGAAGCGCTTGAGCATCATAAGCGGGGCCTAGAGATTACCTACGCGCTGAACGATGCTCGAGGAGACTGGCTTGACTACCGCAGTCTCTTGCAGGGATACCTGTATATCGGCGGCGACTATCTGCAGCGACACGACTACGCCCAAGCCGAAGACAATTTGCACACGGCCCTAGGGTTCGTGCGCGGGCAGAACGGCATTCCCGATAGCTATCACGAAGTCGGCCGGATCTACCTCCTGCTCGGCCAGTGTTTTATTGCGACTGACCGACTACAGTCGGCTTGGGAGATAATCGACAAGGGACTCCGATTCTATCAAGGCAAGCACGATCCCGTCCGACTTGCCAACGCATACAATATCATCGGCGACTGGCATCTTGCCAATGGTGCACCAAAGCAGGCGTTGGAGGCGTACGAACATGCGTTGATCTCTGCCCAGCAGAGCGAGCCAGCAGCTCTGTATTACGCCATCGCTGCGCGCATAAAACACTGCCTTGCTCTGCTTCGTGGACAAGAGGACACAGAGGTGATTCGCACAGAGTTGAAAGTAGCCGAAGAGAGTTGCCTAACCAATCAATACTGGCAACATCTCGCGCGACTAAAGGTCGTGGAAGCCGAGCTGTGCCTTCGAGAGCACAACGCGAAGGAAGTCTCTGCGGCCATTACCGAAGCTTTCAGTGCAGCCCGACGGTTCAATGGCTATCTCGTGGAAGAAGTGAACGTCCAGCTAGAGGCGCTACCGGTGGATAAGAAACTCTTAAGCGCCATAGTGCTGGAGGTGACCGGCGTACGGAGTACTCGGGGGAGCGCTGATGCCAGCAGTAGCCCGAGGGCCACTTAGGTATCGAACTGGTGCTGATCCTCTGGGACAAGGCCTTGGATTTCAGTAATCTCTTCGGCGTAGGTCTGATAGATGGTGCTCAATAGCGCCTTGTACGTCAGGGTCTCACCGGCTGTTACATACTCGCCTCGAGCGAACTTCATGCCGGTAGGGAGCCCGCTGTTGTATATGGCGCTGAACAGCAGCTGCCGGCGCTGCGCCGCGACAGCGGCACGATACAGCTCCGGACCGGGCTGCCGAGAGTAGGCCTGCAGCGCGGTGTCACGCTTGACGTGCAGGTAGCGCCACAGCGCCCGGAGGGACGGCAGCTCCTGATTGGCGATAGCCGTCAAAAGTGCCGTTGGAGGGGCCTCGCCCGCTTGAATGGCTGCCATAATCTGGGTTACCGTGCGCGGTCGTTTCGGTTCGATTGCGTCAGCCGGCGGTGAGCTATCGGTCGCGGCGAGGTCTGGCGCTGGCTCCGAGACTTGAGTCGGCTCTTTGGCAGTTGCGTCTGGTTGTGGCACATGGTGCCGTGGTTCCCGTTCATAATTCATATACGAACTAGTATACCAAGACTTGTCTATCGCCTCCATCCGCTCACTGAACCGTGCGGCGATCGGCGGCGTCGGTGGACGTTGCGACGCCGCATCACGGCTGTCGCCCTCATGCGGCTGCTCGATCCTCGGGCGACGAGCGGCGCCCCGCCACACCACGGCGCTGCCGTCGTGTCCCCACCCCAGATGGACAGGGGACACCCACTGGCTCGGCCTCAAGAGGCGCTGCGCTCTTGCTCTTGACCCCGAGCGACCCCGAAAGGATCTGGTACGGGCGCCTTTGGAAAAGGACGCCCTGTTGTCATGCAGAGCTTGCGGATAGTTGGCGGACTTGGCGGTCAGCCCATTCTCTTTGCCGTTTCCCACCATCAAGAAGGGTTGGGTTGCGAAGCAACCAGCCACATGCGTCATTACATGGGGTAGCTCAGGTCAAGGAGGAGAGGCGCAGCCGATCCTTGACCTGAAGCGTAGGGGCGTAAGTCCCTGGCCGCGAAAACGGCCGGGAATCTGACCGATTGGTGTGCGGCGGCAATCGTCTGCTATACCACAAGCAAAGAGTGAAACGAAGGAGTCATCGTCATGGTGCGCATCGCCACGATGCCCAAAGACGCCGCCCAAATCCTGCGCACCCCCAAACAGCCGGGGGTTCGACGCCAGCGGATGAATCTGTTCGACGGCTACGCCCAGGCCTTGCTGGATAATCCCAGCGAAGCGGTCGCCTACGAAGAGCTGGACGAGGAACCACACAAGTTCGTCTTGAGTCTGCGCGGCGCCTTTAAGCGAGCCGGTGCGCCGGCCGTGGTGCGCAAGATGCGCGGTCGTGACGAAGTCCGAGCCTGGCTGGACGAAGCAGCGGCTCGACCGAAGGCAGTCGCAAAGAATGGCCGTCGTGCCGCAGAGAAACCGACTCGGGGTGGCCGGATGCGCAGGAACGGGCGGTAGGCGAGCGTGCGCGTGAGCTTGCCGCGCCGTCGCCGCGGTGGCAAACTTGTCAAGGGTAGGCTGCGCCGGCCGGCGCAGCGGTGAAAGAAGCCCGGGCCGCCGCGCGGTGGCTCGGGCGTTGTGCTGTCTAGCGAGTCCATCCCGAGGTTCCGACCGCAATCAGGCTCCAGGGACCCTTCGTCCCTCCGGCGCAAGGGTGTCCGGCTGCGCCTCCCATAAACTGCGCTCATCGCTGCGCCCTTGACGCCGTTCACCCCCGCTTGCACTTCGTTTCAGGTAACGAAGGCATAGGCCTTCGCATCCCAACCGAGGGCCGAGAAAGGAGGTGATGCTTGATGGCAAACCTCACCTACAGCGTGACCATCTTCGCGGAGTCCGACCGCTTGAACGCGACCGTGACCGGCGATGACCCGGCGGCCGTAAGCCAGGCGGTCCGTGACTGGGCCATCGCCACGTACAGCCCGACGCGACCAATGGGCCTGCGGCCAACGCCGGCCGTCACACCGGGCGAGCCGGTTTCCACCGAGGACGCGCCCATCTGTGCGGTGCATGACCAAGCGATGGTGCTGCAGCCGGGCAAACGCGGCCCGTTCTGGAGCTGCCACGAACGCAACGTCGATGGAAGCTTCTGTTCCTATCGACCACCGCGCGAGTAAGCAGTAGTAACGACGACAAGGCGCTTCGCACGAGGCGCCTTGTCTGCCAACGGCATTGTACCGAACGCACATGACAGAGCCGCTATAATGAACGCAAGAGCGCAAAGATGATGCACACAGTGCATGGAATGGAGGTGATAGTACATGCGAGGAATCAACAAAGTTATTCTCATCGGCAACGCGACACGTGATGCGGAACTACGCCACACCAAGAGCGACAAGCCGGTCGCAGGGTTGCGGATTGCGACGAATCGCCGGGTAGGAACCGAGGAAGAGACCCAGTACCACACGGTCGTCTGCTGGGATGGGCTGGCCGAGACGGTGAGCCGCTACGTGAGGAAAGGCGATCCGGTCTACGTGGAAGGGCGCTTGCAGTACCGCACCTTCCAGGACGAGGAGGGCAAGGAGCGCGGCGTGGCCGAAATCGTGGCCAGCGATGTGCAGTTCCTGGGCCGCAAGGCAGCACCGGAGGCGGTGACTACCCCGCCAGCGCGTGCTGGTGATGAGATCGAGCTGTCGGTTGACGACATCCCCTTCTAACCAGCGCGGCGCCGGCACCGCCCGAGCGGCCGCAGGGTTCCTCGGGCGGTGTGCTGTCAAGGGCAGAACGGGCTGCCAGGACACGCCAAAGGGTGGGCTGCTGGAAGCCGCGTGCGATAATCGCCTGATATGGCCACCCCGGAGGACCCGCGTGGTTTGCCACCGTCTGAGTCTGACCCGCTGGTGCCCGTCGCGCTGCCGCCGGACCTGGCGGCGTTTCTGCGGTGGCAACCGGGGTATGCCTGTGTGACCCAGGCCACGACTGAGGGCACCGCCTACGTGCTCAAGACGCCGGCGGCCGACCTTGCCACGCTGCGCGGCACGATCCCGGTGGGGCTGCGCCACGAGCTCTACGATCATGCGGCCGCGCCGGTGATTCGCACGGTGCTGTCCCTCTACGACCGGCCCGAGGCGCCGCTCCGGGTTGAGACCTTCATCAACGTCGCCGAGCCGGACCAGCGGGCCGACTTTGCCGCGCTGGCCGAGCAGGAGGAGCTGCTGCTGCTCTTCTACGACGAAGCGCTGCGCCACCGCCTCAGCAAGCGGGTGCCCTACCCGGACCGCGGCGACATTCCCCGCATCTTGACCCGCGCCGACGAACTCCGGGCGGCGATTGCGCCGTGGCGGTTCGACTTCGAGCGGGCGAAAGCCGCGGTGATGAAGTCGACGAACTCTAACCACACCGACATTCGCAAGGTTAGCGTAATATAGCTCCGCATGGAGCAGGGTATCGACGCCTGCCCCGGAGTCTGCCGCGGGGTGCATGTGCGCGATGACGGCTGTCCAGCTCCCGCTCAGGGCTCGCCCGCATCGGAACCAGCAACTCTTCAGCGACTACTACCTTGACGTGCTTCTACCTGAGCGCAGTGAGTGGCGTCAGGCTGAGGCCTACGCTGCTCGTCTTCTACCCGCCGTGGCGGGGATATATTCGGCCTTCGTCCCCAGTACCATCGAGGCGCAGACCGAGCGTGACCTGGTCTGGCCCATTCTCGAACTCTTGGGCCACACCTTCGAAATACGGCCGGCGCTGCGGGTGCCGCATACGACCAACCGGCCGGACTACGTGTTCTACCGAGATGCTGCGGCGGTGGCGGCCAACAAAGGGCTGGTCCTCGACGAGACGAACCTCCAAAACGCGCTGGCCGTCGGCGACGCCAAGTACTGGGACCGACCACTGGACCGCGCCATCAAGGTCGGCAGTGACCCGCTCGACAACAAGAACCCGAGTTACCAAATCAGCTTCTACATCCAGCAGTCAGGGTTGCCGTGGGGCATCCTGACCAACGGCCGACTCTGGCGGCTGTACCACAGCAGCTCCGCCCATAAGCTCGACCGCTTCTATGAGGTCGATTTGGTCGCGCTCCTGGAACGCGGCGATGCCAAGGCCTTTCAGTACTTCACCGGGTTCTTCGGCCGTACGGCCTTCAGTGATGGGCCGCTGTCCTTGGAGTCCCTGCGCGCGGCGAGCACGAGTTTTGCTCAGGGCGTCAGTGACGGCCTGAAGGCGCAGGTCTACGACGCCCTGCGCCACGTGGCCCAAGGCTTCCTCGACTTGCCGGCCAACGGGTTGGATACCGAGCCAGCCACCCTCACCGCCATTTACGACAACGCCTTGATTCTGCTCTACCGGCTGCTCTTCATCCTCTACGCCGAAGCCAGAGGCCTGCTGCCGCTGCCAACGAATACGCTCTATCAGCAGCGCTACAGCCTCGACGCGCTCAAGCAGGAGCTGGCCCAGACGCTCTCCCAACCGATGCTGCGCACCAGCGTGCGGTACTGGCCGACGCTTCTAGACCTGTTTCGCCTCATCAACGAGGGCGAGCCGCAGCTCGGCGTCTCGACCTTCAACGGCGGCCTGTTCGAGCCCGACCGGCATCCCTTCCTGACGCGCTACGCCGTCGGCGACCAGCATCTGCGCCAGGCCATCGACAAGCTGGCGCGGGTCAAGGAGCGCTTCATCGACTACCGCGACCTGGCCGAACAGCACCTGGGCACGATTTACGAGGGACTCTTGGAGTACCGGCTGCAGCCGCTTGAGACGCCGGCGGCCGGCTGGACGGTCGAGCTGGTCGCCAGTAACGGCGAGCGCAAAGCCTCGGGCAGCTACTACACGCCGACCTTCATCACGCGCTACATGGTTGAGGAGACCGTTGGTCCGGCCGTGACTACCGCCCTCGACCGCAGCGCAGCCGACGGGCCAGCTGCCCAGGTTGGTGCGGTACTCGGCCTCAAGGTGCTCGACTGCTCGATGGGCAGCGGCCACTTCTTGGTCGAGGCGACGGAATATATTGCACGGCGCTTCGTTGAGGCTGGTTTGCTGCCACTAGCCCTCTGGGAGTCGGCCCGCGCGACGGTGGCTGGTAGCACTTTCAGTGAGCTCGAGTACTGGAAACGACGGGTGGCCCAGACCTGCATCTATGGGGTGGACATCAACCCATTAGCCGTTGACCTGGCCAAGCTGTCGCTCTGGCTCAGCACCGCAGCGGCTGGTCGGCCGCTCTCGTTTCTCGACCACCACCTGCGCCCAGGCAATTCGCTGGTTGGCGCGCGGCTGTCTGACCTTGGCCTGGCACCGGACCGGGCCAGCGACCAGCGGCGAGCACGCGCGGCCAAGAAGACCGAAGCACAGCAGGCGGCGGGGCAACTCTCCATGCTGACTGATGATGCCTTCCGGCACAGTGTGGGTGTGGCCGTCAACTCGATGGTCGAGATTGAAGGCAGCCCTGCGGCCACGATTGACGACGTGCATGCCCAAGAAGCGGCCTACGAGCGCCTCCGCACTGCCCTCATTGCTGGTTACGGTCAGGTCGCCGACCTGAGCACGGCGACGCGCTTCGGCGTCTCAGTCGAGCCAGCGCTCTGGCAGCCGCTGGCTGACTACGCGATGGGCCGGAGTCTGACGGCGCCGCGGCGCTTCGCTGACTGGCTGGCAGAGACCGACCGCGTGGCGCAGCAATGGCGCTTCTTCCACTGGGAGCTGGAGTTTCCGGAGGTCTTCTTCGACCGTGACGGGCGGGTGCTGGGTGACCAGGCGGGCTTTGATGTGGTCATCGGCAATCCGCCCTACGTGCGGCAGGAAGGGTTAGCACCACTCAAGCCCTACTTCGAGCACGCCTACTCGGAGACGTATAACGGCGTGGCCGACCTCTACGTCTACTTTTTCAACCAGGGGTTGCGGCTGACCCACCCTGGGGGCCGCATGTCCTACATCGTGACCAACAAGTGGCTGCGCGCCGGCTATGGAGCACCGTTGCGCGGGTACTTCGCCAGGCAAGGCGCGGTCGAGCAGCTCATCGACTTCGGCCACGCCCCCATCTTCCCGGATGCCGATGTCTTCCCCTGCATCATCGTGCTGGAGAAACCAGCTGTCGTGTCTCCCAACGGGCCGCCACCGGAGCGTCAGGTCCAGGTGACCAGCTTCCCGCGTGAGCTCTTGCACCAGGTGACGCTGGAGCGCTATGTGGCAGAGCATGGTCACACGGTGCCGCATCGCCGCTTCACGGCCGCGCCCTGGAATCTCGAATCGAACGCCGTCGACGAGTTACTGCTGAAAATTCGCAGTACAGGTATACCTCTAAACACGTTTATTGGTGCGAGACCACTTGCTGGCATCAAGACGGGATTCAACGATGCGTTCCTTATCGACACCCAAGCGAGGAATGCGTTGGTACAGGCCTACCCAGGGCTGACCGACCACATTAGGCCATATCTTAGCGGCAGAGACGTTAAACGTTGGAGCCCCTCGTGGGCTGGACTATGGATTCTTCTACTGAGGTCAAGTGGCGACTATGCTTGGCCGTGGCATCAACTCCAGGAGCAAGATGCTGAGGATGCACTCGCTAAAACGTTTCCTTTGCTCTACGAACACCTCATGAAGTGGGAGATAAGGCTAAAGAATCGAAGCGACAAAGGCAGATTCTGGTGGGAGCTTCGGTCTTGTGCATATTATGATGCATTCGATAAGACAAATATATTTTACCAGGACTTGGCATTCCACAGCCGATTCTGCCGGGCGGAGTCGGGAACCATAGCCGAGATGACGTGCTTCTGTCTCCCGGCCCGTGACCTCTGGCTCCTTGCTGTGCTTAACTCGCCAACTATGTGGGCGTATATGTGGCGAAACGTCATCCATGGCAAGGATGAGGTACTTCGCCTAAAGACGATTTACATCGAAGCGCTTCCGATTGCTCCGTTAAGCGAGTCGGTACGAGCCGAAGTAGTGCCAGCTGTCGAACGGCTTATCGCCATCACGCGGACGGACCAGGAGGCACGGCGCATCACGCTCGACTGGCTGCGCACGGAGTTCTCCGTCGAGACGCCTGGCCAGAAACTGGGAGCCTTCGCCTCACTCACCGCCGACATGTTCGTGGACGAGGTGCGCAAGCGCCGGCCACGAGCGGTAGGCCGACTCGGACCGGGGGCGCTCAGCGAGCTGCGAGCAGGCTATCTCGAACAGGCAACGCCCGTGCAGCAACGACGGTTCGAGGCGCTCATGCTCGAACGCCGCCTGTCAGAGCTCGTGAACCAAGCCTATGGCCTTACGCCTGAAGAGGTGCAGCTGCTCTGGGCCACCGCACCACCACGGATGCCGCTCACGAAGCTAGAGGCGAGCGAACTTTAGGGGCGCTCAAGCTCCACGATTTGGTGCTCGATGTCGAACCGCACCTGACGCCAGCCGTCCGTATAGATGGGTGGCACGCGAGCGGGGGTCCCGCCGACGAACACCGCGGGAAGCTCACGCTGTGCGCCTGGGTTTGCGCTCGGCGGAATCCGAGAAACCTCCCGGCCTGTTGGGACGTGGATGAATTTCCGCTGCATCAGAACCTCCCATAAGCTGTGGCCGTTCTTCTCAGAATAGCACATATATTCGAGATTATCGCGGCGGAGGGTCTGATGCCCGGACGGTTCCCCGTGCGTCGCCGAACCGGCGAGGCTGTTGAAAAAGGGGGGACAGTAGAGCCCGTAAGGAAGGTACGTTAGCGATGGTACATGCCGGTGGATGTTGCCTGATGCCACGCAATCCTATCGGCTGAACTGGTCCCATCTCGG
>Ga0209166_10000527_pt1 | contig 41337 bp, 39 predicted proteins | sample Coa_R1_3_FD_187151 | JGI IMG/M metagenome (GOLD analysis project Ga0209166, IMG submission 187151) | Surface soil microbial communities from Centralia Pennsylvania, which are recovering from an underground coalmine fire - Coalmine... | ecosystem: Environmental > Terrestrial > Soil >...
CACCGCTTCCGGCACCGGGGCCGGGTGCAGCATCAGCCGGATGGACACCGTTACGAACAGCGCATAGAAGATCATCAGCGCGGCGAACCCCGCCGACAGCAGCAGGAACCCGACCGGGTGCCGGCGCATCGCCGCGCCGATGTTGCCAAGCGTCCCGCCGGCCACGTGCCGGGCCACCGCCAGCGCCACGCCGGGCCCGGACAGCCGGGGCCCGTAGCCCATCCTGGCCGACTGCCTGGCCCGGCGCAGGCTCAGCCGCCGCTGCTCGGCGGTCAGCCCGGGGCGCAGGTAGATGACCGTGCGCCTGCCCCGCCCCTCCGCCTGGGCATGTAAGCCCTCGGGCAGGTCCGCATACCGAATGGTGATCATTTCCGCCCCTGTGCGGATGCCGCCCGTACCGGCATCCCCTCCCACTTCTGAATACAGAAGGTGACGAGATTATCACGCACGATTACATCGTGCAGGAAGAAACCGGTCCCGGATCCGCGCGGCTACGCTCTGGAATGTGGCAGCCGCCGCCCGGCATGTGGCGGCCGCCGTACCGCAGGAAGGGAGGGTGATCGCACTGACCGGCCAGGACCGTCCCCGCGCTGGCCTGCCCACGGCCGCTCCCGTTCCGGCCGCTCCGGCTGCGGCCGCTCCGGCAGCGGCCGCTCCTGCCGCGGCGGCCCCGGCTCCGGCGCCGCCGGGCCTGGCGGAGCCGGCCGGGCCCCGGCCTCCCGGTGCGCGGGGGCTGCCCGCTGAGCCGCGCCTCGGGCTGGGCTGGGCCCTGCTGGCCGCGGTGGCTGGCGGGCTGGCCCTGACCGCCGCCTTCCCGCCGGTGGGCGTGTGGCCGCTGGCCCCGCTCGGCCCGGCGCTGCTGGTGCTGGCGCTGCAGGGCCGCAGCCTGCGGGCCAGCTTCGCGGCCGGGCTGCTGTTCGGGCTCGCGCTGTTCGTCCCGCTGCTGTCCTGGCTGATCAACGTCGCCTGGTACGCCTGGGCCGCGCTGGCCGTCGCCGAGGCGCTGATCTTCGCATTGCTCGCCGTGGGCCAGCGCGTGCTGCTGTCGCTGCGCGCCTGGCCGGTAGCGGTCGCGGGCTGGTGGGTCGCCGCCGAGGCGCTGCGGGCCCGGTGGCCGTACGCGTTCCCGTGGGGCCGGCTGGCGATGAGCCAGGCGGGCGCGCCGACCGCGCCGTGGACCGCACTCGGCGGGGCGCCGCTGCTGTCCTTCCTGCTCGCGCTCGTTGGCGGCACGTTCGCCTGGCTGCTGCTCGCGCCCGGCCCGGCACGCAGCATCCGCCGCCGCCTGGTCCCGGCGCTCGGCTTCGCCGCGGCGGCGGGACTGGTGCTCGCGGGCGCCCTGCTGCCGGTGGACCCGGTGCCGGCCGGCGGGCCCACGGCCACGGTTGCCGCCATCCAGGGCGACGTGCCGCACGCCAGGAACCTGCCCAACCTGCTGCGGGCCACCACCGTGACCGCCAACCACGCGGCGGCCACCCTGCGGCTGGCCGCGCAGGTCCACGCGGGCACCCGGCCAGCGCCGGACCTGGTGATCTGGCCGGAGAACTCGACCGACCTGGACCCCCGGCTCTATCCCCCGGTGCAGGAGACGATCGTGGCGGCGGTGCACGCCATCGGCCGGCCGGTGCTGGTCGGCGAGGTGCTCCGGAACCCGCTGCGCAACGCCGGGCAGCTGTGGACACCGGGCCGCGGCCCCGGCCCGATATACGTGAAGCGGCAGCTTGTCCCGTTCGGGGAGGTCATCCCGTTCCGCAGCCTGCTGTCGCACATCACCTCCCTGGTGGCGCTGCAGCCGCAGAACTTCACCGCCGGGAAGCGCGCCGTGGTGTTCCGCGCCGGGCGGATCCGGCTCGGCGATGTCATCTGTTACGAGGTGGGCTTCGACGGCCTGGTCTCCTCCGAGGTACGGGCCGGGGCGAACCTGCTGAGCGTGCAGACCAACGACGCGACCTTCGAGGTGGACGGGCAGCTAGGCGAGAGCCTGCAGCAACTGGCCATGGCGCGGATCCGGGCGGTGGAGTCCGACCGGGCCGTGGTCGTCGCGTCCACGACCGGCGTGAGCGCGATCATCGCGCCGGATGGCACCCTGGTAGCCCACACCGGCACCTGGCGGCAGGCCATCCTGGAGTCACGAGTGCCGCTGCTGACCACGGTCACCCTGGCCGACCGGGTCGGCGCCGGCCCGGAATACCTGATCACCGCGCTCACCGCCGGCGCATTCGGCTGGGCGGCGTTCGGCGGCGCCGTGGCGGCGCGGCGCCGCCGGGCGGCAGCCGGCGCAATCGCTACCCAGGCGTGACCTGCCGTGGCCGCACCGCGGCCGCCATGGCAGCAGAATGGGGATATGGCGTTCTGGCGGCGGCTGGGCAGTGCCCTGGCCAGGCCGGCCCGTTGGGGAGCGCTGCTGGCCGGGGCCCTCCCGGTCCTCGCCTTCCCCGCGCCCAACCTTGAGTTCCTGGCGTGGTTCGGCCTGGTGCCCGGCCTGCTGCTGATGCGCGCCGCCCCGTCGGCGCGCGAGGCGGTGGTCCGGGCCTGGTGGGCCGGTGCCGGGTTCATCATGGCCGCGCACTACTGGCTGGTTCCGAACATCGGCCCGGCCCTGCTGCTGGTGGCCGTGGCGCTCGGGGCGTGCTGGGCCCCGGCCGGGGTGAGCACCTGGGCGCTGCTCCGGCCACCGATGACCGCCGGGCGCGCCCTGGCGGCGCTGGTGGTGGTGCCGAGTTTCTGGCTGCTGGTCGAATGGATCCGGTCCTGGCAGGCGCTCGGCGGCCCATGGGCGCTGCTCGGCGCGAGCCAGTGGCAGCACCCGGCTATCCTCGCGCTGGCTTCGGTGGGCGGCGTGTGGCTGGTCAGCTTCGCCCTGGTGGCAGCCAACACCGGCCTGGTGATCCTGATCACCGCGCCGCGGGCCGCGCTGCGTGCGCTCGGCGTGGCGGCGGCGGTCGCCGCCGCCGGGGCGGGCCCGCTCGCGTTCGCGCTCACCCCGCCGGTGCATCCGGCGGGGGACGTCACCGTGGCCCTGGTCCAGCCGGGCTTCCAGCCGCACCCCTCGCCGCTGGGCACGGCCAGCCAGCGGCTCTCCGCCGGGCTGGCCGCCCGGCACCCGGGCCTGATCGTGTGGGGAGAAAGCAGCATCGGTTACGACCTGCGGTTCCATCACGCGCTGCTGGACCAGCTGCGGCGGCTGTCGGCCGCCGACGGAGCGCAGATCTTGGCGGACCAGGACTCCTACACCCCGGCCGGCAAGTCCAAGGTGGCGGTGCTGATCGGTGCCCGCGGGATCGTGGCGACCTACACCAAGACCCGGCTCGTCCCGTTCGGGGAGTACATCCCGTTCCGGCAGCAGCTCGGCTGGCTGACGAAGGTCAGCAAGGCGGCGCCGAGCAACATGATCCCCGGCGACGGGGCGCGGGTGATGACCGCGACGCTGCCCGGCGGGCGGCCGCTCCGGCTCGGCGTGCTGATCTGCTTCGAGGCCGCGTTCCCGGACATGTCCCGGGCGGACACCGTGCACGGTGCCCAGCTGATCGTGTACCAGACCTCCGATTCCACGTTCCAGGGCAGCTGGGCGCCCGCGCAGCACGCCTCCCTGTCGGCGGTTCGGGCCGCCGAGACTGGCCGGCCGGTGGTGCAGGCCGCGCTGACCGGGGTCACCGCCGCGTTCGACGCCCAGGGGCGGCAGCTGGCCTGGTCCGGCACCTCCCGGCGCGGGGTGGCTTTTGTACGGCTTGACCTGGTGCCGGCCTCGCGTTTCACTCTGTTTGACCGCATTGGTGATACTGTCCCCCTGGCGGCAATCGTGATCTGCGCCCTTGCCGCCCTCGTCGCGGGGAACCGGACGCATCGCCCGCAACGTCTGGTTGGCATAATGGTGGATGGCAACCGCCGGCCCGTCTCGTCCGTCTCCCTATCGAGGGCTATCGACCGAGATCGGGTATCGCGTTCCCCAGCACCCGGGGGGCACGGCAGCGATATCTGCGCAGGCGGCCCAGCACACCGCAGCGATGAGAGGCCGTAGCCGTGGGCGTGCGCCCAGGCTCCGGAGTTGGTACCACAGGAGGGACCAGAGTGCGGGATAAGGAGCGGACACTTACGGGCCGGCCTCCGCTCAGGGGCCGGCGGGCCGGACTGGCGATCACCGGGGTTGGTGGTGCCCTGTGCCTGCTCGTGACCGCCTGCTCGGGGTCCTTGTCATCGGGCGCGAATACGGCCGTCCACGGGTCGGGTGGCGGGGCGAAGACCCTGGCCAGCGAGGCCGCCCAGGTGGTGATAAACCCGGCGAACGGCGCCAGGAACGTGAAGACCAACCGCGGCGTGTCGGTCACCGTGGCGCACGGCAAGATCCGCGACGTCACCGTGTCCGACGGCCATGCCACGGCCGCGGGCACGCTGCAGGGCCAGACGGGATGGCACACGGTGTGGCCGTTGCACGCGGCGACCCGGTACAAGGTCACCGTGACCGCGACCGGCACGAACGGCAAGACGACGAGCACCACGAGCACGTTCAGGACCGAGCGCCCGGCCGGGTCGTTCACCGCCAGCACCATCCTCGGGCACCAGACCTACGGCGTCGGCATGCCCATCATGATCAACTTTAGCCAGGCGGTGGATCCCAGATACCGGGCCGCCATCGAGAAGGCGATCAACATCAAGAGCTCCAACCCCGTGGTGGGCGCCTGGTACTGGGACGGCAGCCAGACCCTCGACTTCCGGACCAGGAACTACTGGCCGCAGTACACCAAGGTGAGGTTCGATGCGCACTTCAACGGGGCGCAGATCGCCCCGGGCGTGTTCGGCACCGCCAACCTGAGCCAGTCGTTCACCATCGGCAAGTCGCTCATCGGCGTGACCAGCACCCGCACCCACCAAACCCGGATCTACTGGGGCAACAAGCTGTACGCGACCTGGCCGGACAGCAGCGGTATGCCGGGTGACGACACCGCCAACGGGACCTACCTGACCATCGAGAAGGCCAACCCGACGCTGATGAGCGGGCCCGGCTACAAGAACGTCCCGGTGTACTGGTCGGTCCGGTTCACCTGGAGCGGCAACTACTACCACTCCGCGCCCTGGTCGCTCGCGGACCAGGGATACACCAACGTCAGCCACGGCTGCGTCAACCTGTCCCCGCAGCACGCCGAGTGGTGGTACGTCCGGTCCGACCCCGGTGACCCGATCACGATCACCGGCAGCCCGGTCTCGGGCAAGTGGGACGACGGGTACACCGAGTGGTTCCTGACCTGGAAGCAACTGCTGCGCGGCAGCGCGACGCACGAGGCAGTGCAGGTGGGCCCGACGGGCAGCACGTTCGTCAACCCGGCCACCCTGCCGGCCACGGCATCCACCTCCCGGCTGCACGGGTCCAAGCCGCACAACTACCTGGCCGGCTGAGGCGCTAGCGGGGGCCCGGCCCCCGGGCCGGCGCGGCGAGCCGGGTCGCCGCCGTTTCCAATCCCCGGGCGGCCCACGCGGCCGGGCGTGGCCGTGCGCCGTCGGCCAGGCCGTTCCAGTAGATCGACCAGGTACTGGCCACCAGGCGGCGCACGCCCGGGGCGGTGACCAGGCGCATGCCGGCGGACGCCGCCCGCGGGCGGCGCAGCAGCGCGCGCTGCAGCGCACTGGCCCCGGGCAGGTAGCGGCCGAAGGCGCCGTCCAGGGCGCGGGCGTAGACCGGGCCGGCCCGGCACGGATCGGCGAGCACCGCCTCCGCCGCCAGCCGGGCGCTGATCATGGCCGGCGCTATGCCCTCCCCCTGCAGCGGGTTGATCAGGCCTGCCGCGTCCCCGGCCAGCAGGACGTTGCCTGCCGCCGGGGGCGTCCCCGAGCCGCCCATGCGCAGCCAGCCGCCAACCACGGGGCCGGGCTGCGCGGCGGGGCGCAGGTCCCCCCGCGCGCGCAGCAGCGCGGTGAAGCGGTCCAGGTCGCCGCGGAGCGGCGCGGGCCGCCGCGTGCCGCCCATGCCGATCCCGATGCCCACATTGGCCTGCCCGCCTGCGCCCGGGAACAGCCAGCCGTACCCGGGATAGATCCGCCACGGCGCCGACTCCAGCAGGACCAGCAGCGGCAGCGGGACCTCGCCGGGGACGTAGGCCCGGACCGCGAACCCCCACAGCGCCGCCTCCGGGTCCAGCATCCCGGCCAGCCGGGCGACCGGGCTGAGCGCCCCGTCGGCGCCGATGATCACTTCCCCGGGCAGGCGGCGGCCGTCGCTGGCCAGCACCGCGCGCACGGTCCCGTCCGGGTCCTGGTCCAAGGCGGTGATGCGGGCCCGCACGCCAACCGCCCCGGCGGCCAGCGCAGCCTCGCGCAGCGCGTGGTCGAAGGCCAACCGGGGCACCACGATCCCATGACCGGGGTAGCTGCGCCCGGTGAAGGCCGGCAGCCGGCTCCGCCGCCCGGACGGGCCGACCGCGAGCAGGTCGGAGCCGTGGCCCGCGTCCGGCACGGTCAGCCCGAGGTCGTCGAGCACCTGCACGCCGCGGGGCCCGATCAGGTCGCCGCAGGCCTTGTCCCGGGGGAAGGCCGCCTTGTCGGCCAGCGCGACCCGGGCACCGCCGCGGGCCAGCACCAGGGCGGCGATGCTGCCCGCGGGCCCGGCGCCGACCACGACCGCGTCGTACTCCTTTGTCTGCCTCCCTCGTGGGCGCTTCGCTGGCTTCGGGAGGCTGGTCCTCGGCGCCGGGACAGCGCGACGGCCCTGGGGGGCGTTATGCGGCGTTCGGCCCGGCGCCTGCGGGGTGCCGCTCACCGGGCTAGCACCAGGGCCAGCGCGACGGCGCCGGTCGCGCAGACAAAGTAGCGCAGCGCCCGCTCGATGGGGGCCAGCAACTCGGCGCGGCCAAGCTGCGACTGGGTTCCGTCGGTGAACGTCAGCCGCACCTCGACCGCGCTGACCCGGCGCCGCAGCATCCGGGCGGGCGTGCTCAGTGCGCGCTGGCCGAGCGAAAGGAAGAAGGCCGCCACCGCCGCCACGGCCGCCGCGACCGACAGCGTCCAGTGCTGTGCGTACGCGCCGACCAGCACGGGGAACGCGCCCCACGCCAGCGCGAACCAGACGTCGCTGTGCAGCACGCCGCCGAACAGTTCCAGGTTGTATCCATACACCAGGATCCCGCCAAGGAGCACGAATGGCAGCAGCTTCCAGCCGCCCTCGGCGAGGCCAAGCGCCATCGCCGCGGTGATCGACGCCACCGCCGCGACCGTTAGCACGGTGCGGCCGATGCCGGTGCCGAGCGGCCGGCCGTGCAGCTCGTCCAGGGCGTGCGCGCCGATGCCGACCGCCAGGAAGAACGCGGCCAGCGTGCCGGCCAGCCGCCACAGCACCAGGGGGGGCATGACTGCGGCGCCGATCGCCACGTACGACAGGTGCCACAGCGTGTAAGGCGGATGCAGCAGGGTCAGCCAATCGCCGGGTCCTCCGGTGCCCCGGCCGACCGCGTAGAAGGCCGACCGTTCGCCGGAAGCCCTCACGAGGCGGATCCCTTGCGGCCCCACATGACCAGCCCGCCGCCCAGGCTCATCAGCTCGGTCCCGACGTCGGTCAGGCCCGCCGCCCGCCAGGCGGCGACGTGCCAGGCGAGCGGATGTTGCCAGTAGTGCGCGGAGATGCTCGGGCCGAGGAACCTGCCCACCCGGTACCAGGCCGGGCCGCCGGTGAGGCCGCCGAGCACCGGCAGCGCCAGCCTGGTGTAGCACCACCAGGCTGCCCGCCAGCCGGGCCGGGGCGGGACGTGGAACTCCAGGCAGGCCAGCGTGCCACCGGGGCGCAGGCAGCGGGCCATCTCGGCGATCGTGGCCGCCGGGTCGTCCACGTAGCGGAGCAGGTAGGAGAAGGTAACCGCGTCGAACGTAGCGTCAGCGAACGGGAGCTGGCCGGCGCGGCCCGCGGCCACCCGGACCCGGCCGGCCTGCCGCGGCCGGCGCAGCCGTGGCAGGCCGGCCCGCAGCATGGGCTCGTTGAGGTCCACCCCGACCACGTCCGCGCCGGTCCGGGCGGCGACCGCCAGCGCGATGCCGGCGGGGCCGGTCGCGACGTCGAGCACCAGGCGGGGCGCTCCGGCGGTGGCGTGCCGCACGACCGCCCGGCGCCAGCGCCGGTCCTGGCCGAACGAGAGCAGGCAGGCGAGCCGGTCGTAGCGCTCCGGCAGGCCGGTGAAGACGGCTCGGGCAACCGGCTCGCCGCGCAACGACCCGTTACGGGGGGCCTGGTCAGGCGGAGCTGTTACCGGATTGTGGGCCACGGCAGCAGGTTCGCATGCCCGGTCATTCCCGGCAAGGCCGGCCCGGCGGGGTCAGTCTTCCTTCTTCTCGAACCGGCTGACCGCGATCAGCCCGGCCACGAACGCCACCACCATGGCGATGAGCAGCCAGAGCTGGGTGGTGTTCACGCTGGTCTGGCCGGTCTGGCTGCTCAGCACAAGCAGGATTTTCCTGATCACCGCGACCAGCCCGACGACGATGAAGGGCTGCGCGATGAGCCGGTGCTCCCGCAGCGACAGCACCACGGTGTGCACGATCTCGGCCACGATCAGCACCAGCAGCAGCCGGTCCAGCAGGCCGGTCGCGGCGAACAGCACGCTCCTGGTGGCCAGGTCGCGGGCGAAGCTGATCAGCCCGGACACGATCAGGACCGCGGCCAGGATGATCAGCGCGACCCCGACCACGCCCGCCACGTAGTCCTGGGCGTGCTCCAGCACCCAGATCGTGCTGTTCAGCCCGCGTGGCCGCCCCGGGCGCTCCGGCGGGCGCTGTCCCGCGGACAGGTGCTCCGGCTGCGCCGACAGGGTCTTCGTCTCGTCGCCGGGTTCTGTCATGGCGGTATTAGACCAGACACCGGCGCGGCCCGCCCGCCCCGCTGGGGTCGTCTGAAAGGGGTAACGCCGCTCCCCCGGCCGGACGGTGGTGCACCGCCGCCGGCGCCGGCGGCGGTCAGGTCCCGGACCGGCCGGCCGGGTCGCCAATCAGCCGGTAGCGGACGGCGAACGACGCGGCTTCGAGCCGCGAGTGCACCCCCAGTTTGGTCAGCACCGACTGGACGTGGGTCCGCACGGTGGTGCGGGACACGCTCAGCTTGCGCGCCATCGCGGCCGTGTCGAGCCCCTCGACCAGTAGCGCCAGGCATTCCCGCTCCCGGTCGGTGAGGTAGGCGGCGAGCCGGAGCGCGTCGTCGTGGCCGGCGGCCCGGGGACGGCCGGTGCCGCGCGGCACGTCGACCACGACCTCCCCGCGCAGCACCCGGGTGATCGCGGCGGTGAGCGCGGTCACGCCACGGGTCTTGTGCAGGTAACCGGACGCACCGGCGTGCAGCGCCGCGAGGATCCCCTCGGTGTCCGGGTCTGCGCTGAGCACCAGCACCTTGGTGCCCGGGCTGGACTCGAGCATCGGGCCGATGGCCTCGACGCTGTCCACGCCGGCGAAATGGCGGTCGATCAGGCACAGGTCCGGCCGGTTCGCGGCGACCGCCGCCATGGTCTCCGGCACGGTCCCGGCGATCGTGATGGCGTAATCCTGCTGGGCCAGGACCGAGGCCAGGGCGTCCAGGAACACGACGTGGTCGTCGCCCACCACCAGGCTGGTCACCGTGTCACCGGCTGTGCCCCGGTCCCGGCCGGGGCGGTCACGTCCGAGGGCAGCGCCACCAGCACGGTGGTGCCGCCCTGCGGGGGTGCCTGGATCGCCAGCGCCCCACCGCAGGATTCCAGCAGTGCCGTGACGACCTCCAGGCCCAGCGACGCGGACCCGGGTGGCCCCGCGCCGAAGCCGGGCCCGTCGTCGGTGACGTCGATGACCGTGGTGCCGGCCTGCCGGATCGCCATGGTGACCGTGCCCGCGGGGCCGGCCGCGCGGGCGGCGTTCTCCACCACGTTGGACAGCACCCGCCACAGCAGCACCGGGCTGATGGTGACCACCGCGGCGGGCCCCGGCAGCAGCGTGACGTCCGCGGGGTAGGCGGCCTGAGCCAGGTCGGTGAGCTGGGCCGCCAGGTCCCGCACGTTGACCAGGCCGGCGTCGCCGGTCCCGTCCCCGGCCACTCCGTGGCGGATGATGTCCCCCAGCCGGGACAGTTCCAGCGCCAGCAGCTCCAGCCGGTATCCCGAGTCGGGCGGCAGGGCGGTGTCCCCGCGGACCGCTTCGACCAGGTAGGACAGCGTGGTCACCTCGTGCCCCAGGTCGTGCAGCAGACCGCGCAGGGCGCGCACATCCCGGCTGTCCGAGACCCGCCGGCCCCCGCTCCGGCGTCGTTCCAGCGGCGACCCCATCGGCTCCCCCATTCCCGGGCCGCAGTTGCAGCGCAACGCACATCATGACGGCGCCGGTGGAACCCCCGCCACCTGCGCCTTTGTCATGGATCTTACCTCAGGCAACCAAACAAGTACCATCCGTGTCATTGCTGTCCGGGGCGGCATACGGGGCGTCCCGCCCGGGACCGCTGGCTTACGCGGCCTGCCCGGGCGCACTTAGCCCGGCGGCGCGGGCCACCCGCACGGCTTCCAGGCGGCTGTGCACGTCGAGCTTGGCGAAGATGTTGCGGATGTGCGTGCGCACGGTGTCGGCCGAGATGGTGAGCTCGGCGGCGATCTGGCCGCCGCGCTTGCCGTCCATCATGGCCAGCAGCACCTCGCGTTCCCGCTTGCTCAGCATGCCCAGGGTGCTGTCCTGCTGGCCGGCGCGGCGGGCGTCGGCCCGCAGTTCCCGCAGAATCTCGCCGAGCATATGCGGCGGGAACCAGGACTCACCCTTGATCACACCGCGCAGCGCGGCTTCGAGTTCGGTGGCGCCCTGCTCCTTGGCCACCCAGGCGGCGACCCCGGCGCGGGCGGCCTCGACCGCATGCGTGACGTCATGGTCGGAGGTCAGCACGATCACCCGGGCCTCCGGGCGGGCCGCCATCAGTTCGCCCAGCACCTCGGCGATCTCGTGGCCGAGCGGGGCGGTCTCGATCACGATGACGTCCGGGCGCAGGCCGCGGGCAATGTTGGCGAGGTTGGGGTCTGCGGTGGCGCACCGGCCGGCCACCCACAGGTCCATGGCGGCGGACAGCCGCGAGGCAAGCGCCTCGGTGATGATGAGGTGGTCGTCGACCAGCATCAGGCGTGTTGGGCTCATGCAAAGACCATGCCTGGCGGGCGCCGCGAGGTCATCGTGTGCCGGCATGAGATCCATCTCGTGCATTTGCATGAGGCACCGCGTCATGTGGGTTCCGCACCAGGACGCGCCGCACCAGGACGCGCCGCACCGGCGCCGCCGCACCAGGCGCCGCCGCGGCGGACCGGCCGTGACTCACATCCTGAGGGTCGCGGCGGTGAGCTGGTCCTCGATGACCGCGGCGATGATGTCGTCCAGAGTGCGGGCCGGCTCGAACCCGACCAGGCCGCGGGCCAGCGTGCAGTCCGGCACCCGGCGCTGCATGTCCTCGTAGCCGGCCCCACAGGCATCCAGGTAGGAGCTGCGCGCGATGCCGCCGGCCGATCCGGTCGCGGCGATGACCCGGTCCGCGAGCCCGGCGATGGAGACCTGCTCAGAGCTGCCGAGGTTGACCGCCCGCCCGCGGGCCGCCTCGGCCTCCAGGAGCGCGATCAGTGCCGGGATCACGTCGTGCACGTGGCAGAAGCAGCACACCTGGTCCCCGGTGCCGAACACGGTCAGCGGCTGGCCGGCCAGCCCCTGCCGGACGAAGCGCGGGATGACCATCCCGTACCGGCCGGTCTGCCGCGGGCCGACCGTGTTGAACAGCCGCGCGATGACCGCCCACAGGCCGCGCTCGGCGACGTAGGCGGAGACCAGGCTCTCGTCGACCGCCTTGGCCTCGGAGTAGCTCCACCGTGACTCCAGCGGCGAGCCGGCCAGCCGGTCGTCGTCCTCTCGGAGGCCGACCTTAGTGTTCTTGCCGTAGATCTCACTGGTGGACGCCACGAGGATGCGCGCCCCGTTGCGGTGCGCCGCCTCGACGACGTGCTCCGTGCCGTGGATGTTGGTGCGCAGGCTCTCCAGGGTCTGGTGCCTGATGATGAAGGCACCGACCGCCGCGGCCAGGTGGAACACCCGGTCCGCCCCGTCGCACAGGTCGTCCACCAGGTCGGCGTCCAGGATCGACCCGAGGACCAGGCGGAACCGCGGGTGCGGCGTCACCGCGGCCAGGTTCTCCAGCCGGCCGGTGCTCAGGTCGTCCAGGCCGGTCACCTCGTGCCCGGCGTCCAGCAGCGCATCGGTCAGGTGCGATCCGATGAAGCCGGCCGCGCCGGTGACGAAGTACCTCACGCTTTCTCTCCTTCCAGCACCCGCGGTGTGCCGGCCGGACCGGCCCGGCCGGACCGGGCTGGCCTGGCGGCCGGCCTTCCCGGGCCGGCCGGGGCCGGAGTCGTGTCCACCGGGCCGCACCCGGCCTGGCGCAGGTGCGCCGCGAGCGAGAGCCCGTACGGGCCCGCTCCCACGATCGCTACATCCACGGCGCCGTTCATGGTGCTTCCTTCCGGGAATCAGCGAGGCAGCGGGACGGCAGGCTCTGGCTGGCGCCTGGCGCTGGCCGGTCGCCGGCTCCGGGCACGGGCGATTGGGCGGCCCGCGGCGCGCGCCGTCATGTGCGCGCACATCAGGCCGAAAGGCAGCAGGTCGTCCCAGGCGAACCAGGCGGTCTCCTCCGCCCCGTACAGGGAGCGCAGCCAGCCGGCCAGTCCCAGTTCCCCGGCGCGCCAGTAGCCGAGCGCGCCGAGCGGGTCGTAGTTCTCCACCACGAAGCGGCGGCCGCTGACCTGGCCCCGGACGGCGTACGGCTGCCCCGTCAGGTCCAGGTAGGCGGCGGTCACCACGTCCAGGCCGGCCCAGTCGCGGAACAGCCGGAACTGGGCGCCCAGCCGGGGGCTGAAGCCGAGCAGCTTGTAGCTGCCGTCCCTGGGGTCCTGGCGCAGGTCGAGGTCGGCGATGCCGCGGTAGCCCAGCCGGGCGAACAAGCCGATGATCCGGGCGCGCAGTTCGGTGTTGGCGGCGGCGACGCCGAAGCTGGTCAGGCCGGCGAATGCGGGGTAGGAGCGCCGCTTCACGCCGGTGAACACCGGCCGGCCCACACTGGCGCCGTCGCAGTAGGCGTGCACGAACCAGTCCCCGCCCGGCTGGGCCGGGATGAACTCCTGCAGCATCAGGCTCTCACCGGCCTGCTCGGCTGCCGCCCACAGCCCGGCCAGGTCCTCGCCGGACCGCAGCACCGAGGTGGGCCGCAGCCCGGTGCCGGCCGCGGTCCACGGCGTGGCCAGCTTGGCGATCAGCGGGAAGCCCACCTCGGCGGCGAAGCCGCGGGCCTTCTCCGCGGAGCCGGTCACCAGCGCCGCGGGTGTGGCCACACCCTGTTCGGCGCAGGCCTGGGCCAGGGTGTGCTTGCCCGCGAGCCGCCGCGTCAGCCCGGCCGGCTGGGCCGGGAACAGGAATAGCTCGCGCAGGCTCTCACCCTGCTCGGCGAGGAAGATGGCGCCCGCGTTGTCGGTGGGGATGAGCACCGCCGGGCGGCCGATCCGCTCGGCGAGCCGGCGCAGTCCCGCCCGGGTCCGCTCGGCCTGCTCCGGGTCGGCCCGCCAGACGTGCCGTCCGGTGAGGTACCGCGACCGGGCCGCGGGCGTCCACCTGCCTTCCACCACCGCGTAGACCGGGACGCCCAGGCGGCCGAGGCTGCGGATGGCGCCCAGCCCGCCGTGGTGCATTACGTCCGTGCCGAACTTCAGCACCACCGCGGGAGTGCTGGGGTCGATCGGGATCCGGCCGGAGATCATGGCGGTCACACCACCGCCCGGTGCGGGACGGCACCGAACTGGCAGGTGGCGTCGGGCACCTGCGTGCGGTCGGCCACCCAGGCATGGCTCACCCCGGGGCGCAGCGTGTGCACGACGGTGAGACCGGCGTCGCGGGCGGCGATGACGCGCTGCCGCTCCCGGCCGTTGACGGCCAGCGAAAGCTCATGCGCTGCCACGGTCCCCTCCTGCGAAAACGGCTGTGCGGAGCCTCGACTCTGCCAGCGGCCTGCCCCGCCTGCCTCGGGCAACCGGGGTAGCCGGGCTACCCAGAGTGCGGGATTAGCGGTTGGTGTAGTCCCGGGTCATCCGGTGCTTGACGGCCTTCGCCCAGAGCCGCCACGGCGCGTCCGCCTCGCCGACGTAGGTCCGCGGCAAGGCGTGCCGGCTGGTGTGCTCGCCGCGCCATCTGGCGCAGCCATAGGAGTAGCCGGCCGTCCGCACGGCCGCCGCGACGCGCACGTCGGCGTCCCCGTACGGGTAGCAGAACCCGGCCACCTGCTGGCCGCTGGCCGCCTGGAGCACGGCTCGGCTGTTTTCCAGTTCCGCGGTCAGCGCGGCGCCGCTGGCGCTGGGCAGCGAGACATGGCGCAGCCCGTGTGAGCCGATCTCCATGCCGGCCTCGGCGGCCTGGCGCACCTGGCGGGCGGTCATCAACGGCTTGCGCGGGCCCACCGCGGCCCAGGTGTTCGTCCCGCCCAGGTGCGCCGCAAGCGGGAACACGGTCGCGCTGAAACCGTACCTGGCCAGCACCGGCAAGGCGTATTGAATGAAATCGGCGTAGCCGTCGTCGAACGTGAGGCCGACGAGGCCGGCCGCGCCGTCGCGGGCGCCGAGCAGTTCCGCGACGCTGACGCCGCGCAGCCCGCGGTCGCGCAGCCAGGCCATCTGCTGGCGGAACCGGGCCGGGCTCACGGTGATCCGGCACGGGTCGCTGGAGTACGGGCCGACCGAGTGGTACATGAGGATGGCGGGCATCGTGCCGCCGCCCCAGCCCACATGCCGCTGGACGAAATTCGCGGTCGCCTGTGCCATCGTGCCCCCTGCTGCCGTGTGCGGACTGCGGCAGGCTATGGGGTGCAGGCGGGCCCGCTGATCGGCTCTTTGGCGGGTCCTGGTTACCTCATCGGCAGGTCCCGGCGGCCGGTCACAGGTCGAGGCTGGTGCCGGGCTCCAGCCGGGTGAACGTCGCGCCGTTGGGCCCGGCGGCGAGGCCGAAAAACATCTCCAGCACGCCCAGCCCGGTCTCATTGAGCAGCGCCTCGTGGATCACGAAGCCGCGGTGCGGCGCCACCGCGCGGGCGTAGTCGGTCATCTCCGAGGTCTTGTGCCACGGGCCGCTGGCCGGCAGCAGCAGCGTGCCGGCCGGGTCCTCGGGCACGGTGTAGGAGTCGCCGGGGTCGATGACCAGGACACCGCCGTCTTTCTCCAGCCGGGCACAAGCGTGACCCAGCTTGGTGAACCGCATTGCTCCTCCTCATTTGCCGGCGTGCGGGGCCTGGTGTTGCGGCGCGCGAGGCAAACCTACTCCTGGCCGCGCCCGGTCCCCGGCTCAGGTCAGGCCCAGCACGCTGGCCAGGGTGCGGGCGGCCGCGCCGCCGGCCTCGGCGGCCAGATCGAGCGCGGCCGGCACGTTCAGGTCGGTGGCCAGCAGGCGGCGCAGTTCGGCCACCGCGGCCGGGCCGCCGCTCCGCTGCCGCGCGGCCGCCTGATACAGCGACTCCAGCCGGATCGCGGCGGGCTCGAGCAGTTCCGGCCGGTAGTCCCAGCCCTGCGCCCAGGGGCGGTCCAGGATCATCAGCCGCACGGCCCCCGCCGGGTGCTCCTTGAGCAGGTCGCCGAGCAGCACCAGGTTGCCGGCTGACTTGGCCATCTTGGCGCCGTCGATGGTGACCACACCGGTGTGGAACCAGGCCCGCGCGTACGGGCGCACGCCGGTGAACGACTCGGCCATGGCGGCGTGGTAGGCGTGGTGCGGGAAGCGCAGTTCGGCGCCGCCGGCGTGCACGTCCATCGCGGGCCCGAACACCGACATGGCCATCGCCACGCACTCGGCGTGCCACCCGGGCCGGCCGTGGCCCCACGGCGACTCCCAGGCCGGGTGGCCCGATTCGGCGGCCTGCCACACCGCCACGTCCAGCGGGTCGTCCTTGGCCGGGTCGCCGGGCCGACCGCCGAACTCCGTGGACAGGGCCAGCGCCTGCGCCCGGTCCAGCCCGGCCCGCTCGGCCACGCCCGCCCCGCGGAAGTAGACACCGCCCCCGCGCTGGTAGGCGGCACCCGTCTGAAGCAGCCCCGCGGCCAGCCGGATGACGTGCGCCACATACCGGTGCGCCCGGGGCTCGTGCTCCGGCGAGCGCACTCCGATCGCGGCCATGTCCCGGTCGAAGCCGAACTGCTGGATCGCGGCGAACTCGTCGTAGGCCGCGCCCGCCCGGCGGGCCGCCGCGTCGAGCACGTCATCCACGTCGGTGACGTTGCGGCACACCTCCGGCTGCACGCCGAGCAGGCGCAGCACCCGGCCGAGCGTGTCAATCCACACGAACGTGGCCGCATGCCCGAGATGGGTCACGTCGTAAGGGGTGATGCCGCAGGCGTAGACGCGGGCCCGGTCCAGCAGTTCCACCCGCCGGCCCGCGATCACCGCCCCGGCCGCGCCCGCGGCTGTCTGCGTTGTCATGGTCCCAGTCTGGGGTACCGGCCCGGGCCGCCGTCACCTGGTTGGTCCTCACCCGGCGGGCCGTAGCCACCGCCGCCCGGGGTCTCGATGACGAACAGGTCCCCGGCGCCGACCTCGGCACTGTCGCAACCACGCATCAGGAGCACGCTCCCGCCGGACCGCTCCACCCAGTGCCGGCCGAGCGCACCGGGCTGCCCGCCGGCCATCCCGTACGGCGGCACCCGCCGGTGGCTGGCCAGCGTGGTCACGGTCATCGGCTCGAGCAGCCGCAGTGCCCGCCGGCCCCCGTCGCCGCCGGCCCAGCGCCCGGCGCCGCCACTGCCGCGCCGGATCTCATGCCGCTCCACCCGCACCGGGTAGCGCCACTCCAGCACCTCGGGGTCGGTGAGCCGGGAGTTGGTCATGTGCGTCTGCACCACGTCCGTGCCGGCGAACCCGTTCCCGGCCCCGGAACCGCTGGCCACGGTCTCGTAATACTGGTGCCGCGCGTTGCCGAGCGTGACGTTGTTCATCGTGCCGGAGCCCTCGGCCTGCACCCCGAGCGCCGCGTACAGCGCCCCCGTGAGCGCCTGCGAGGTCTCCACGTTGCCGGCCGCGACCGCGGCCGGGTAGCCGGGGGCCAGCATCGACCCCGGCGGGATGATCACCCGGACCGGTTTCAGGCAGCCCGAGTTCAGCGGGATCTCGTCGGCCACCAGTGTGCGCAGCACATACAGCACGGCGGCCATGGCCACCGAGGACGGGGCGTTGAAGTTGCCGGGAAGCTGCGCCGAGGTGCCGGTGAAGTCGATCTCCGCGGACCGGGCCCGCAGGTTCACCCGGACCGCGACGCTGATCACCGCGCCGCCGTCCATCTCGTACCGGCATTCGCCGTCGCGCAGCGCGCCGATCACCCGGCGCACCGCCTCCTCGGCATTGTCCTGCACGTGCCGCATGTAGGCATGCACCACCCCCAGGCCGAAGTGCGCCACCATCCGGCGCAGCTCAGACACCCCGCGTTCGTTCGCGGCGACCTGCGCGCGCAGATCGGCCAGGTTCACCTCCGGGTTGCGCGACGGGTAGCGTGCGGTGGCGAGCAGGTTCCGGGTCTCCGCCTCGCGCAGCGCCCCGTCCCGCACCAGCAGCCAGTTGTCGATCACCACCCCTTCCTCGTCCACCACGGTGCTGAACGCCGGCATGGACCCGGGCGTGATCCCGCCGATCTCGGCGTGGTGCCCCCGGGACGCGACGTAGAACAGCAGGTCGGCGCCCGCCTCGTCGAACACCGGGGTGACCACGGTGACGTCGGGCAGGTGCGTCCCGCCGTGGTAGGGGTCGTTGAGCATGTACACGTCGCCGGGCCGCATGGCGCCGGCGTTGCGGGCGGCGACCATCGCGATCGACTCGCCCATCGACCCCAGGTGCACCGGCATGTGCGGGGCGTTGGCGATCAGTCCGCCCCCGGCGTCGAAGACCGCGCAGGAGAAGTCGAGCCGCTCGGAGATGTTGACCGAGTGCGCGGTGGCCCGCAGCCGCGCGCCCATCTGCTCGGCCACCGACATGAACAGGTTGTTGAAGATCTCCAGCAGTACCGGGTCCACCTCGGTGCCCGCCTCGCTGCGGCCCGGCCGCGGCGCCACCCGGGTCAGCAGCAGGTCGAGGCCCGGCGTGACCTCGGCCCGCCAGCCCGGTTCCACCACCGTGGTCGCGAAGTCTTCGGCGATCAGCGCGGGGCCGTCCACGCCCTCGCCCGGGCGCAGGTCCCGCCGGCGGGCGAGCGGCACGTCCGCCCAGCTTCCGCCGCCATACATCCGAACGATTTCGCCACGCCCGCCTGGCTCCTTGGCAACTGGCGGCCCGCCCCGGAGCCCATCCGCCAGCGGGGTCGCCCTCCTGGGCTGGCACGGCCACGGCCCGGTGATGGAGGAACCGGGCCGTAGGCCATCGGGGGGTTCCGGGGGGTCGTCCCCCCGGGCCGGCACGGCCACCTCGACCGAGACGGCTTCCACCCCGATCGCCTTGTCCGGCATGAGGAAGGAGAACTGCCGCCGGTAGGCGCGCTCGAACCCGGTGGTCATCTCGGCCACGGTGCCCAGCGGGACCGGCAGCGCGGTGTCGGTGCCCTCGTAGCGCAGGTGCGCCCGGCGGGTGCTGGCCGCGCGCGCCGGGTCGGCGCCGTCGCCTGCCAGTTCGGCGAGCGCGTCGGCCTCCAGGCCGTCAGCAATCTTGCCGAGTTCGCCGAGCAGGCCCTCGGCCAGTGGCGCCTCCACCGCCTGCTCCCGCATCGCGGTCAGGTCGGCCAGGCCCATCCCATATGCGGACAGCACGCCGGCGAGAGGGTGGATGAGCACGGTTTCGATGGCGAGCGCGTCGGCGACGGCGCACGCGTGCTGGCCGCCGGCCCCGCCGAACGTGGCGAGCACGTACCTGGTCACGTCGTGGCCGCGCTGCACGGAGATCTTCTTGATCGCGTTGGCCATGTTGGCGACCGCGATCGCCAGGAACCCGGCGGCCACCTCCTCGGGGCTGGGGTGCTGGCCGGTCGCCGCGCCGATCTCGGCGGCCAGGGCGGCGAACCTGTCCGCGACAATCGCGGTGTCCAGCGGCTGGTCGCCGCCGGGGCCGAACACCGCGGGAAAGTGCGCCGCCTGGATCCGGCCGAGCATGACGTTGGCGTCGGTGACGGTGAGCGGCCCGCCGCGCCGGTAGGCAGCCGGGCCGGGCACCGCGCCGGCCGAGCCGGGGCCGACCCGGTACCTGCTGCCGTCGAACCGCAGCACCGACCCGCCGCCGGCCGCGACGGTGTGGATGGCCAGCATCGGCGCGCGCATCCGGACCCCGCCGACCTGGGTCTCGTACTGCCGCTCGAACTCCCCGGCGAAATGCGACACGTCGGTCGAGGTGCCGCCCATGTCGAAGCCGATCACCCGGCCGAACCCGGCCGCCTGGGCGGTGCGGGCCATGCCCACGATGCCCCCGGCCGGGCCGGACAGGATCGAGTCCTTGCCGCGGAACGACTGCGCGCTGGCCAGGCCGCCGTGGGACTGCATGAACTGCACCCGGACCCCGGGCAGCTCTTTGGTGACGCTAGCCACGTACCGGGCCAGGACCGGGGACAGGTAGGCGTCCACCACCGTGGTGTCGCCGCGGGAGACCAGCTTTATCAGCGGGGTGGTCTCGTGCGACAGCGACACCTGGGTGAACCCGATGTCCCGGGCGATCTCGCCGATCCGCGCTTCGTGCGCCGGGTAGCGGTAGCCGTGCATGCAGACGACCGCGACCGCGCGGAACCCGTCGCCGTGCGCCGCGCGCAGCCCGGCGGCCACGCCGTCCTCGTCGAGGGCTAGGAGGACCTCGCCGTCCGCGCCGACCCGCTCGATGGCCTCGATCACCCGGGAGTACAGCATGTCCGGCCGGACGATCTTCCGGTCGAAGATCTTCGGCCGGTCCTGGTAGGCGATCCGCAGGGCGTCCGCGAACCCTTCGGTGATGACCAGGACGCACGGCTCGCCCTTGCGTTCCAGCAGGGCATTCGTCGCCACCGTGGTGCCCAGGCGGACCACGGCGATCCGTTCGGCCGGAATCTTCTGCCCGGGCGCGGCGCCGAGCAGATGCCGGATGCCGGCCACCGCCGGGTCGTCGTACGCGCCGGGGTTCTCCGACAGCAGCTTGTGCACCGCGAGCGTGCCGTCGGGGCGGCGCGCCACCACGTCGGTGAACGTGCCGCCCCGGTCGATCCAGAACTCCCAGCGCCCGTCCATCGTTGCTATCCGTTCTCCGTGACCTGGGACCACCAGCCGATGTTGCGAAGGGCCGCCACGCAGTGACGCAGGCCGGGGATCGCGTACGGGATGCCGGCCCGCGCCATCACCTCCCGTGTGTACCCGGTGATCGGCTGCATCACCTGGCTCACGCAGACCACGGGGGTTCTCGCCCGGGCCGCGCCGGCCCCGATCGCGTCGGCGAGCACCTGGCCCGGCCATGGCCGCCCGTCCCCCTGCCAGGGCAGGCCGTTGATGACCGCGACCACGCCGATCGACGGGTCCGCGGACACCGTCTCGATGCACCGGGCGAAGATGCCCGGGTCGATGACCGCCGCCCCGGTGATGTCCAGCGGGTTCTGCACGGTGCCGTAGTCGGGGAGGATCCGGGCCAGCGCGGCGCGGGTTTCGGTGGCCAGCGCGGGCAGCGGGGCGCCCAGGGCGGCGGCGTGGTCGGCGAGCATGTCGCACGCGCCGCCGGAGATGGACACGACCCCGATGCCGGGGCGGGCCAGCCGGCCCAGGTGCGCCGCCGCGCCCGCGGTCAGGATCAGGTCCTCGATCGAGTCCACCCGGATCACGCCCAGCCCGGCCAGGAACTCGCCGATCCGGTGGTCGTCGCCGACCGCGGCGCCGCTGTGCGCGGCCGCGGCCCGCTTGGACAGCTCGGACCGGCCGCACTTCAGCACCACGACCGCCTTGCCCGCGGCGGCGGCGCGGCGGGCGGCGCGGGCGAACGCGCCGGGGTCGCGGATGGTTTCCAGGAACAGCGCGACGGCCTTCGTGTGCGGGTCCCCGGCCAGGTAGCCGAGCACGTGGCCGGCCGCGACCATGGCCTCGTTGCCGAGGGTCACCAGGTAGGAGAGCCCGACCCTGGTCATCGTGGCGAAGTCGAGCATGGCGCTGGCGGCCATCCCGCTCTGCGACACCAGCGCCACCGGCCCGGCCACGCGGGGCAGCCCGGGGATGGCGGTGACCGGGATCTGGTCCACGAAGTTGGCGAAGCCCAGGTGGTTGGGGCCGACCAGGAGCACGCCCAGCGCCTCGGCGTGCGCGACCAGGTCCGCCTGGGCCCGCTGCCCGGCCGCGCCGGCGTCGGCGTACCCGGAGGAAAGCACCAGGGCGTGCCGGATCCCGGCCGCGGCCACGTCGCTGAGCGCGCCGAGGGTGGCGGCCCGCGGCACCATCATGAACGCGACGTCCACCGGTTCGCCGATCTGCCTGCACGAGGTGACCGTGGCCCGCCCGTGGGCCGTCGCGCCGCGCCGGTTCACCAGGTGGGTGTGCTCGCCCAGGCCGAACTCCACCAGGTTGCGGTAGGCCATCTGGGAGAAGCCCGACTTGTCCGCGGCGCCGACCAGCGCGACGCTGCGCGGCCGCAGCAGCGTCGCGAGCCGCCGCGGGGTGACCAGGATGGTCATGCCGCCCTCTCTGCTCGCTGTCAGAACACAGTACTGACCTGGGGATCGACCCCGGCCCGCAGCAGCGTCGCTCGCCTTGAAGGAAGGTACGAATGACCGTACATTTAGAGGCTCTGGCAACGGGGCTGGGGAGGGTGGGTCATGGCCGAGGTGCTGACGATCGAGACTCCGGCCTTGGGCGACCGCAGCTACCTGGTCCATGACGGAACCGCCGCCCTGGTCATCGACCCGCAGCGGGACACCGACCGGGTCAGCGCGCTGGCCGCGGCGCACGGGGTGCGGATCACGCACATCGCCGAGACGCACATCCACAACGACTACCTCTCCGGCGGCCCTGCCCTGGCCGCCGCCACCGGCGCGGCGTACCTGGTCAACGCCGCCGACCCGGTCGCCTTCGACCGGACCCCGATCGCCGGCGGGGACACCGTGGAGGTCAGCGACGCGCTGCGGGTCCGGGTGCTGGCCACCCCCGGCCACACGTTCACCCACCTGAGCTACGTGCTGGAGTCCGGCGGCCAGGTGGCGGGCGTGTTCACCGGCGGGTCGCTGCTGTACGGCGCCACCGGGCGGCCGGACCTGCTCGGGCCCGAGCACACCGGCGCGCTGGCCCGGGCGCAGTACGCCTCCGCGCACCACCTCGCTGCCGCCCTGCCCGACTCCGCGCCGGTCTTCCCGACGCACGGCTTCGGCAGCTTCTGCTCGGCCGGGCCGGTTGGCAGCCGGGAGTCCACCATCGGCGGGGAGAAGCTGGCGAACCCGGCGCTGACCCTGACCGAGCGCGAGTACCTGGACACGCTGCTGGCGGGCCTGGACACCTGGCCCGCGTACTACGCGCACATGGCCCCGGCCAATCTGGCCGGGCCTGCGGTCCCGGATCTGTCGCCGCCGCGGCAGGCCGGCGCTGCCGAGGTGCGCCGCCGCCTGGACGCCGGCGAATGGGTGATCGACCTGCGGGACCGGCTCGCGTTCGCGGCGGGCTTCCTGCCCGGGTCGGTGTGCTTCCCGCTGGAGGGCAGTTTTGCCAGCTACGTGGGCTGGACCGTGCCGTGGGGCGCGCCGCTGACCCTGCTGGGCGAGACGCCCGCGCAGGTGGCGCAGGCCCAGCGGGAACTGGCCAGGATCTGGGCCGACCGGCCCGCGGCCGCGGCCACCGGGGGACCGGCGGCGTGGGCGGCCGGCACCCCGCTGGCGTCGCTGCGGCTGGCCAAGTTCGGCGACCTGGCCGCGGCGCTGGCGGCGGGGAGCGTCACCGTCGTGGACGTCCGGCGGCCGCTGGAGTGGGCGGAGAGCCACATCGCCGGCGCATGGCACATCCCGCTGTATGACCTGGCCGCCCGGGCCGGCGAGCTGCCCCCGGGCGAGGTGTGGGTGCACTGCCAGAGCGGGTACCGCTCGGGGGTGGCCGCGTCGCTGCTGGCCGGCCGGGGGCGCCGGGCCGTCTGCGTGGACGACGACTTCGGCAACGCCGCCGCGGCCGGCCTGCCGCTCGAGCCCGCCTGACCAGCGCCCGCTGAGCGGACCGGCCGCCTACTCGTCGGCGACGATCGAGCCCACCCGGCCCGCCAGTTCCGGGTCCCGCCGGTTCAGCACGAACGCGGTCACGGCCGCGACCACCACGACGATCAGGCCCGCGTACGGGAACCAGTCGTAGGGCGTGGGCTGGCCGGGCTTGGCCAGGTAGTACAGCGGCACGATGATCGCCAGCGCGCCCAGCGCGGGGAGCACCGCGTGCTTGACCGCGCTGAACTCCTGCGGCCGGTACCTGCGGTAATAGACCGGCAGCGCCAGGTTGGACAGCAGGTAGACGACCAGCACCAGGATCGTGCCCATGGTGGAGGACTCGGCGAAGTAGTTGATCGGGTTCAGCGCCCCGGTGGAGCCGCCGATCAGGTGCAGCAGCGCCCAGCCGCCGATGATCGCCCCGGAGATGCCGACGAACGTGAAGATGGCGTTCATCGGGGTGAGCCGGCTGCTGTTGACCTTGCCGATCCAGCGCGGGATCAGGCCCTCCCGGCCGGCGTTGAATACCAGTCTGGCCTGCGAGTTGGTACCGGCGATGAGCGCGCCCAGGGTGGAGGTCATGCCCGCCAGGTAGGCGAAGAACGCGAGCACGCCCAGGGTGTCGTGGGCGACCGAGATGAACGGGATCGTTGCGGAGCTGAGGTTCTTGACGTTGTACCCGAACCCGCTGACCGTGGCGTAGGCGAACAGCACATAGCTGACGCCCATGATCAGCACCGAGGCGAACACCGCGCGCGGGACGTTGCGCCGCGGGTTGTCGGTCTCCTCGGCCAGCGCCGCGGAGTTCTCCCACCCGATGAACAGGTACACCGCCAGCGGGAACCCGGCCGCCAGCCCGGAGAAGCCGTTGGTGATGTGGCTCGGCTCGAACGGGGTGAAGCTCAGGTGCCCGCCGTTTGAGATCAGTGCCGCGACCGACACCACGACCAGCACGACCATCTCGAACGCGAAGAAGAACCCGGCGATCTTGGTGGACACGCTCACGCCGCGGATCATCATGACCACCGCGGCCGCGGTCAGCAGCACCGTGAAGATCCCCCACGGCACGTTCCAGCCCAGGTAGTAGTTCAGCGTGATGGACAGGAAACCGCCGGAGATGGCGATCACCGAGGACATCGCGATGATGTAGCCGATCCCGGCCAGCAGGGCCGTGGTGACCGCGCTGGTCCCGCCGAACGACTTGCCCACGAACGTGATGAACCCGCCGGTGGACGGCTGCGCCCGGGAGAACTGGGCCAGCGTGTTGCCCAGCAGCGCCACCGCGATGATCGCCGCGACGATGGTCAGCGGCGAGGCCACGCCCGCGGTGACGGCGAGGAACGCGAAGCCGAAGAAGAAGCTCATGGCCGGGCCGATGTTGGCCATCGTCGCGGCCGAGATGTCCATGATCCCGAGCGCGCCGCGGCGCAGCCGGTGCTCTGCGACGACTCCGACCGGCGGGCTCTTGCTCTCGGCGAAGGGAGCGGACTCCGCACTACTCATTTTATTGCCTCCCTCGCGGGCGCTTCGCTTGGTCGTGCCGGAGGCCCGCAAATCTGCAGAGTGGAAGGCGTGTCCTCGCCGCCGGGACACCGCTGCGGCGCTCCGCGTCCTCGCGGCGTTCGGCCCGGCGGCTGCGGCGCGGCCTCCACTTCCGGAACCATGATCAGGTGCCCGAAACGTAACTCATCGGGACGGGCCGCACAAGGACGCGAATTCGAACTGTGATGGTGGCGCGCCCGGCCCGTGCTGGGTCAGGACACGATGTCCCTGAACCGGGCCCGCGGCCGCCACCTCGCAATCACGGTCAGTTGCGGCTGGCCGCCTCGGCGAGCGCCCGCGCGGTCAGCACCCGGGCCAGGTGCTCACGGTAGACGGTGCTGGCACCCAGGTCTGCGACCGGGCTGGTGCCCTCCGCAGCGTGTGCCGCCGCTCCGGCGGGTCCCTCCCCGGCGGCCAGTGCCCGCTCCACCCCGGCCGCGCGCAGCGGCACCGAGCCCATGTTGACCAGGGCCACCCGGCCGCCCTGCACCGCGACGCCGACGATCGCCCAGTCAATGGCGCGTTTGGTGAACTTCTGGAAGGACCACCCCCGCTGCGCCGGCTTGGGTATCCGGATCTCGGTGAGCAGTTCGCCGGGCTCAAGCGCGGTCTCGAACAGCCCGCTGAAGAACTCCGCCGCGGCGATCTCCCGGCTGCCCGACGGCCCGCGGGCGACCAGGGTGGCGTCCAGGGCCAGGATCACCGCGGGCAGGTCGGACGCGGCGTCGCCGTGGGCGAGCGACCCGCCGATCGTGCCCCGGTGCCGCACCTGTGGGTCCCCGACACACCCGGCAGCGTGCGCGAGCAGCGGCAGCTCGGCGGCCAGCAGCGCGGAGTGCTCCAGGTCGTGGTGCCGGGTCAGTGCCCCGACCGCGATGTGGCCGTCCTCGTCGCGGACGTAGGACAGTTCCGCGATCCGGCCGATGTCGATGAGCACCTCGGGCACCGCGAACCGCAGCTTCATCAGCGGCAGCAGGGAATGCCCGCCCGCCAGGTACTTGCCGTCGTCGCCGGCGTCGGCGGCGAGTTCGAGCGCCTCCTCGACGGAGCCGGCCCGCCGGTAGGAGAACGGCGCCGGGATCATGAGGCCTCCTGCGCTGACTGGCCGTCCTTGGCCGCGGCGAGCACCGCCTGGACGATGTTGTGGTAGCCGGTGCACCGGCAGATGTTTCCCTCGAGCCCGGCCCTGACCTGTCCCTCGGTCGGGTCGGGGTTCCCGGCGAGCAGCGACACCGCCGCCATCACCATGCCGGGGGTGCAGAACCCGCACTGCAGACCGTGCTCCGCGCGGAAAGCCCGCTGCACCGCGTGCCACTGGCCGTCCGGCCCGGCGAGCCCTTCGCAGGTGGTGACCTCGTGCCCGTCCGCCTGCGCGGCGAGCACCGTGCACGACTTCACCGACTCCCCGTCCAGCAGCACGGTGCATGCGCCGCAGGAGGTCGTGTCGCAACCGATGTTGGTGGCGGTCAGGCCGGCCACCTCCCGCACGAAGTGGGCCAGCAGCAGCCGGTCCTCCACGTCCGCCTCGACCTGCCTGCCGTTGATGCTGATCGCCACCTTCACCGCCCGGCCCTCGCTTCTCTGATCGCGGCCCACACCCGCTCGGGCGTGGCCGGCATGTCGATATGACGGACACCGAGGTGGGACACGGCGTCGATGACGGCGTTCAGCACCGCCGGGGTGGATCCGATGGTCCCCGCTTCGCCGATTCCCTTGGCCCCGAGCGGGTTGATTGGGGTCGGTGTCTCGCTGGCAACCAGCTCGAACGAGGGAAGCTCCGTCGCGGTGATTGCCGCGTAATCCACCAGCGTGCTGGTCAGCGGGTTGCCGTCGACGTCGTAGCGCACCTCTTCCAGCAGCGCCTGGGCGACACCCTGAGCAATTCCGCCGTGCCGCTGGCCCTCGGCGAGCACCGGGTTGAGGATCCGTCCCGCGTCGTCGACGGTCACGTGCCGCACCAGCGTCGCCTTGCCGGTCTCGGTGTCCACCTCGGCCACGGCCAGGTGCGCGCCGAACGGGAACGTCGGCGCGCTGGCGTTGAACCGAGCGTCGGCGGCCAGGCCGTCCGGCCCGGCCCGCTGGGCGACCTGCCCCCAGCCGAGCGCGGTCGCCGGGTCGCCGCGCACCTGCCAGGTGCCGCGTGCCGTGTCGAGCTCCAGGTCCGCCTCGGCCGCCTCGATCATCTCCGCGGCCAGGCGCCGGGCCTGCTCCTTGACCTCGCCCGCGGCCTGCACCACCGCGGTCCCGCCGAGCTGCAGCGACCGGGACCCGAAGGTGCCGATCGCGTCGGGGATCGCGTCGGTGTCCCCGTGCACGACGGTGATCTGGTCCATCGGGATGCCCAGCTCGGCCTCGACCAGCATCGCCCACGCGGTGTGGTGCCCCTGCCCGTGCGCGGAACTGCCGGTGAGCACCGTGGCCGCGCCGGTGCCGTCGACCACCACCCGGGCCGTCTCGCCACCCATGTCCCCGGCGGTGATCTCCACGTAGACCGACAGCCCGAGGCCGAGCTGGACGGTGTCCCCGCGCTCCCGGCGGCGGGCCTGCTCGGCCCGCAGCGCCGGGTAGCCGGCCGCGGTGAGCACCCGGTCCAGCGCCGCCGCGTACTCGCCGGTGTCGTAGGTGGCCCCGGTCGGGGTGGTGAACGGGAACTTGTCCGGTGCCACCACGTTCTTCCGGCGCACCTCCGCCGGGTCCATGCCGATCTCGGCGGCGAAGTCGTCGATGGCGCGCTCGATCGCGGCGGCCGCCTCGGGCCGGCCCGCGCCGCGGTAGGCGGCGATCGGCGTGGTGGTGGTAGCCACAGCCTGGAACGAGGCCCCCACGTGCGGCAGGTCGTACACGCCGGTCGCCATCATCGTCGTGAGCTGCGCCAGGAACACGCCGAGGCGGTTGAACGCGCCGCAGTCCTGGACGATGCCGAGGCGGTAGGCGAGCACCCGGCCGTCCCTGGTCCCGCCGATCTTGTAGGTCTGCCGCTGGCCCCGGCCGTGCACCATGCCGACCAGGTTCTCGCTGCGGGTCTCGATCCAGCGGACCGCGCGCCCGGTGTGCTGGGCCGCCCAGGCGACGGCGATGGCGTCCCGGTCCACCGCGACCTTGGCGCCGAACCCGCCACCCACGTCCGGCGTGATCACCCGCACCGCCGCCGGGTCGAGCCCCAGGGCACCGGCGATGGCCCCGCGGGCGAGCTGCGCGTTCTGGGTGCTGGACCAGACCGTCAGCCGGTCGCCGGTCCAGGCCGCCGCCAGCGCCCGCGTCTCCAGCGGCACCGGGGCCAGCCGCTGGTTCACGATCGTCCGCTCGACCACGACGTCGCAGCCGTCGAAGCTGGCGTCGTCGCACTCCCCCGCCGTCCCGGAGCCGAGCACGTTGTTCTCCGTGCCGGGGAACAGCAGCCTCTCACCGGTCAGTGACTCCTCGATGCCCGGGACCGCCGGCAGCGGGTCGTATTCGACGCTGACCAGCTCCGCCGCGTCCTCACCCTGGTACCGGCCCTCGGTCAGCACCAGCGCCACCGGCTCGCCGACATAGCGCACCCGGTCGGCCGCCAGCAGCGGCTCGGTGGTGGGATCCGCCCCCGCCGGGGCGGCGGGGAGATCGGCGGCGGTGAGCACCGCCACCACGCCGGGCATTACGGTGGCGGCGCTGGTGTCTATGCCGGTGATCAGTGCGTGCGCGATCGGGCTGCGCACGATCGTGACGAACGCCGCGCCGGTCAGCTCCGGCAGGCGCAAATCATCGGTGTAGACACCGCCGCTGGTGAGGAGCCGCGGATCCTCGGTCCGCAGCACCCGTGTGCCCATGATGCTCATCGGTTCTCCGTCTGTTGGGGCCGGTTCACAGCCTGCCACGGCCGGGGCGGTTTCGCCTCACCGGGCCGTGTCCGGAGGGGCCAGGGCGGCGAGACCGGCCAGCACGGTCTCGGCGGCGGTCAGGTCGCTGTCCAGCGGCCGGTCGGCGGTGGTCCGCTCCAGGCCGGACCCGGCCAGTTCGTAGGCCTCGCGCAGGCCGCGGCCGGCCGGGCCGCGGTCCTGCATCCGCAGCGCCCGGATCGCGGCGATCAGCTCGCACGCCAGCACGGCCCGGTAGGCGGCCACGGCGTCGCTGGTGGCCCGGGCCGCCTGGGTGGCAAAGCCGGCGTGCTCTTCCACCCCGCGGGAGAGCACCGCGCCGCCCAGGGCGGCCGGGGCCGCGAAGCGGCGGATGTCAGCGACCGCGGAATGTGCCACGTACTCCAGGATCATCACGCCGGAACTGGCCCGGTCGTGGGCGAGGAAGGCGTTCAGGCCGGTGAACGAGGGCTCCATCAGCGTGCCGAGCCTGGCCACCGACAGCGCCGCGGTCTGGAACAGCGCGGCGCGGACGGTGTCCAGGGCGAGGCCCACGTACGCGGCGTGGAAGTTGCCGTTATGCCACACGGCGTGCCCGGCCACGTCGATCAGCGGGTTCTCGGCGCTGCCGTTCAGCTCGGCCTCGACGACCGCCTCGGCATGCTCGACGCAGTCCAGCGCCGGGCCGTGGACCTGGGGGAACGCCCGGTATCCGTACGGGTCCTGCACCCGCGCGGCGGCGAACGGGTCCGCCGCGAGCAGCGCCCGCATGCTCGCCGCCACCCGCTGCTGGCCGGGATGGGGCCGGGCCAGGTGCACCGCCTCGGCATACGGCTCGAGTGAGCCGCGCACCGCGCGCAGCGCCAGCGCCGCCACCGGGACCGCGGCCCGCAGCAGGGCGGTTAGGTCGTGGCAGGCCAGCGCGGCGTCGCCCAGGGTGGCCGCGCTGCTGTTGATGAACCCGAGCGCCTCGCTGGTGCGGATGGCGAACTGCGGCGGCGGGCCGGTGCCGCCCTGCCAGGCGCGCTCGCCGAGCAGGCACAGCCCGGTGGAGGCCAGCGCGGTGAGATCACCGGTGCCGATCGCCCCGTAGAGCGGGACCGGCGGGGTGAAGCCCCGGTTGATGGCGTCGGCCAGGACCGGCAGGACCGCCGGATCCACGCCCGAGCCGCCGGCGCCGAGCTGGTTGAGCCGGACCACGAGCATGGCACGGGTCACCTCGGGCGCCAGCAGCGGCCCGGTGCCCGCGGCGTGGCTGCGCAGCAGCCGTATGCCGTGCTCGGCCCGGTCGCCCTCGCTGAGGTCCACCACGTGGTTGGCGCCCACGCCGGTGTTCCTGCCGTACACCGGCTGCCGCGCGGCCAGCTCCTGCCCGGTCCGCCAGGCCGCCTCCGCGGCGGCCACGGCCCGCTCGCCGACCGCCACGCCCGCCCGCTGCCGCGCCACCGCCGCCACCGCGGCGCAGGTCAGCGACGCCCCGTCGATGACCACGGCTGTGCTGGTCACAGGTTCCCCTCCCCGCCGCTGCCGCCGCGCCCTGGACGGCCGATCTTGCGTAACGATACGTCGGGGCTGACGCCCTGCCCGCGGGCAGCCTCTGGTCCCCGGGACTTTCCCGGCCGTCACGGTGGCGCTAACTTGTGCGGGTGAGTCGTGCTGTCCCCGGCCCGGAGGACCAGCACGCCCAGAACCGGGACGCCGGCGGATCGGCTACCGGATGCGCCGAGGCGGTCGCCGATCCCGGACGGCCTGCCGGGCGCGCCCTGGCGGCGCTGGCCGGGCTTCGTGCGCCCGTCGTCTGGGTGCTGCTCGCCATCGCGTTCTTCACCGCCATCTCGGGCAAGCCGGTCGACGGCGTGCTCATGCTGATCGTGGCGGCCGGGCTGGCCTGGGACGCGGGCCGCCGCGCGCTGCGCCACCCGGACGCGGGGAGCGCCGCCGGCGTCCGCGGGACTGACCGCCCCCGGGCCCGCGGGCGCCGGCGTCTGCTGGCCGTGGGGGCGCTGCTGGCCGGCGGGGCGGTCTGCGCCGGGGTGATGGGCTCGTTCAGCCGGTACTCCTGGCCGGTGACGGCGGGCATCGTCGGGCTGGGCACCGTGGTGGTCCTGATCGGCTGGCACGGCCCGCTTCGGGACCGGCCGGACGGCGGGCGGCTGCCGGTGCCCGGCACCCTCGCCTGGCTCGTGGTGCTGGTCGCGGGCTGCCTGTGGGAACTAGCCGCCCTGCTCCAGCAGCCGTCGCTGACCACGGACTCCTACAGCCACCCGACGATCAGCACCCTGACCGACCCACTGCTGGCCACCTCACCCGGCCGGTCGCTCGTGCTGCTCGCCTGGCTCGCCCTCGGCTGGTACCTGGTGGAACGATGAGCAGCCACGATGTGACGATCGCCGGGTACCTGGTGGCCGTGGCGGGGATCGTGCTGCTGCAGGTGCTGGCGACCCGGACGCGCCTCCCGGTGCCGTCCCTGGGGGACCTGCTCACCCGGGCCATGCGCAGCCGGACCGGGCGGGTGGGCATGCTGGTCGCGTGGGCCTGGATCGGCCTGCACTTCTTCGGCAGGTAGCCGGCGGCGGGGCTCTCACGGCGCTCCCCGCCGGCTTTCCGGGCCGCCGGCAGGGAGCGCGTCCGCTACCCCTGGTCCCCGCTAGCGCGTGCCTCGTCCGCGGGGCGCTGCTGTGCCGCCACGAGCAGCGGCATGATCGAAATGACGTCTTCGCGGCCGTGCTTACAGCCGTCCTTGAAGGCTTCCGCCTCGCGGGCGATCCGCGCCGCTTCGGCGTTGGCGCGTGCCGCCGCCTCCTGCCAGTGGGTCACTTCCCGGCGCATGGCCGCCCGGGCCTGCGCCAGTTCGTGGCGCGCTTCCGCCCGGGCCTGGAACCGGGCGGCCCGCCGGCCGATCAGGGCGCCGGCAACCACCCCGATCAGGATAACGAGGGGAATCATGGTGCCACCTCATTCGCGGCTGGGGCGGACCACTTCTCCGCCTTCGGGGTAATACCGCAGGTGGAACGGCCGGCCGGGACCTTGCGTCGCGCGTCGTTGAGGGTAATGTGGATCATTACCAGTCTCCTTGTTCTGTTGATTCAGCGTGGGAGGTTGGCTTACCGCTGGGCTGGCGGGGTCCGACCGCTGGCCCAGCAGCATGTCCGGGGACGGAATGGATAGGCCGTCCGAGCGACGTGATTTCGTTCGCGATCGTCGAGCGGGACCTGATACCGGGCGGGCCTCGCGCCCAAGGGCGCGGCCCTGGCCCGGGCGCGGCGGCAAAGGCGGGGCCGAACCATCGGGGTGTCATCCCGGCCGGGGCAAAAGGCGATGGCACTCTCCGCCCCTGCCCCCTGGCGATCATGTGGCCCCCTGTACTTGGCCGCACTTCCATTGAACGACAGCGGCCACTCTCTGGCAATGGGGAAAGTGCAATTTGCAGTGCAGATCACTCTGCAGTTAGCTCTCTGGGCCTTCACCGCAGGTCACTCCAAGCACTACGCTGCAATAAAGTCACACTTATCCGGGTCCCACGAGGCGAGAGAGAGCCGGGCGCTTGCCTGAGCACGGAACTCCGGTTGGTGGCCGCCGGCTCGCGGCAGAGCTACGGCGGCTCCGTGAGGATGCCGGTCTCACCGGCGAGCAGGTGTCGCAGCGCCTTGGCTGGTCCGGATCCAAGCTGAGCCGCATCGAACTGCACCGCATCGGCGTGAAACTCGCCGACCTGCGCAAGCTCCTGGCGCTGTACGGGGTGGACGAAAGCTACCGCGAGGAACTGCTGGCGCTCGCCCGCGAGTCCAAGCAGAAGGGCCTGCCACAGAAGGCAGCAGCCAGGTTCCCTCAGGTTGCTCCCTACGTCTCCGCCGAGGCCGAAGCCGAGTCAGTCTGGAACTGGGAACCGCAGGTTGTGCCCGGACTGCTTCAAATACCCGACTACGCGCGGGCGGTGCGGCAACTGTGGCAGGGAATGTTTCCTGGCCCACCCAGTGAGGCCGATCGCTGGGCGGAGGCGAGGCTGCTGCGCCAGCAGGTGCTCACCAGGGACCCACCGCTGGAGTTGTCGGTCATCATCGAGGAGTCCGTGCTGGGCCGCAGGTTCGGCGGCGACGCGGTGATGCGGCAGCAACTGGAACATTTGGCCGAGGCTTCGGAGCTGCCCAATGTCGAGGTAAGGGTCTATCCCCTGAATGGTGAGCACCCACCTTTGGCGACGGGGGCGTTCTCCTATATGCAATTCCCGCAGGTGCACGATGTTCCCTTGCATGACATCGTGTCCGTTGAGCACCTCGAAGGCACTTATGAGCTGGAGGAAGAAGAGCAGACCTACATGTACCGGGTGGCATTCGAGTATCTGAGCGAACGGGCCCTCGACCCAGAGCAATCACGGGCGCTCATCGTCGCGACGGCCGCCGAAGCCTGGGCGTGAAAGAATCCGGGGCCGGCCCTGAGCAGCTACGGGGGAAGATGGGCTTTCAGATGTTCAAGTCGCCGTTCTTCAGGGCACTGGTGAACGCGCGCCAGGACTCGGGGCCGAAGGTCAGGGTTGGCCCACAGCCTGCTTCCTTGGTGTCACGCACGGCGACCATGCCAGTGCGGAGGTTGCCCACCTCGACGCAATTGCCGTTGTAGGCGCTCCACGAGCTTTTTCGCCACATGGCGCCGACGAGGTCAGCCTGGTGCGCTTCTCGGATATCCCCGTCAGGCTGGACCCGCTCTCCAACGGCCACAGGACTTGCCACCCCAGACATTGGTCGTCATCCGAAACAGAGGCTGCCTCGGCATGGCGGCCGGGCAACGCGACTGTTATACACCGCGCTGAGCAGGGGCAGGCACCACTTCCACAACGTGGCGCGTCACAATCGCGTCTCCGCGGTGACCATGCGCCATCTTTCCCGGCGACACGGGCCGCAATCAGGCAAAAGCCGGATGACGGCACCGGGGCGCCCGGGTGGCGCGCCTTCTTACATCTCGCGGAGTTCGAGATAGCGCTTGATGTCGGGCAGCGACTGCACGATCAGCGTTAGCACCGCCGCGATCAGCGCCGCCTTGATGAGGTTGCCGATCATCGTGTTCCCTCCTTCCCGTGCTCGGCGTCGTCACTGGTTCCGCCGTCACTGGCCGCGGCCACGGGCTCGATCTCGTCGGGGGCGAAGTAGAGGAATCTGCCATGGTTGCGCTGCAGGTCGGCGAGGGGATCGCTGACCGGGCTGACCGCGACGTGCACCTGGCCGTCGACGTCGTGCAGGACCGCCTCGACCAGCGCCTCGCGGCCGGCCAGGAAGATGTCCTGGGCGTCGGCGCGGCGAGCGCCCGGCCGCATCCTGACCAGGCTCCCCCGGGCGACCCGGACCCCGCCGACCAGGACATGGTCGGTCTCCGGGGAGACCGAGGTGTCCGATCCGGGGTCCCACCAGGGCTGCGCCTGGGAGTCCCCGGACGGCTCGGTGAACGTGGGCGGCCCGGTGAACGCCGACGGGGCGGCGGCCGCCTTGCCGGGCCCCGGCGACAGGTAACGGATCGCGCCGTGCATCCGCTCCAGCATCTCGGGGGGCAGCCCGTCCAGGCGGTCGATCAGGTCGGCGGCGCGCGGGTCCGTCGCCCGCGCCTCCTGCCGCTCGTCGGCGGTCAGCGCGAGCGTGCGCAGGGTGAGGATCTCATCGATCTCGGTGGCGTCGAAGAGGTCCCCCGCGCTTTCCGGCGCCACCTCGGGGTGGTCGTAGAGGATGACCGGCGAGGACAGTACCAGGTCGCGGCACTCCGCCGGGCCGGCCAGCACCGGCCAGGTGCCCACGTTCACACACGCGGCCACCTCCCTGGCGGCCCATTCCGGCGGGTCGGTCATCGACAGGAAGGTGCCGCCGGGGACGCTGATCAGCAGATGCGCGGCGATCATGGAGTACCGCAGCCCGTCGTCCCGGGTGGTCAGCCGGACCCGCGGCTCGGTCCGGTTCTCCACCCGCACCCGCAGCCGCAGCACCCCGTAGGGCCCGGCGGTACGCTCGGCCCGGACCACGAGGGCGCCGGCGAGCGCCTCGCACCGGCGCCGCAGCCGGCCCGCTAGCTCCCCGCCCGGGCCGGTGAGTTCCTCGGTCTCCTCCGACTCGGGGAGGAAGACAGGCAGTTCCGTGTCCACGCCGAGCAGGCCGGCGACACCGCTGCGCAGGTGCTGCTCCCGCTCCACCGCCTCGTCCCACGACCCGTACTCGGTGCCGTCCACCCACAGCATGTCCACATCGCTGGCCTCGCCGGTGCCCGGATCGACCCGCTGCGCGGTGCGCCGCTGCAGGTGCAGGAAGCGCAGGCCGACGTCGACCTCGGCATCGGCGGGGCACTCGACCAGGCATTCGGTCTGGCTGGCCGACGGCTCGTGGGAGTCCACGGCCCGGTAGGGCGGCGGCATGAGCACGCCAAACTGGAACCGGGTGCGGTTCTTCTGCGCCGACCGCCGGTAGGGATACAGCAGGTAGCCCTCGTACAGCACCGCGTCCGCCACCTTGCGGGCGTGGGCGAGGTGCGCCGGGTCGGTGGTCACTAGGGCTGCTCCGCGTCCGCGTCGGCCCGTGCCAGCAGCGCGGCGAGCGTCATGTCCCAGGTCGGCAGCGCGTGCGAGGACTTGTAGCGCTGCAACTCCTCCAGCGTCTGCCTGCTCATCTTGATCCAGGCGCTGTTCGGGAAATGGGCGTCGATGGCCTCACGCCAGGCCGCGACCGGCAGCCGGTAGGACGCTTCCTTGCTCCACGGCACCTGCGCCACCTGGATGCGGCCGTCCACGACCCGGAACACGGTGCCACTGAACAGCAGCAGCAGCGGGATCTCGCCCCCCTGCAGGCTGTCGAAATACCGTGCGGAGCCCACTTCCAGGTCATAGGTGAACGGGATCGGCAGTTCCAGCTCGCATGAGCCGGAAAAGCCGGGCACCATCGTCGCGACGGTGCTGAACTGCATGGGCTTGAGGGTGTCGGCCCAGCGCTCGGTGTCGCCGAACAGGTCGTTCAGCCGCTCCGCCTCGGCGGCGGAATAGCGGCGCCTGGCCGGCTCGATCCTGATCTGGCAGCGCAGCGCGATCGCTTCCACGTGCTGGCCGCTGGTCTCGCTGATCCGCAGCACCAGCGACAGGGCAGGCACCACCGCGTACCGGTCGACCTTGGCCCCGATGCAGTCGAAGGCAAGCTCGGCCACGTCAGCGCTCCTGCGCCGGCGCTGGTCCTGGCCCCGCCACCCCGCGCTCTGCTGGTCCTGGCCCCGCCACCCCGCGCTCTGCTGGTCCTGGCCCCGCCACCCCGCCCAAGGGCCGCGCCCGGGAGCGGACGTGGTCGAGGAATTCGGCCAAGCTCTGCCGGGCCTGCTCCCCGCCGTCGAAACCGCGCCAGTACAGTCGCATCCGCCCGGCGAGCTCATAACAGGCGTCGATCGGCACCACGAAGTGCTCCACGCTGGCGTCGGTGCGGCAGATCAGCGCGGCCTCCACGTCCGGTGCCATGGCGGCCAGCAGCGGGTGCTCCGCGGCGAGCCGGTCCCAGGCCGCCAGGTCGAGCCGGCACTGCGTCGCGCCAGCGGGGCTGGGGTAGAAGCCGGTCACCTCGTCCGCCGCGGAACTGCGCAGGAAGAACGCCAGCCCGACGGGGATCTCCAGCACATCCCAGTCGGCAGCCGTCATCGGCCGGTCCGGGTCGGCCAGGTACCGGTCGGGCACCGAACGGTACCGGCCGCGGCCCGCCTGCCCATGCGTGAACAGCAGGTAGCACGCGCGGCAGGCACACACCAGGCTGGACTGCTCCAGGTCCGCGACGTGCCCGTGCTCCGAGCCGATCCCGGCCGCGCAGAACTCGCACTTCTCCTCGTCCTGGGAGCCGGCTCCGGTGCGGCCCACCTCCGTGCCCGCGCCGGGGCCCACTGCCGGGGCACCCGCAGGGGCGCCAGCCGGCAGGCCGGATACGAACCGGCGCAGGCCCGCGGGTCTTGTCATGACGGCACCGCCGCGGGCACGGCCACGCGCACACCCTGGCTGTCGGCCAGCAGCGGCAGTGGGCCGAGGTGGGCGGCCAGGCCATCCAGCCCCGCACCCGCCCGGCACACGTCATACCGGGCGCCGCAGGAACAGCTCAGCACCTCGCGGGCGAGCGTTCCCCCGGCCAGCGACGAGCCGCAGGAGGCGCACCCGTCGCGGTAGGCGTACAGCGTGCCGCGGACCGCGCAGACCAGCACCGTGAGGCCGGCGGCGGTCGCTGTCACCGGCCGGGAACTGGGCGGCCCGATGTCCGGCAGCGGGACCCACTCGCCGCCCGGTGCAGCGGCCGGTGGGCCTGTGTCCGGCACCTCATCGGGGCGTGGCCCGATCTGCAGCAGCGTGGGACCGGGCGGGGCGGTCATCCCTTCAACGACCACCTCGCTCACCTCAGGTGCCGCGTCCTGCACGGCTCCCTCGATCGCCAGCTGGACGGTGACGGTCGAGGAGGGGCAGCCGTGACAGGACCCCTCTAGCCGGAGCCGGGCGACCCCATCGATCACCCCGAGGTACTGCACCCCGCCGGCGTGTGAGCCCAGGTAGGGGCGGACCCGGTCCAGCGCCCGCTGGATCCGCGCGTCCACGTCCAGCGGGTGCAGCCCGTGCAGCAGCAGCAGTCCCTCCACCAGCGGGTCGGCGGTGAGCCGGTCCACGATGGCCCGGCCCGGCTCACCCTCCCCGGCCAGGGCCGCCATGATGGCGGCCAGGCCGTCCCCGTACAACCCGACCAGCAGGCGGACAAGCTCCTCCGCGGTGTCGGCGGCGGCGCCGCCGCGTGACCGCAGCGAGGCGAGCAGCTCCTCGATCCGCTCACCCGCCTGCGTGACGCTGGTCATCAGGCCTCCTTGGCAATCGCGGCACCGCCGGCCCGCGGCACCGCACGTCCTCAGGCGTCAGGTTGCCAGGGTGACCGTCATCGGCGAATGCACCTTCTCCAGCTTCTTCCCACCGCCGAGGTACATGTGCACACCACAGGGCAGGCACGGGTCGAAGCTGCGGACCGCCCGCATGATGTCGATGCCCTTGAACGCCTCCGGCGGGTTCTCCTCGAAGATGGGCGTGTTCTGCACCGCATCCTCGTAGGGCCCGGGCGTTCCGTAGACGTCGCGGACGCTGGCGTTCCACGGGGTCGGCGGGTAGGGGTGGTAGTTCGCGATCTTCCCGCCGCGGATCACCATGTGGTGGGACAGCACGCCGCGCACCGCCTCGGTGAACCCGCAGCTGTTCGCCTCGTCGGGAACGCTGAACGGCTCCCAGGTCTTGGTGCGCCCGGCCCGGATCTCGGCCAGCGCCTTCTCGGTGAAGTGCAGCGCGCACGCCGCCGCGTAGGCCTGGAAGTAGGTGCGGGCCCGGTCGCGCTCGATCGCGTTGGACAGCGGCGCACCGTGTTTGTCCGTGGGAATCTTCCACTCGAACGTCACTGCGGGCTTGCTGACCGTGCGGGGCAGGTTGATCAGCACGCTGTTGCCCGTGGACTTGACGTAGCCGAAGTCCACCAGCCCGCCCAGCGCCGTCGCCCACAGCCGCGCGATCGGGCCGCCGCCGGTGTCCGCCGCGAGGTGGTTCGTGCCGTCGAACCAGCGCGGCGACATGACCCAGCTGTACTTGCCGCCGAAGTCCCGCTTGGCCGGCTTTGGGATGGTGTGCTGGTTCCACGGGTGCCTGCGGTCCACCGGGTTGCCCAGCGGGTCGCGGGTCACGAACATCTCCTGGTCTTCCCAGTCCTCGTAGTAGGAGCTGCCGAGCAGGATGCGGATCCCGAGGTTGATCTCCACCAGGTCGTTCGTGAGCAGCTGGCCGTCCCTGATCACGCCGGGGCTGACGAACATCTTGCGGCCCCAGTCGGTCATGTGGTCGTACCGGAAGTCGCACACCTCGGGGTCGTTGAGGCTGCCCCAGCAGACCATGTCCGCGCGGCGCCGGCCGACCTCCTCGTACCCGGGCATCGCCTCGTAGAAGAAGTCGAACAGGTCGTCGTGCATGGGCACCACGCGCTTCATGAACTCCACGTAGCGCATCAGCCGGGTGAGGTAGTCGGTGAACAACTGGACAGTCGCGGTCGTGCCGACGCCGCCCGGGTAGAGCGTGGAGGGGTGCACGTGGCGGCCCTCCATCAGGCAGAACATCTCCCGGGTGGACCTGGAGACCTGGAGCGCCTCGCGGTAGAACTCGCCTTCGAGCGGGTTCAGCGACCGCATGATGTCGCCGATGGTCCGGTAGCCGTGGTCGGCCGCGTGCGGCGCCTCGGTGCGGTTCGCCTGTTCCAGCACGCCCGGGTTGGTCTCAGACACCATCTTCTCGCAGAAGTCCACCCCGACCAGGTTCTCCTGGAAGATGTTGTGGTCGAACATGTACTCCGCGGACTCGCCCAGGTTGATGATCCACTCACCGAGGTGCGGCGGGCGCACCCCGTAGGCCATGTTCTGGTTGTAGACCGAGCAGGTCGCGTGGTTGTCACCGCAGATGCCGCAGATGCGGCTGGTGATGAAGTGCGCGTCCCTGGGGTCCTTGCCCTTCATGAAGATGCTGTATCCGCGGAAGATCGACGACGTGCTGTGGCACTCGACGACCTTCTTCTGCTTGAAGTCAATCTTGGTGTAAATGCCGAGGCTGCCGACGATCCGGGTGATCGGATCCCAGGCCATCTCCACCAGGCCGGTGTCTTCGGCCGTCGTCATGGCACTCCCCTTCCCTCCCGGGCGGGGCCGCCCGGCGCCCGCCCGTCTGAGTCAGTCGATCACCAGGTCTTCTTGAAGCCCGTCAGGAGCTCATCGCCCCGCTTGCGCCACTTGGGCTCCTCATCGGCGGTCCTCGCGGTGAAGCCGCGGAGGGTGCGGATCACGGTGCCGTACATCATGCTGGCGGTGGTGGAGACCTTCGACCCGGGCGGCTCGTCCATGAACGGCATGAACTTGTCCGGGAAGCCGGGCATGGTGCAGGCGATGCAGATGCCGCCCACGTTCGGGCAGCCGCCCACACCGTTGATCCAGCCGCGCTTGGGCACGTTGCACTTGACCACCGGGCCCCAGCAGCCCAGCTTGACCAGGCACTTCGGCGAGCCGTACTCGCCGGCGAAATCGCCCTGCTCGTAATATCCGGCCCGGTCGCAGCCTTCGTGGACGGTCGCGCCGAACAGCCATGTGGGCCGCAGCGCCTCGTCCAAGGGGATCATCGGGGCCTGGCCCGCCACCTGATAGAGGAGGTAGAGGATGGTCTCCGACAGGTTGTCCGGGTGGATCGGGCAGCCGGGCACGCAGACGATCGGCAGGCCCGCCTTGGACCGCCAGTCCCAGCCGAGGTAGTCGGGGACCCCCATCGCGCCGGTCGGGTTGCCGGCCATGGCGTGGATTCCGCCGTAGGTGGCGCAGGTGCCCACCGCGAGGATCGCGGTGGCCTTGGGAGCCAGCCGGTCCAGCCATTCGTTGGTGGTCATCGGCTGGCCGGTCGCCGGGTTGTTGCCGAAACCGCACCAGTAGCCCTCGGACTTGATCGCCTCGTTCGGGATCGAGCCCTCCACCACCAGCACGAACGGATCGAGTTCGCCACGGTCGGCCTTGTGCCACCATTCGATGAAGGTGTCCGCACCTGTTTCCGGGCCGCATTCGTAGTCGATCAGCGGCCAATGCACCGCGATCTTCGGCAGGCCCGGCAGGGCCCCCAGCGCGATCTCCTCAATACTCGGCTGGGTGGCCGCGGTCAGCGCGACCGAGTCCCCGTCACAGCCAAGCCCCCCGTTCATCCAGAGGATGTGCACCACCGGCTCATCCCCGCCGCCTGCGCCTGGCTCCGCTTCCCTCGATGTGGCTGTGGCCATCCGCGGCCACCTCCTCTGAAATCTGATTCGGCGTTCGTGATGCGCGGACGCTGGTCATGCTAGACCTGGCTGGACCTGCCTACAAGACTGAGCGGACAGCCGACTGGACAGAAATGTCTAGATCCAAGTCACCGGCTCGCTGCGTACGCCTCGAAACGATCACGGCCTGCCACACCAGATGGCCATGAGCCGGCTATCTCCCCGGCCGGCTCTGGCCTGGCCTGGCGGGATCGAATAACCTGGCGTGAGCCTGGAGGCCGCCCCGCGGCACGAGGCAGCCCTGAAGGAGAAGTTGGTGACCGAGAGCACGACGGGTCCAGGTATGGAACCGATCCAGGTCACACCGGTCGTAGTGCTCGTGCAGGTGTTCCCCGCGCGGCCGTCCTCGATCCCGGACATCCGCGACTTCGTCCGCCGCTGCCTCGCCGAGTCCCCGCTCACCGAGGAAGGCACCCGCGAGGTCGGCGAGACCGTGTTCCGCGCGTTGCTGGACGCGGCCGGGCCGACCGGGTCTATCCAGGTGGCATTCCGCATCTTCCCCGAGCACGTCGAGGTCGACGTGCTGCACTCCGACAACCAGATCCAGCCGCTCAAGGCCGCCCCGAACGGGTTGCGCGGCGGCCAGGCCGCCGACCACACCGTGACCGCGACCGCCGTTCCCGTGGCCACGATGGAACCGGCCGGTCCGGTGACGGACACTTCTGTCGCCGACGGCGCCGCCGAGGCTCGGGTCCACCTCGCGGGCGCGGCGCCCGGGACGGCCGGCCACCCCGACACGTTCGCGGACTGGATGTCCACCGCGCTCCGCCGGGAGGGCCTGACCCAGGAGGCCGCCGCCCGGATGCTCGGCGTTTCCGTCAAGACGGTCAGCCGCTGGGTGGGCGGCACCACCGAACCGCGCATGCGTGACCTGCGCCGTATCCAGGAAGTGTTCGGCGAAGTACCGATCTCGTAGCAGCCGTGCGGGCTCCCTTGCGGTGCCCCGCCTCCGGCTGCCTCGCCGCAGGCCGCCGGCAATTAGCCAGGCTTGCCTGTCCAG